>Ga0182021_10005416_pt1 | contig 15111 bp, 7 predicted proteins | sample 612E3MmetaG_FD_120493 | JGI IMG/M metagenome (GOLD analysis project Ga0182021, IMG submission 120493) | Permafrost microbial communities from Stordalen Mire, Sweden - 612E3M metaG (Illumina Assembly) | ecosystem: Environmental > Terrestrial > Soil > Wetlands > Permafrost | place: Sweden... | reverse complement strand
GGCCGTCGGCGTTGATGAAATTCAGCGAGAGCTTGCGCGTGCCCTCGTCGCCGGGCATGAACGTCGCGCGCAGGGCCACAGCGCACTGCGGATGCACCGCCGGCATCTGCGGCGCGTAAATCGTGTCGAATGCGCCGAGCAGGTTCAACTTGCCGTTGTCGTCCGTCGCCGCGTCACAGAGGACCGCCACTTGAATGTTCATGGCGAAATTAAGACAGGAATCGCACGGAATGACACGGATTTATTTTCGCGCCGCCAGAAACGCCTTCAGTTCCTCCGCCGCCTTGCCGCCGAAGCCGGGGACTTCGGCAAGCTGCTCCAGCGTGGCCAGCTTCAATCGCTGCACCGAGCCAAATTTTTTCAGCAGCGCCGCCTTGCGCCGCTCGCCGATGCCGGGGAATTCATCCAGCACGCTCTCGGAAATTTTCTTGAGGCGGAGCTGCGCGTTGTAGCTGTTGGCCACGCGATGGCACTCGTCGCGCACGCGCTGCAGCAGTTTCACCGCCGGATGATCCAGGCCCAGCCGCAGCGGTTCGCTCCGCTCTGGCAGATAAATTTCCTCAAACTCCTTCGCCAAGCCGATGACGGGAATTTTTTCAAGGCCAAGTTTCTTCAGTTCCGCGCAGGCCATGCCCAGCTGGCCGCGTCCGCCGTCGATCAGGATCAAGTCGGGGAACGAGGCTGGAGGGTGGAGAATGGAAGATGGATTTCCTCCCTCTCCGCGTTGCGAGTCGGCGAGCAATGGGGAGAGGGCCGGGGTGAGGTGCCGGCCATCCTCCATCTTCCATCCTCCATCCTCGCCTTTGCCGCCCCGCGACTCGCGCTTTAGCCGTGAATACCGTCGCCGCACCACCTCGGCCATGCTGGCAAAATCATCCTGGCCGACGACGGTTTTGATTTTGAAACGGCGATAGTTCGCGCGGTCGGGTCGGCCATTTTTGAAGCTTACGAGCGAGGCGACGGCGAATGTGCCGCTGATGTTTGAGATGTCAAAACCTTCAATCCGCTGCGGCGGTGCGGCTAGGCCAAGAACCTTCGCCAGTTCCACTAGATCGTTTTCAGGGTTGATGGCGAGCGGCAGTTTGTAAGGCACGCGCGCAAATTTTTCGGTTTTCTTCCAAGTATCCTGCAGGTCGCGCAGGAGGTCGCGCAGGTCGGCGGCCTTTTCAAACTCGTGCGCGGCGGCGGCTTTTTTCATTTCCGCTTCGAGCTGGCCTTGCATCTCACGGCACTGGCCTTCGAGGAAATTGCACGCGGCGGTGACCTGCTCCAGATACTGCTCGCGCGTGACGTTGCCGACGCACGGCGCGGTGCAGTGTTTCAGATGCGCGTAGAGGCAATGCTTGTAGTCCGCTTCACCCGGCGTGAACACGCGGCAGCCGCGCAAATTAAACATCTTCCGCGCCAGCGCCACGGTGTTGCGCAGCGCGAGCGAATTCACGAACGGCCCGAAGTAGCGCGCGCCGTCGTCCTTTTTCAGCCGCGTGAAGGTGAAGTTCGGAATCGGGTCGTTCAGGTTCACCTTGAGCATCAGGAAGCGTTTGTCATCGCGCAGGCTGATGTTGAAGCGTGGTTTGAAATCCTTGATGAGCTTGCTTTCGAGTAGGAGCGCCTCGGGCTCGCTCTTGACGACGTGAACGTCGAAATCGCAGATCGCCTCGACGAGCGCGTTGAATTTCAAGTCCCAGCCCAGGCGCCGGCTGGATTGAAAATACTGGCTGACGCGCTTGCGTAGATCGAGCGCCTTGCCGACGTAGATGACCGTGCCGAAGCGGTCCTTGTGCAGATACACGCCGGGCTTGTGCGGGACGGCTCCCAGTTTTTTGCGGATGTGTTCCGACGCGGACATCGCGGAAATCTTCACGCAAAGTTCAATGAACGCAAAGAGTTTTTAACCGCGGAGGGACACCGATTAGCCGGCCCTATCCAAGCGCCATTCGCCCGGCAGGGGCTGGCCCTTCGGTCCGCGAGATTCATCAACCGCCACGCGGTTGCGACCGCGTGGCGAGCGGATACAGGCCGGGGCAGCAGCCGAACGTCTCATGGAACGCCGCGCTGAAATGGCTCAGGCTGTGGTAGCCCACTTCCAGCGCGGCCTCGGTGACGTTGTGTTCGCCGGACTTGAGCAGTTCCGCCGCGCGTTCCATGCGGAGCTGGCGCAGATGCTGCGTGATGGTGTGCCCCGTCTGCGCGGAAAAAATCCGGCTCAAATAAAAATGGCTGCAGCCGATTTTTTTGCCGAGTTCTTCCAGCGACGGCGGCGCGGCAAGGTTTTGCTTCAACAGAAAAATCACCTGCTCCACGCGCTCCTGCGCGACCCGCTGCTGGCGCGTGCAGAACATTTCCTGTTCCGGCGGCGGCTGGAGCAGAAACGTCACGGCCAGTTCCAGTGCCTTGCATTGATACCAGAGCGGCTGCGCCGCCGCGTAAACCGGCGGCTGCCGCAGCGTGGCGATGAGCTGCTGCTGCGCGGCGCCGAGGCGCACGGTGGAATTGGCGACGTGCTCGCACGGGCAATTCCCGATGGCCGCGCGCACGATGGGATGCAGGACCGATTCCATGCCCGCCAGCTGTTTCGCGAGAAACGGACAGGAAAACTCCACGGTGAGAAACTGGTGCTGCTCGTTCGCCGCGCGCTGCGCGGTCAGCGGTTCATCCTTGCGATGATAAAATCCGGCAGTGGCCGGCGCAAACTCCGCGCGTCCGCCGCCGCCCTCCACAAAGCCGTGGCCGGCCAGATTCAAGCACAGCTCCACGCAGCCCGGATGAAAACTCGCGGCCCAGTCAAACGCGCGCCGCGCAAAAAAGTCGTGCCACTCGATGCTGTAGCCCGCGCCGTGAAAACTGCCGAACAACGGCTGCCAGCCCCGGCCCACGTCGCGCCATGCGTCCGCCTCGGTGAACGGCGCGGCGCGGCGGCGGGAAGGGGTTGGAGAACCGGCGTTCAAGGTGGAGGCGGCGGACTGAATTTTATTCGTTCACGCCGAGCTTCTTTTCCCACGCGGCGATTTTCTTGAACAGGTCGGGCAGGCGCTGCATGGCGATCATGATGCGCTTGGCCTGCTTGTCCGGCTGCGCGGGCAGGCCCAGCCATTTTTCACCGTCGGGAATGTTGTGCATCACGCCGGACTTCGAGCCGATGGTCACCTGGTTGCCAATCTTCAGATGCCCGGCGATGCCGACCTGCCCGGCGAGCACGCAGTATTTTCCCAGCTTCGCGCTGCCCGCGATGCCGGCCTGCGCGCACAGGATGGAATACGCGCCGATCTCGACGTTGTGGCCGACCTGCACCAGGTTGTCAATTTTCGTGCCCTGGCCGATGACCGTCGAGCCGAGCGCGCCGCGGTCCACCGTCGTGTTCGCGCCGATCTCCACGTCGTCGCCGATGACCACATTTCCGATCTGCGGAATTTTGCGGTGCACGCCCGCGTCGAAAACATAGCCGAAGCCGTCCGCGCCGATGACCACGCCGGCGTGGATGCGGACGCGCCGGCCGATCTGCGTGCGGGGATAAAGCGTGACGTTCGGAAACAAATTCGTCCCGTCGCCGAGCGTGGAATCCGCGCCGATGGAATTGCCGGACTGCAGAACCACGTTCGCGCCGATCTTCACGCGTTCGCCCACGACGCAATGCGGCCCGACGTGCGCGGTCGGATCCACTTGCGCCGAGGCGGCGACAACGGCGGACGGATGGATGCCGGCGGCGAATTTCGGTTCCGGGAAAAACGCCGCGAGCGCCTTGGCGAACGCGAGCCGCGGATTGGCCACGCGGATGACGATTTTCTTTGCGGAGGAAAAATCTTTACCGGCGATGATGGCGGCGGCGGCGCTGTTTTCGGCGGCGGCGAAAAACTCCGCGTTCTCGGCGAAGGTGAGGTCGCCCGGCTTGGCGGCGTCGGTGGCGGCAAAGCCGGTGAGCGTGGCGGTGGCGTCGCCTAGGACTTCGCCGGCGAGGAGTTTGGCGATTTCAGCGGTGGTGAAGGTCATTTTAATTTCGCTTCATCATAGACGCCGGCGCCGGCAGTTCAATTCGCAATTCGCGCAACGCAGGCTCGCCAATCGGCGGCCGCCGCGTTCCGCGATTGCGTTTGGGGCCGCGCCGCCGCAGATTGGGGGCAATCCTGATTCCGCAAATGAACGGCTGCACCATGATGACCAGACGGCTGGCCGCCCTCGGGCTGCTGGCGGGCGCGCTCCACGCGGCGCCGCCGCCGGCGGATTACCTGGTGGATGTCTGGGACACGGAACACAACCTGCCCAGCAGCACGGTCACGTCCATCGCGCAGACGCCGGACGGCTATCTCTGGGTCGGCACCTACAACGGGCTGGCGCGGTTCGACGGCGCGCGGTTTGTCGTCTTCGACCCGGCCAACACGCCGGCGCTGACGCAGCCGCGCATCCTGGGGATTTTCCCCGACGCGAACGGCACGCTGTGGATCAACACATTTCGCGGCGGGCTGACGTCGTATCGCGACGGCGTGTTCCGCAGCGAATGGCCGGACCAGCCGGCGTTTGACCTGCACACGACGCTGGCGGCCTCGTCGTCCCACTCCGTTACGTTCGTCGCGCAGTTTGGCGAGGTGATGCAGCGCGACCCGGCGAACACGAATTGGGACTGGAAAATTTCCGCGCCGCCGCCGGATTCGCGCCCGATTTTTCAATGCGCGGACGGCGCGGGCCGGCTGTGGTTCCTGACGCGCGACGGGCACGTTTTGCAGTTCGCCAACGGCCGGTTTGAACTGCTGGCGGATGACGGCGGCCTGTCCGGCAGCCAGATTTACACGCTGGTGGCCGACGCGCACGGCCAGGTCTGGGCCGGCGCGGAAAATGAAATCGCCCGCTGGAACGGCAGACAGTTTGAGGCGATGACGCCGACGAACGGCGCGGCGGACATCCGGCCGCGGCTGCTGTTTCCGACGAAGGCCGGCGCGCTGTGGGTGCTGGACGGCGACCGGCTCCGCAAGATGGCGGGGCGCGAATGGGTCGCGGAGGCCGAGCCGTGGCGCGGCTTGCTGGGGCCGGCGGCGGGCCGCGCGATGGGCGCGCACGAGGACCGCGACGGCGGGCTGTGGTTCAACCATTACGGCAACGGGCTGTTTCACATCATGCCGGACGGACAATACCAGCGGCTGACCTCGCAGGAACATCTGCCGGGCGACCGCGTGGGCGCGTGGTTCCAGAGCAGCGACGGCGGCATCTGGGCGGGCGTGGACCACGGCGGCCTGGCGCGGCTGCGCGACCGGCGGTTTCACGTTCTTGGCACGGCGGAAGGTTTGCCGTCGCGGACGGCGCTTTCAGTCTGCGAAGACACGAACGGCGCGGTGTGGATCGGCACCGCCGGCGGCGGACTGTGCCGGTGGCAGGATGAAAAAATCACGCGGTTCCCGGTCGGCCCGAGCGCGTCGGCGAATTTCGTTTTCTCCATCGCGCCCCGGCCCGACGGCGGCGCGTGGCTGAGCGCGGCGGCGGGCGAGGATTTGTATCAGTTCCGCGACGGCCAGATTCAGCGCGTGTCGTGGGAGGTTCACGGCATCAAATGCCTTTTGACCGACCATCTGGGCCGGGTGTGGATGGGGACGAAAAACGGCGTCGCCTTTTTCGACGGGCGCGAGCGGCGGATTCCGGGGACGAACAGCAGCGGCGTGCTGCCGGCGGTCCGCGCGCTGGCGGAGGCGCCCGACGGGACGGTCTGGGCGGGCGCGGACGACGGCGCGCTTTACCGCTGCACGCCGGGGCAATTGCAGGCGTTCCAGCCCCGGGACGCGCTGGCCGAGCAGCCGATTTATTCGCTGCTTGCGGACGCCGACTGCACGCTCTGGGCGGGGACGTTTCGCGGCGGGCTGCTGCGGTTCAAGGACGGAAAGTTTTCGCGCATCACGGCCAAGCAGGGTTTGCCGGTGGATGTGATCAGCCAGATTTTGGCGGATCAGCAGGGCCGGCTCTGGCTCGGCACGCACCAGGGAATTTACTGCGTCGCCAAGTCGGCGCTGGACGCCTGCGCGGATGGCCGGGCCGGCACGCTGGACTACGTCACCTACGGCCGGCACGACGGCATGGCGGCGGTGGAATGTTCCGATGGCTACCAGCCGGCGTGCTGGCGCGGGGCGGACGGGCGGCTGTGGTTCACCACCGTCCGCGGCGGCGTGGTGTGGGTCAACCCGGAGGAAGTCACGGCCAAGGCCAAGCCGCCGTCGGTGCTGATCGAGGAACTGCGCGTGGACGGCGAGCCGGTGGCGTTGCGCGGCGAAAAAATTATTGTGCCGCCGGGCCGCAAACAACTGGACTTCCGGTTCACCGCGTTGAGCTTTGAGGCCGGCGACAAGGCGCGGTTTCGCTACCGCGTGGACGGGCTGGATGCGGACTGGGTGGACACCGACACGCGGCGCACGGTGCAACTGCGGAATTTGCAGCCGCGCGAATACCGCTTCCGCGTCATCGCCTGCAACAGCGAGGGCGTGTGGAACGAAACCGGCGCGGCGGTGGCGTTCGAGGTGCGTCCGTTTTTTTACCAGACCTGGCCGTTCAAGCTCATTGTCGGCGCGGTGTTGGTCATCGGTGTTTCCATCGCCGTGCGCCGCGCGGTCACGCGGAAATACCGCCGCCAGCTGGCGTTGCTGGAACAGCAGCACGCCATCGAACGCGACCGCGCCCGCATCGCCAAGGACATCCACGACGACATTGGCGCGGGCCTGACGCAGATCACGCTGCTCACGGAGCTCGCGCGGCGCTCGCTTTGTGGAATAGTGGACCACATCGCGTCTGCCGGCGGCGCGGATTTTATTCCACAGAGCGAGCCGGAGCAGACGAATGCGAATCTGGAGCGCATCACGAACTCCGCGCGGAAGCTGACGCGGGCGATGGACGAAATCGTCTGGGCGGTGGATCCGCAGCACGACACGCTGGAAGGCTTGATGGACTACATCTCGGCCTACGCGGAGGATTTTCTCCGCGCGGCGGAGATTCGCTGCCGCATGGAGCTGCCGGTGGAGCTGCCCGCGCTGCGGATTGACGCGGAGCTGCGCTACAATTTGTTCCTCGCGCTGAAGGAGGCGTTGAACAACGTGGTCAAACATTCGCAGGCCACGGAAGTCTGGCTGCGGCTGCGGCTCGAACCCCAATCCTTCACGCTGGTCATCGAGGACAATGGCCGGGGCCTGTCCGCCGAGGGCGGCAGCGCGGACCGGCTGGCTTCCGGCTCCGGGCTGGCGAATCTGCAAAAACGGCTGGCGGCGGTTGGCGGCCGCTGCGAGATCCACAGCGCTGCCGGACGCGGCACGCGGGTGGAGCTGACGGTGTTTATCAAGCACGCCACATCACCAGTTGTGGCGATTGGCGGGACGGAGAATGCGGACTAGACTGTAACTTGAATGAACATTTCCGTTTCCATCGTGGAAGACAACGCGCAGGTGCGCGTGAGCCTGGCCAAGCTGATTGACAGCTCGCCCGGCTACCGCTGCGTGAGCCAGCACGGCAGCGCGGAAGACGCCTTGGTGGAAATCCCCAAGATCCGGCCCGAAGTTGTGCTGATGGACATCAACCTGCCCGGCCTCAATGGCGTGGAATGTGTGCGGCGGCTCAAGCCGCAGTTGCCGGGGACGCAGATCATCATGCTCACCGTGTATCAAAACACGGAGCACATCTTCAACGCGCTGACAGCGGGCGCGACCGGCTACCTGCTCAAGCAGACGCCGCCGGCGGAACTGCTGGCGGCCATCAAGGAAGTCCACGCCGGCGGTTCGCCGATGAGCAGCCACATCGCGCGGAAGATTGTGCAGTCGTTCCAGCATCCGGCTCCGGCCTCGGCCGAGGCCCAGAGCCTGTCGCCGCGCGAGGCGGAGGTTTTGGATCTGCTGGCGAAGGGTTTTCTCTACAAGGAAATTGCCGAGCAGATGAAGGTGAGCTACGCCACGGTGCACACGCACATCCGGCATGTTTACGAGAAGCTCCATGTCCGTTCCCGCACCGAGGCGGTGGCCAAGCATCTGGGCCAGAACCGTCCCCGGCACGAATTCGCCCCGGCCCGATAACCAACATCCCCAGAACTGGCGATGGTGGACGTTAAGAAAAGCGTTATAGTTCCACTATGCCCATTGCCACACAACCCAGAGCTGTTGTCGTCTCCGTTTCCCTCTGAAAGCTCCACAACCCCGACTCAATCCATGAACATGAAAACCAAAACCCTGATTGCCGCCCGTAATCACTCAACCACCGCCCTGTTATGTCTGGCCCTGCTGTGTCTGGCTTCATCTGCCTTTGCCGCCAGCCAAATCTGGACGAATGCGCCCGTTGATCAAACTTGGACCAATATCAACAACTGGGTTGCCAAGGCGGTGCCGGGAAATATCAATCAGACCGCCAACAATACTGGTAGTGGTGATATTGCGACTTTCAATGCGCCTATTCCCCTCTCTGGGATTGGTGGTGCGTCTTTGCCGATAAGACCTGACGATGCTACGAACGCTGGTCGAGCCCGCGGGGTGTCAGGCATTACCTTTGATACCACCAATTGCGGCGCCTATGTCATCTCATCGCCCACCGCGGCCAGTTATCCTTCCAACGGTGTGCTGTGGGTCAGTCACAACGGCACCATCCAGATGACTGCGCCCGTGACGAACACGCAAACCATTTTGGAGCCGATGTATGTCTTCCTGCCTTCCAGCACGGATGGCAAGTATACTCTGATGAATAATTCCACCAATCCAACCGCCGCCTTGGTAGTTAGTTCCTTGGTTTGGGCAGGCACCAGTGGTCGTTCCGTTAACTTTGTGTTGGATGGCGCGAATACGGCGAATAATGTTGTCACAAATCTCTCGAATAGCACCTCCACCGGCGCGGGTGGGATTACCAAACAGGGGGCGGGCACTTGGATTATTGCTGGGCCAGGCACTCAAGCCGCCGCTAAATCTATAAATATCAATGCCGGGACATTGATTATCCAAGACCCGGGTGCTTTTGGTCTTGCCTCGACCGCGAATGTCAATTCCAACGGCGTGTTGCAAATTAATGGTGTCTCGCCCAATTTCAGCAGCTTGAATCTCAAAAATTCCGGCACCGTCCGCATGAACGGCACGGCGACGATCAACGGCGTGTCAGTGAACAATGGCGCGGGCAATATCCCCATCGTGGCGACCACCAGCTCGGGTGATGTGTTCACATTGGGCAACGCGGTCAACAAAGTCACGGGCGGCGCGGCGGATTCAGTCTTGAGCGTTTCCGGCCCCGGCACGGTTTACCTTGGTAACGACAATAACTACGTTGGTAAATGGTCGGTGAATGCTGGCACGCTTCAAATTGCCGCGTATTCAGCCTTGGGCACGGGTGCCAATCTCAACATCGCCGCCGGGGCGACTGTGGATGTCACTCCGCTGGGCAGCGGCAGTTCTTGGAATCCGACCACGGCTGGCATTGGCAGCAGCGGCACGGGCACCGGCGTTGGTTCAACAGCGGCCACCATCAAGGCCGACGCAAGCGGAATTGTGGATTTGGCTACGGGGGCGAAAAATATTTCGCTGACGTTCAAGCCCACTGCCTTTGCCGGTGACAGCACGCATCCCGCGCTCTACATCTCGCAGGGCACGCTCTCGGCGGGGGGCAATTATATCACTGTCAGCAATGCTGCCGCCTCACCTCTTGGCATCGGCACCTATACGCTCATCAAGCAGGCATCGGGAAATATTACCGATAGGGGTGGTTATGGTGTCACCGTGACCGGCAGTGGTCTGGTGCCCAATACCGCAGCCATCATCCAGGTTTCGGGAGGAAACTTGAACATGGCGGTCATCAGCGCCACGCCCAACAATCTGGTTTGGACGGGAGGCAGCGCCAACAGCGACTGGGATCTCGGCCTCAATGCCAACTGGCTGAATGGCGTAACTCTTGCCATGTTCGGCTATTTTGACAATGTCACCTTCAATTCAGTGGGATCCACCAATCCGACGGTCAACTTGGTGGGAACGCTCTTCCCTGGCAGCGTGAAGGTGGATACTTCGGCCAACGACTATACCTTTGCCGGCTCTGGAAAGGTCGGCGGCGCGGCCTCTCTCACGAAGGTGGGTGGTGGCACCCTGGTGGTTCAGACGGCTAATTCCTATACTGGTGGCACGGTGGTGAGCAACGGCACGTTCCGGGTGGGTATCGCCAACGCGATTCCCAATGCGGCTGGTGACGTGGCGGTTTATGGATCCGGGGTCATTGACTTAAATAACAACAACAACTCCATTAACGGTCTGAACGGCACTGGCACGGTGGACAATCAGGGAGGGGGGAGCGCCATATTGACCGTGGGTTACAATAATAACAGCGGTAACTTCACTGGGGTCATTTCCAACACCGCCGGAACCTTGGCGCTGGTCAAAGCCGGCTTGGGAACACAAACATTGAGCGGTTCCAACACATTTTCGGGTGGCACCACTCTGAGTGATGGCGGTTTGATTGTTAAAAATGCCCATGCCTTGGCCGACGGCGATTTGACAGTCAACTCGGGCACGCTGGATATGGAAACGGATTTGCCTCTCAACAGCCTTGCGGGTGCGGGTGGCAGCATTGTCAACAACTCGACCAATACCACCACCAACACCCTGGTGATTCAAGGAACATCAACCACCACCTATTACGGGGCGATTAACGACGGATCAACTGGCAAAATTGCCTTCCGTCAAACCGGGGCGGCCACGACCACGATTCGCGGGGCCAGCAGTTATAGCGGTGGCACTTACATTGGGGCCGGCACGGTGGTTGCCTATACTCCGGGCACGCTCGGCAGTGGAACGATCGTCCTTGATGGTGGTGCGAGCGGAGCAACCCTCCGTATCCATGGTGTTGGTGTGGGTAATACAATTACGAATATCGGCACCAATACGCTGGTCATCGACTCTACCACGACCATCTATCCCGCCTTCCGGTTGGTGGGAGCCGGACAATTCAACATCAACAATTCCATGGTTCCCGGTGGCTTCACGCCGAGCGGCGACTGGAGTGCGTTCAGCGGAACCATCGTATACACCGGAACGGGTAACACACGTGCTGACGTCGAGCCGTTTGGAAGTTCGCTGGCCACATGGGATTTGGGCACGGCTGGTTATATTGTCCAGCGCACGGTCGGGCGCACAGTGAACTTGGGCGCACTTCTGGGCCAGTCGGGTTCGGGGCTGGCCGACTGCGTGTTTAACGTGGGCGCTCTGAACCTGGACACGACGTTCTCGGGTGCCTTCGCCGGCAGTGCGGTGCTCAATAAAGTGGGCACTGGCAATCTTACTCTCGACAACGCCAGCACCCATACCGGCAACACCACCGTCAGTGCAGGCGCGTTGACTCTGACCGGAAGCGGCTCACTGGCCAACACCCCGCTCATCACGGTGGCGAATGGTGCCAAGTTTGATGTGTCTGCGCTTGGCAGTTGGACCCTGGGTGGCACCACTAATCAGACGCTTGCGGGCAACGGTGTTGTGCTGGGCAATGTAACCGGTGCAGCCACCGTGGCCGGCACGAGCGGCGCTACGCTGGTTCCCGGCGGCGACGGCACAATCGGAACGCTGTCCTTGAGCAATTCATTGATGTTGAATGACGGCAACGCTTTGGCAATTGATTTGAGTCCGGCCAATACCGTCGGTGGCGGCACGAACGACCTCATCATCGTGGCTGGGGACTTGAACCTCAGCGGCACCAGTTTGGTCACGTTCAATTTCCCCACTGGCCTGCCTGCCGTCGGGGTGCCCTATACTTTGATTAAATACGGTGGGGCATTGACCGGGGGGCCGGCCAACCTGGCGATTACGAATACGCATCTCGTGGCTGTTTTTGATGATTCAGTCACCAACAAAATAACGGTGACGTTTACCAGCGTTACGGGCAACAATCTTGTATGGACCGGTAATCCCGATGCCACCAATTTTTGGGATATTGCCACCACCGTGGCTTGGGTCGCAGGTGTCACCCCCACCAACTTCCTCCAGTTAGACAATGTCACCTTTGATAATTCGAGCACCAACCAGACCGTGAATCTCGTCGGCACGTTGAAACCTGCTACTGTCATGTTCAATTCCAGCAGCAATTATCTCTTCACCGGCAGTGGCAGCGGCAAGTTGTCCGGCTCAGCCTCACTCATCAAGGCCGGCACCGGCACGCTGACACTGACCAACATCGGCGTTAATGACTATTTCGGAATCACCGTGGTGAGTAACGGCATCCTCAACACGAAGAGCGCTAATGCGCTTTCGGCAAATTCCAGCCTGGAAATTCGGGCTGCGGGCACCGTCCAGCTTGGCGGTTATTCTGGCACCGTCGGCGGCTTGTCCGGCTCCGGAACGATTGATAATAATGGGACCGCTGCGCCTGTGTTGACCGTCGGCAGCCTTGGCAACGGCGTCTGGAGCGGCACCATCGGCAACTCCGGCTCCGGCGGCGTCAGCCTGGTCCTGAACGGCACCAACAACCTGACGATTTCCGGCACCAACCTCGTCAACAGTGCCACCGCCAGCCGCATCAACAACGGCCAGGGAACGCTCACCCTCACCAACAACGGCATCCTCAAATCGGGGGGCGGTGAAATCTGGATCGGCTGCGAGTCGTCGGTCACCGGCAAGGTGGTCGTGGCGGGCGGCTCGCTCGTCGTCTCCAACTGGCTCGTCATCGGCCGCAACAACACCAATGCCAACGGCACGCTCGTTGTCAACAGCGGCACGGTGCAGAAGAGCGGCTCGAGCGCTGTCAATATCGTCGTCGGTTCGCTCGGCGCCACCGGCAACCTCACCGTCAACGGCGGGCAGGTGCTGAACAACGGCATGCTGTGGGTCGGCGAAGCCCCGGGGGCCAAGGCCGTGGTGAACTTGAACGGCGGCCTGCTTCAGGCGACGCAGGTTCGCACGAACTATAACGGCGGTGCTCCCGACAGCTCCGTCATCAACTTCAACGGCGGCACGCTTCAGGCCTCCGCCGCCAGCGCGAACTTCATCGCCGTCGGCGCGGCCAACGTCCAGAACGGCGGCCTGGTTTTGGATGACGGCGGCTACGTCCTCTCCATCGCCCAGCCCCTGCTGGCCAGCGGCACCGGCGGCATGGTCAAGCAGGGCGCGGGCGTGGTTTACCTCGACGCGGCTAACACCTACACCGGCACAACGATTGTGACTAACGGCACGCTCGCCGGCAGCGGCAGCATCGCTGGTTCGGTGGTGGTGGCCACAACCGGCAACTTGGGCGCGGGCGATGCCGGCGCCACGGTCGGCAAGCTCACCATCAACAACAGCCTGACGCTGCATGGCACCGCCACCTTCCGCATCAACAAGACCGGCGGCGTGAAGACCAACGACCTTGTGGCGCTCGGATCCGCCGCCGCGAACTACGGTGGCACGCTGGTCGTCAGCAACATCACCACTGACGCCAACACGTTGGCGGCGGGCGACACCTTCACCTTGTTCAGCGCGGGCAGCCACGCGGGCATCTTCACCAGCATTGTCGGCTCACCGGGTTCGGGCCTGGGCTACACCTTCACCAACGGCGTGCTGACGGTCGTGACCACGCTGAACCCCAATCCGCCTGTCATGCAATTCAGCGTCTCGGGTGGCAGCCTGTATCTCTCGTGGCCGACCAACGCGGGTTGGCTCCTGCAGCGCCAGACCAACAATCTGGCCGGCGGCATCAGCAGCACGCCCGCCGACTGGGAAACCCTGGCCGCCACGGCGTCCACGACCTCCACCAACTTCCTGGTTGACCCGGCCAAGCCGACAGAGTTCTACCGCATGATCAAGCCGTAAGGCGGGCGGGCAGGCTGGAAAGAAGGGATTCAAACAGGGTGCCGGATGCAAGTCCGGCACCCTGAAATGTTATTGCCCCGCCGGCGGGTTCCATCGCCAGAACTGGCTATGGCGGCGGCCCCGGATAAGTGGGAAACTAGCTTTGTCAAATCCATGAAACATTGTTTGCGTCCCATGAAAGCAAATCCGTCCCGTGTTCAATCCTGCCGGCGCGCCTTCACGCTGATCGAACTGCTGGTGGTCATCGCCATCATCGCCATCCTCGCGGCCATGCTGCTCCCGGCGCTGGCGGCGGCCAAGGAAAAGGCTAAGCGAGCCATATGTGTAAGCAATATGAGGCAACTTGGCTTGGGTTACATCATGTATGCGGGTGATAATCAGGATAAATTTCCTATTACCCAAGCAGGATCCAATCCTGAGAATGTAATCAAGGGTGGTTATTACACCCGGTGGGTGGCCTACGGGCCGGGGCTTGAAGGCAAGAAGGTGGATGTGAACAACACGACTATCAAATGGACCGATTTCGGAGCTTTGATGCCGGCGAAATTTGTTGGCGACGGGAAGGTGTATTTTTGTCCAAGTTTGAACGACAAAGGCTCCACGCTCGGATCGCTCTGGTATGAGCCGATGTTGACATTCAATGCGTCGGTTCCTCCGGATGGAAACGGCAATGTGCGTGCCAGCTATGTGTGCAATCCACATGTGGTCAATCCAACGGGGTCCTCCAATGCTGACCTGACGCGTAAATATTCAAAAGCCAGCGGAGTAAAAGGTCGCGTTTTATTTGCCGTGGATATGATTGATTACACTCAATTTGATACCGCTGGCAATGTCCTTACAGCCGGCAAAGATTTTGCCCACAGTCGCAGCAAAGGCTGGAATGTGCTTTTCAGCGATGGCAGTGTGTCATTTGGGAAAAATCTAGCAGCGGCCAAAGCGGCCTATTTGGCCGGAGGTTTTCCCAGCGGCTACGATACGAAAGGCATTAATCAGTTGGCTGACGCCCTTGAACAGTAAGGGCATATTCAATCAACAATACTCGGCCGCACCAGCAAGCCGGATCCGGCCACATACACCGGCATATTGAACATGTCCTCCAGCATCCAAATGAATCAGATTAACACCGATTTTCTGGTTCCGCTGGAGAGCAGTGCCCGATAAGTTCGGGAAAGTATTTGATCCCACCCGGCCCGCGTTCGCAGGCCGGGTTTATATTTGTCCGGCAACATCCAGAACGCCGGCAGAACCAATTTTGATGTTCACAAAGCCCGCCGGCACAAGTAAAGTTGGCGGAACTAAAATGAGTGAACCAATTCCTTACCTCGACCTGAAGGCGCAAATCAAGCCGTTGCGCGCGGAAATT
>Ga0182021_10005415_pt1 | contig 15112 bp, 19 predicted proteins | sample 612E3MmetaG_FD_120493 | JGI IMG/M metagenome (GOLD analysis project Ga0182021, IMG submission 120493) | Permafrost microbial communities from Stordalen Mire, Sweden - 612E3M metaG (Illumina Assembly) | ecosystem: Environmental > Terrestrial > Soil > Wetlands > Permafrost | place: Sweden... | reverse complement strand
GTTCGCAATGCTGGAGAAGAAACGGATCGGTCGTAATCAGCCCGGCGACCGCGGCCCGCTCCAATTCCAGCTCCTTCTGAACGGAACTGATGAAGATGCGTTTTTTCTCAGGCATAACGGGCGCGTCAGGCGTCGGGATCGATGCAGCTCATCGGGTTGTCCCCGCACGGCGTTTCGCCTCATACGGCGCTGGGTCTTCCGCAACCATGCCGGGCTCGTGGACCGCTGCGGACGCACGGCGAATGACGTGCGCCCGTTCGCACAGTTCGTCGAGCAGACGCAATTTTTCCGCCACCGGGCGGGCGGCGAGTTTCTGGCGATAGGCGCGCTTGCTTTCGAGCACCCGCTGGAGATCGAAGCTCATGGCTGGTCGCGGAGGAATTGACGTTCGAACTGCTGCCAGCGGTCAACCAGGCTGGAGGCGTAGCGGGCGGATTGCTCGGTGACGACGGAGAGCGTGGTACCCTCTTTCTTGGCCTCGATGACGCCGACGGCGCGGCGATCGACCAGAAGCAGGTAGTCGCAGGGGCCGGTCTTGAGCGGGACTTCGCGGAGAGCGACGCCGCGCCCGGCGGAGAAATCGACCGCATCATAGTCCTGCACAAACCAGCCGCACGCGAGGAGCATCGCGTCGATCTGCTGGCGGGCATTTTGCTCGGGGGTCATGAGACTGGCGCCCTTGTCTAATAGTTGCGCAAGCCATCGATGCAACACAGGTTCCCGCAATAACTCAATCCTTGGGTTCCCTTAATGTGTCTTTGAGGGCGCTCCTATTTACTCTCGCTGGAAGTAGCGCAGGCTTCCAGCCTGCATTGGACAAGAAAGCAGGCAAGGATGCCTGCGCTACTCAGAATCGCGGTTTTTAGGAGTACCCTTGAGGATGGTCGGACGATCACCCATCCTCGAACACGAAGAGCTGGCTGAGCGATTTCGGAAGCGGCCTCCGCTTCGTGACGCGCCCGACGCCCGATTGGAAAAATCCATCGCCGGGCGGCGTCTTCCAAACCCCTCCGTTCCCGTGCCCGCGAGCCCAGCGCGCCCGCGCCCCTCCCGGCCAGCACCCCTGAACGTCCCGTTGCGCCTCAAACGGTGCATTGGCCGGGTGATGAGCGGTTCTGGGCGCCCGATCTCACGGTTCCGCGCTTGACAACAAACCGTTCGTGAGACAAATCGGTGAGACATGAAAACGGCGACCGTCCGAGAACTTCGCAACGCTTTCCCGAAGGTTTACCGGCTCATTCAAAATGGCGAGTCCGTTGAAATAACCAATCGGCGCAAGGTCGTGGCCACGTTGACGCCCCCGACTGTCAAAAAAGCGACTCACCGTTTACGCCCGTGGGCTGACCTGGACGCCCGTCTCGCCGAATTGCGCCAGCAGCCCATGCTCCCGGTATCGGGCGCCGACCTGCTGGCCCAGGACCGGGATCGCTTCTAGTAGCCCATGGTCTACGCCGACACGTCGTTCCTGTTTTCGCTCGTGTTGCACGACGCCAACACGGCCGCAGCCGTGGCCTACCTGAAGGGCCATGCGGTCAGCCTCGCGCTCACGTCCTGGCAGCGATGCGAACTGCAAAACGCGGTTCGCCTGGCCGTTTGGCGGGGGAACTGCGACGCTTTGGCCGCGAAGCGGGCGCTGGAGAAAATCACGGCGGACCTCGCCGTCGGCAATCTGACCGAAACACCGCTCGTCTGGCCCGACGTGCTCATGATCGCCGACGAACTCAGCGCGAAGCATACCGCGGCCCTCGGCGTGCGTTCCCTGGATTTGTTGCATGTCGCCGCGGCGGTCAGCCTCAGTGCGAAGACGTTCCTTACCTGTGATGGGCGTCAACTCGCCCTCGCTCGGGTGGCGGGTCTGCACGCAAACAAGATTTAAGCTCCCCTCCCAGAGAAAATCAAAGGTCGCATTTGCGAGGCCGTTCGGCAGCAACCTGCAAAAAGCAGGCCTACGCAGCAAAGATGCAAGTGAGGGCTGGCTGGAGGTGAACATACGGGAGGTCGACCACCACTCGGTCAAGGTTACCCACTGGGAATGATTGACGTGGGTTGACGCCGCTGGCATCCGGAAATTCATCACTGACGTTGTGACCATCGCTGAATTCATGATCTGTTTTTCCGCCGACAAAATCTGGCAAGCGTATCGCGCCGTACTTTGAGTTGGTCCAACAGTCACAAACGATGGCCAACGCATTGCTCGAATGGATCGGAGCCCTCAGTGGCCTGGCGTCAGTTATATTAACTGTGCGCCGCAAGATCGCCTGTTGGCCGGTCGGCCTGGTCAGTGTCGCGGCGTATGCCGTATTTTTCTTCCGGCTAAAGCTTTATGCCGACTCAGGGCTGCAGGTTTTCTTTTTCGCTACCAGCCTTTATGGTTGGTGGCACTGGGCCCGGGGCGGAGCCGCCAATACGGCGGCGCGGATTCAGATTCTCCAGGCGAAAGAACGGTTGATCGTCGGCGCACTTCTGATCGTGACGGTAGCGCTCGTGGCTACGTTGCTCTCGAAGCTAACCGATGCGAGCCTGCCCTTGGGGGATTCGCTGGCGTCGGCCTTGTCGGTCGCCGCCCAACTGCTCCTGATGCGAAAGGTATTCGAGAACTGGGTCCTTTGGATTGCCGTCGATGTGCTTTCGATCGGAATTTACCTCTATAAAGGTGCCTATGTTACGACCGGGCTCTATGCGATCTTCCTGGCCCTTGCAATTAGCGGATTTGTGGCTTGGCGCCGCGCGCTGGCGCGGGGGGAAACCATATGAAGCGCGGACTCGTGCTGGGAAAGTTCGCCCCGCTGCATCGCGGGCACCAAACATTGATTGAGGCGTCCCTGGCGGCGATGGATGAAACCATCGTTCTGGTTTATGAGGCCAGGATCGTGTCACGAATCCCCCTGGAAGTACGCGCCGGCTGGATTCGCCAGTTGTACCCGCAGGTCCGAGTAATCGAAGGTCACAATGCCCCGGAAGAAACCGGTCATGAGCCGGTGATCATGAAGCTCCAGGACGACTACGTGCGGCGCATGATGCCGGCGTCTATCACGCACTTTTTCTCCAGTGAATGGTATGGGGAGCACGTGAGCCGGGCGCTGGGAGCCGTCAATGTGCAGGTGGATCCCAACCGCGAACGCGTGCCGATCACGGGTACCTCGCTGCGGCAGGATCCATTCGCGCACCGCCGGTATGTGACGCCTGTGGTCTATCGTGACCTCGTGCGCTGGATTGTTCTTCTCGGGGCTGAGTCGACCGGGAAAAGCACGCTCGCGGCCGGCTTGGCGAAGGCCTGCGATACCACCTGGCTCCCGGAGTATGGCCGGGAGTACTGGGAGACCCACCGTGCCGATGACGGCACCCTGACGCCCGACCAATTGGTGGAATTGGCCCGAGGGCACCGGGAGAGGGAAGAGCGAGCGGTCTGGGAGGCCCGCCGATTGTTCTTCGTCGATACCGACGCCCGGATCACCCAGTGTTACTCCCGTTGGTACCACTGCGGCCGGGTTCGCCCCGAACTGATGGCGATGGCCGACGAGGCGAAGGGCCGGTACCATTTAGCCATCCTCTGCGGTGATGACATTCCCTATTCGGAAGATGGAACTCGCGCCGGAGAAAAGCGTCGGCGCGAAGCCCAAGAGGAAATCCGCGCCGAGCTGAAAGTGGCCGGGGCCCCATGGCTGGAAGTGACGGGCTCGGTGCCGGAGCGAATCGCCGCGGTGCGCCAGGCGATCACCCACTTTCGCCTGGACGCCTGGTGCTAGGGCGTAGCGGGGGGCCGCCGGAGCAAACCTTGGTGTACAACATACACTTTAGGCTTGCTTAGTGTAGTTACGACACTAACGTTCCCGGCATGCTGCCCCTCACTATCCTCTTCCGCCCAGTCGGCCCGAAGGAATTGGAGTTGATCGCCGCCGCGGCCTTTCGCCGTTTTCCCGTCCAGAACGTTGGCGCGCGCCGACACCAGGAGCTCTGGGTCCCGGCTGACGAACTGGAAGAATTTAATCGCCACATTGTCGGTCAAATTTCCGTGGTCGCGGAATTTCGCGCCTGAGAAAGCCCCATGCCCTATACCTACCAGTACCCGCATCCTGCCCTGACCGTCGACGGTGTTGTCTTCGGCTTCGACGACGCCGATCTCAAGCTCCTGTTGATTCAACGAGCCCTCGACCCCTTCCAGGGGAAATGGGCGTTGCCCGGCGGATTCGTCAGAATCGAGGAAGGGCTGGAGCAGGCGGCCCGGCGCGAATTGGCTGAAGAAACGGGCATCACCCGTCTCTATCTCGAGCAGCTCTTCACCTTCGGTGACCCGAAGCGTGACCCGCGGGAGCGGGTGGTGAGCGTCGCCTATTACGCCTTGGTGAAATTGGCCGCACATCGGGTGCGGGCTGCCAGCGACGCGCGCCATGCCGCGTGGTTCCCCGTGGCCGATCTGCCCGCTCTCGCCTTCGATCACGCGGCGATTGTGGAACTCGCGTTCCAGCGATTAAAAACGAAGGTTCGCTATGAGCCGATAGGGTTCGAACTGCTTCCGGAGAAATTCGCGCTCTCCGAATTGCAGCGCCTCTACGAGGTGATTCTCGCCCAACCGATCGATAAACGAAATTTCCGGAAGAAGATCCTTTCGATGGGCCTGCTGCAGGACACCGATGAAATCCAGCAAGACGTGACCCATCGCGCGGCCCGGCTCTATCGTTTCGAACCAAGGCGGTACGAGCAGTTGAAACGGAAGGGCCTCAATTTCGAACTCTAGGAACCACTCCGAGCCCGTACTTCACCCTCACAGCGGCCAGCCATGAAAAAAGAAACCAGAGCCGAGATTGCGGCTGAAACGCTAGCCATCATCGAGCGCGGCGGGTATTGCGCGTCCGGCGGTCAGGCGGTTGAGTTGCGCGAAGCAATCGATGCAGCCGTCCAGGGTACGCGGCTCTTCGACTGGCCGTCAGTCAATGTGTCGGTGGGGGATTCCGCTGCTGTTCCCGTCAGGCTGACCGTCACAAGTGAAAGCACGCTGGCCGCGGTTGAGCGAATGGCCGCGATGCCCGGCGGGCATTTGGCCTGTCTGAACTTCGCCTCGGCAAAAAATCCCGGCGGCGGCTTTTTGAATGGAGCTCAGGCCCAGGAAGAAACCCTCGCAAGATCCTCGGCCTTGTACGAGTGCTTGGTAAATGCGCGTGAGTTCTATGAGCGAAACCGGCGGCATTCATCAACCCTCTATCTGGATTTAGCCCTTTTCTCTCCTCGGGTTCCTTTCTTCCGGAGGGACGACGGTGCTCTCCTCTCCCAACCGATCTTCGCTTCGGTGATCACCTGCCCGGCGCCAAATGCCGGCGCGATCAGGCAAAACGAACCGGCCCGGACCTCCGAAATCGAGGCCGCCTTGACGAGAAGAGCTCGCTTGGTGCTTCAGGTCGCGCGGCACAACGGCGTTCGTCGACTCATCCTGGGGGCGTGGGGCTGCGGAGTGTTTCGTAACGATCCTCGCATGGTCGCCCGCGCTTTCGCCGAGCTCCTCGCTCCCCATGGCGATTTCCATCATTTTTTCGACGAGGTCGTTTTCGCGGTTTTCGACCAAACCGCCGATCGCAGCACGCTTCGAGCGTTCCAAGCCGTGTTGGCCCCCGAAACGGGCCAGGAAACCGACGCGCGTCACATGGGGGGGGCGATGAATCTCGATCCCAGATCAATCCTATGAACTCAATCCGGTTTTACCGCCTGAACGACCCGTACGGCGCATTCTCCAACTTCGCGCCATACCCGATTCAATTGAAAGGGAAAATCTGGCCGACCACGGAGCACTACTTCCAAGCCCAGAAATTTGCCGGTACCGAGCACGAGGAGGAAATCCGGAAAGCCCGATCCCCCATGATCGCGGCGCGAATGGGGCGATCCCGGGACCGGCCGCTGCGCGCCGATTGGGAATCGGTGAAGGATACGATCATGTTCGACGCGGTGCTGGCGAAGTTCACCCAACACGCGTCCCTGAGGAGTCAATTGCTCGGGACCGGCGATGCCGGGCTGATCGAGCACACCACCAATGACTGCTATTGGGCAGATGGCGGCGATGGCTCCGGGCGCAACCGACTCGGCGAGATTCTGGTCGAGGTGCGCATCTCATTGCGTCGCGCCGTAGAAATTCCCCACTAAGCAGGAACCCATACCCACAAATTACTGGCTGCTGCCCGCTAATAAACCCATAACTTGATTTGTCCCCACGGACCGATTGGCGAATGGATTCACCCGCTATCCCCTGAAGAACATGGCCCGATTAAACCTTTTTCAACGCGTCTCACAGGCTCCGACCAACCCGCATCCTGCCCCAGCAGTGCGGAAGTTTGACGTGGCCGACCTCTACCGCGGTCCGGTCGCTGGTCCGACCGAAGCCCCCGGTGAGGCCGACCTGCCCTTGGACGAGAAATTGCGGCAGGCGTATTTCTGGATCGTAAACACGGCGATCATCAGTCCGCACTACGACATCGAGTATCTCGACGGACCACCGCAGTCGTTCACACTCGGTGATCGCAAGAGCCGCCTGGTCCTGCCGTCGGGCCAGAGCTATTCGAGCTTCGTCCTCCTGCCGTTGTTGACGTTCGCGACGCGGAGCAAGTGCCTGTTCATCGGCGGCCCCGGGCGGGGCAAGACCGCCAGTGCCCTGCTCATGGGCATCCTCGGCGGCTACCCCGTCGGCGAAGTGCGTCGGGCCATGCAGCACGGGCATCCGCAGATGACGATCGCCGATCTCCTCGGGAACCCCCTGCCGGCCGACCTGGTGAGCGCGCAACGAATGGAGGACATCCGCATCTCCTGGCGTCGCTGGCTGGGCATGCGGGTGAAAATCATTGACGAATATAACCGCATCCCCACCCGCACCCAGAGTGCCTTGCTGACGGTGATGGGCGACAACTACGCCGAGGTTCTCGACCATATCTTCGAATGCCCGGAGTCGGCGTGGTTCCTGACGGCCAATGATGACCAGGGTGGGGGCACTTACCAGGTAATCGAGGCACTCCGTGACCGCATCGACGTCGTGGTCCAGGCATTGGCATTCAATTCCCGCTTCCTCGGGGATCTGCTCGCCCGCATTGAGGAAAACCTGCGGCCGGAGCAAATCGTTCCCCGGCAGATTGTCTTCACGGAAGCGGAAGGGGATCGCATGCAACAGGAGATCCGCGCGGTGAGCATGCCGGAAGAGGTTCGCCGCCGTCTCGAGTTCTTCTCGAGCCAGTTCGAATTCTGCGACGTTGCCGCGGAGCAGTTCGAGTACAAGACGAAGGACACCGCCCGCCTGGCCGGTGTTGAGTGGCACAATGTGACCGCCCAGGACACGGGGCGCGACCGGCTGAAGGATTTGGGCTGCCAGACGCGGAACGGACTCTCGGTACGGGCGTTGATGACGCTTATGCTTTACGCCAAGGCGATCGCTTACTTCCGCGGGAATCGCGTCGTCGAGCTCGACGATGTCCGGCAAATCCTGCCTTTCGTACTGCACGACAAGCTGTCGATCGATTCCGATGCCCCGTTCTTCGATGCCCCGGGCAACTCTGCCTACCGCACGGATCGGATCGGATGGCTGCGCAAGATTCTCGACCTCGCCTGTTCCGAATTCGATCGCCTTGATCTCGATCGCGAAGATCCCGTCGCCCGGATGTTCCAGGAGCTCAAACACGGGCTGGAGGGAGTGACCGAAGCGGAGACGCGCTCGCGGCTCGTGAAAATCGAACGCCTCATCACCGATTGGGCCAAGGCGGGAAAGCTCTACGGCCACCTTTACGACGATCTGCTCGCGCTAAAATACATGCACCAGCGCTACACCAACTACCTGCGTTGGATGAAGACCCAGTGATCACGCCATGATCAGCGAAACCCTCGCCACCGTACTGCGTTCTGGCCGGGCAGAATTCAACGCCCGGTACGAGGAGGCGCGTCAGCGTTACCCCGTGCTGGAGGGCATGGCGTTTGCGAGATTTCTCGAGGAGAATGTCGATCCGTTGGCGCAAGGCGTCGTCCGGATCGCCCGCGATCGCGTCGCCGACGTGGTGGCGGCAGCGTACGACGTCGGTCTGGAATTGGTCGGCCAAAGGTTGCTCGGTAATGAGGCGCGAGAACGGTTGATCGAATCGGCGCTGCGGCAGATGGCGTTGCCACTGCTACCGCTGATTGTAATGGCGCCTGCCCGGATATTCCCGGCGCTCTGCAACGCGCTCTATAACCTCGCGGTCACTCCGGGGGCTCGTCCGGAACAATGGGCCGCCGATCTCGGACGACTCGGCGTTCAGTGTGCGGAACCCGAGCAGTTGCTGAAACTGGGTCAGGTGCTCGCTTGGCGAGCTGGGCTGGCGCACTTCCGGCAAGGGGCACTCGCAGCCGTCGGTACGTTCCCGGAGCCGCTGGCGATCGCAGCGGTCGGAGCTGACCCCAAAGCCAATTGGCCTGCCATCGCGCAGCGGCTGGCAATCGATCCCTGGTTTGATCCCGCGGCGGGTCGCGCCGCCGTTGCTGGAGATCGGCCCCGCCTTGCGGTGGTCGGCCGCGTCGGCGCGTTCCGCGGGTTTGGCGGACTCTTCGTCGACCCGCCCCAGGTTGCCAGTTCAAGCGAACACCTCTACGTGCGCAGCGGTGATGACTGCTGGCTGCTTTTCGCGGATTCGTTTGGGGCCACGCTGCATCGCGCAACCGTGGAGGAATTCGAGGCCGCCCGGCAGAATCAATTTACTCCGGACGGGCTGCGCCTCAACGGAACCAAAGTCGTCTGGGGCAACCAGAGCCTGGAGCTTCCAGCGTTTCCAGCGGTCGCCAGTTCGGCCGCAACCGCGACAACCGTGGCCATCACCACCCCGTATACGTTCGCGATCACCCTGATCGCGGGTACCTGAGTCGATGAATCAAGTGACCAAGGCTCCTGCGCTCGCGCCGGCGGATCTCCAGACGTCGTGGATGACGGCCTGGCCGCGCGCCTTGGAAGCTTGGAGCAAGTTCACGCGGCTGCGTCCCCCCATCCTTTGCCGGACGCCCGCCGAGGCGCGGGCCGAAGGGTTGACGGGCAGTTTCGCGATGATTCGGCTACACGACCAGGCAATCGTCGTGAGCTTGCCGGAGGTGATTGCTTGCGGGGTGCAGCAATACGCCGTGGAGGTGCTGGCGCATGAAATCGGCCATCACGTCCTCGCGCCCGCGACGCTCACGGACCATGCCCGAACAATCGCGCGGATGCGCTGGGCGTTGCCGACAGTCGAGCACCACGCGCCGATGATCGCGAACCTCTACACTGACCTCCTGATTAACGACCGATTGCAGCGCAGCGCCGGACTTCGCGTGGCGGACGTTTACCGGGCGATTGCCGCCGGGTCAAAGAGCGGGGGAGCGGTCTGGACGCTCTATCTCCGGATCTACGAAATATTGTGGCGGCTTGATCGGGGGTCGTTGCAGGGAGGGCGGACCGACGATCGACTGGAAGGCGATGCCTGGCTGGGCGCGCGTCTGGTCCGCAGCTTCGCCCGCGACTGGTTGGATGGAGCAGGCCGTTTCGCCGCCCTCCTGCTGCCCCACCTGCTCGAAGACAATCGTTCGAAGGAGCTCATCGACCGCTTGCTGGATACGCGCAACGCGGCCGCGGGCGGCAACCCCGCCGGCCTGGTGGAGGAAGACGGCGACGAGCGCGCCGGCGCCATCCACCCGGCGCAGGACCCGAACCTCTCCGGGGAGGGCGAGGCGCCAGTGCCCGAGACAGAAGCCGATAGGCCGAAACCGGTCGAGGCGCACGCGCCAGCGCGAGGACAGAAGCGCGAGCCCTTCGAGTTTGGCGAATTACTCCGGGCCGCGGGGATCGAATTAAGCGATCATGAAGCCGCTGTTCGCTACTATCGCGAGCGGGCGCTGCCCTACTTGATCCCGTTTCCGAGCCGGCGATTGCCGGAGAGCACCGATCCGTTGCCCGAGGGATTGGAGCCTTGGGATATTGGTCACCCGCTCGACGCCGCCGATTGGTTCCAGACTGTGTTGCAGAGTCCGCAGATTGTGCCCGGGATGACCACGGTTCAGCGCGTATGGGGCACTTCGCCCGGAAGCCAGCCGGAAACCATCCCGCTGGATTTGGATCTCTACGTGGACAGTTCTGGGTCGATGCCCAATCCGCAGCACTTGACGTCGTATCTTGCGCTTGCGGGAGCCATCGTCGCCCTGTCAGCACTCAGGGCGGGCGCCCGCGTGCAGGCGACGCTCTGGAGCGGAAAGAACCAGGTGAACTGCACCGATGGCTTCGTGCGGAACGAGAACGAGATTCTGCGCATCCTGACCGGTTTCTTTGGAGGGGGCACCGCCTTCCCGATCCATGTCCTGCGCGACACCTATCAACAGAGGCGGGAGGGCGCAAAGCCGGCGCACATTCTGGTAATCTCGGACGATGGCGTTTCCACCCTGTTCGATCAGGATGAACGCGGAAACAGCGGCTGGGATGTGGCCGCCATGGCGCTCGCTCGTGCCGGCGGTGGCGGCACCTTCGTGCTCAATCTGCCCGCCAACTGGGACGCCGGCAGTGGACCTCAAACGCCGCTCGGGGTGATTTGCCGGGCGCGAGATTCACAGGGCTGGCATGTGCATCGCGTCGCCACGTGGGATGATCTCGTCGTCTTCGCGCGCGAATTCAGCCGTCTCCGGTATGGCGATGACTACGGGGCTCCCGCAGCGAACAGCCGGCGCATGGCCCTGGTGAAGGGAGGGGCGTCATGATCGTCGTCTGGCAGGTGACGGAGCGCTGCAACTTGTCCTGCCCTTTCTGCGGATTCGATCGGAGTCTTGCCCGTCCGCGCAACGAGGCGGATCCTCTACGCATTCGTCAATTTGGCCGGGTACTGGCGCAATACCAACGGGAGACGGGTGACTCGGTCCTGGTAAGCTGGCTAGGGGGCGAGCCGTTGCGATGGGCACCACTGGAGGGGATCTCAGTCCACTACTCCGGCGAACTCGCGCTTCGCATCGCAACGACCACCAACGGGACAACGTTGGGCTCGGCCGCCGTGCGGTGCCATCTTCTCAAGTCGTACACTGAACTCACCATCAGCGTCGATGCGCCGGGTGAGGCCCATGACAGGATGCGCGGTGCGCCCGGACTCTATGCGGCGTTATCCAGAAATTTCCGCCGCCTTGCGGACGAGCGCGATCGAACTGGCAGCCCGCTACGTCTGCGGGCGAACGTTGTCCTGATGCGGCGGACACTCGGAACCTTCGAGCAGCTTTGCCGCGAACTGGCGGCGTGGGGCATCGATGAGATCAGCCTGAATCAACTCGGAGGGAACGACCGGCCCGAGTTCTATCCGGCCCAACGGCTGGCGCTAGCCGACACGACTTTCCTTGAGGCGGCCCTTCCGTCCCTGCGCGAGGAACTCAAACGTGACGGCGTGCGGCTGCTCGGAACCGCGGATTATCTGCGCCGGATGGCGGCCTCGAGTCGCAATGAACGCATTCCGATCCAGGATTGTCACCCAGGTACGGGTTTTCTCTTCATCGACATCCAGGGGCGGATCGCGCCTTGCAGCTTCACCGCCGGAACGCACGGCATCTCCGTTGCAGAGATCACGTCGGCAGAGGCACTGCGCCAATTGCCGGCGCGGTTTGCCGCGAACATCCCTCTGCGCCGACCGGTCGTTTGCGCCGACTGCCTCAGCACTCAAATATTCGGAAAGTTTGCCGCCTAGACCATGAAAACCGAAGGCCCATCATTGGAAACCCTGACTCGCCGCCTCACGGAAACTCCGGAGGACTTCCTGGCTGAACCTCGGATCGGCCGGAACGGCCGTATCGTCGTTCCGGCGGTCGTGAACGATCTGTTGGGACAATTCGGTGCAAACGTCGACGCCGGGCGTTTGGCCCCGTTTGCAGGAAACGATCCCCGGCGCGACCGCAACCGACTGGCCGTTACGCTGCTGCTGTGCTGGCTGCTCGCGGATGACTGGTTCAAACGCTTTAAGCCGGATGCCGCGGGAGTGCTGGGACTACTCGACGAGGCGGCGGGGCAACTCGCCGCGCAGGGAGTCTCTCAGAAATATGTCAACGATCCCGACCGGCGGGAGGAACTGGTGCGGACGGCCTTGGCGCGTTTGGACTGCCGGCCGGCGGGCGAGACGGTGGCTCAGGCTCAGGATCGGCTGGTCAGCCTGAGTTCCGTGGAGCGCGAGCGCGTACTCCGGGCGTCGCGCGAGGCGGAGCAGCGCGCGCGCGCAATCCGGGCGGCGTTGGTCAAGAAAGCAGCCGAAGAATCAGCCGACAAATGGACCCGTGAATGAACTCCGAAACCATCACTGATAAGGATCGTTATCCCGTGTTGTCCGAACACGGGCGCCACATGCTGCAGTTTTTACGGGAGCATCCCCACGCTCCGGTCTTCCGCAATGAGAGCGGCCATCGTTTGAGCCTGGACGACGTCGAGCACGTGCGGGCGTTCGAGAAAGAGGTTGCTGCTGCCACATTTGGTTGGCGTCCAAACCAGCTGCCCGAGTGGATGGGGGCCTTCGTGAGCCGGTGTCTTGCGGATGTCCCATTTTACCGCGACTACGGGTCCCGTCCGGCGTCATTCGCCGACCTTCCGACCATCAGCCGGGCCGACCTGAGCAGGGATGTCGCCCAATTCGTCCCCGACACGGTGACGATCGATCGTCTAATCAATTTCCGGACAAGCGGAACGACCGGCCATCCGCTGCTCCTGGCCTCACATCCGGTCGTGGCCTCATCCTATCTCGCTTTCCACAAGCGAGCCTTGCGTCGGTTTGGCATCGAATTGCGTCACGGGCGGGGGCAGGTGGGGGTCGTTCTCATCGGATTCCAGCGAAAGTGCTTCACCTACGTGTCGGTGACTCCGACGATGGATGAGTCCGGGTTGGCGAAGATCAACCTTCACTCCAATGACTGGCGCGATCCAGGGGACCGTGCGCAGTACCTCGATGAGCTCAAGCCCGAAGTGATCACCGGAGACCCGATCTCGCTCGCGGAACTCGTGCGGCTTCCGACCCATTTCAAGCCGCGGGCGATTCTCTCAACCTCAATGGCCCTGACGCCGGGATTCAACCGCCGCCTTCAGGCCCGGTTTGGCTGCCCGGTGTTGGATCTGTACTCGATGAACGAAGCCGGCCCAGTGGCAGTCTTTGACGAGACGGTGGGGGGCCACGTGCTGCTCCAACACCGGATGTACGTCGAGATCCTGGGCGCCGACGGTGTTCCGGCGCGGCCGGGAGTGCGTGGGGAGATCACGCTAACGGGCGGATTCAATTTCTGCCTGCCACTTTTGCGTTACCGCACGGGCGACCAGGCGGCGCTGCGGTTTGATGGACAGGACTGGATTTTGGATGGGCTCGAGGGGCGCCCTCCGGTGATGTTTCGCACCATGCGGGGCGAGTTCATCAACAACATTGAGATCACGCATGCGCTTCAGCGACTCGCCCTGCCGCAGTACGCAGTCCACCAGCGTTCTGACGGTGGGCTGCAATTCCGCGCGGTCGCCGGTCCGGTGGAGAGGGAAGCGGCCGTCAAGGCGTTGACGGAGCTGTTCGGCGTCGGACAGGCAATTGAGAATATCGGTGTTCCCGCATTGGGGAACAAGGTCGTGCAATACACCTCCGAGATGGCCCAACCCACCGCGTAATTTGCCGCCCTTCCGATCAATCGCGGGGCTTCTCGGCAACGAGCACGTGATTGGTCGGTGGGAAAGCGAGCGGTTCGCCGCCGTCAGGGGACCACAGCGAAACGCGGCCTTGGTATCGATGCTCGACCACCCAGGGATTCGTATAAACGCGCGAACCGCCTTTACTTTCCCGTTCGTCGATGAGTCGGAGCCCGCCCTCGGTGAGAAACTGGCGCCAACGTATGTGACTCCAGAAACAGAACTCCTCGTTCATCTCGGAACACCAATTGTCCGTGTAGTCCTTCTTGGAGAGAAACTCCGCTGCGTGGCGCAGCGTGGTCAGGTAACCCTGGCGTCCTTCCCGTTCGACGGGTTGATAAAGCTCGGCTGGAAGGGGATCATGGCGTCGCCCCGAAGCCCGCAGCGGGTAGATGGGGTCCAGCGGGTAGATGGGGTCGGGGCGAGGATTGTTAATTTCTGGCCGCCACGGTCGCATTTGACGGTGACGGGGCGACGAATAACTCCGAAGATCAATAATCTTCGCCCAGTTGTTTAAAAGGGACAGGTTAAAAAGACATTAACTAAGTAACATGACGTTGCCTCATTGGTGGTGAAGTAATTTCATGGGGTCAGGCATTGGGGTTTGGGGTTCACTGGAGTTGTTCCGCCAGGGCGGGTTCGGGACGGCGCGACCACGCGACCACTCCCATCAACCCCAAAGCCTGACCCCGTCCGCTCCTCTCCGTCGTCGCTGAAGCTTCCGCCGTCGCCAAGGCTTCCGCCTTCGCATGGCTTCGGCGTGACAAGATGCCGGACAGGTTGCCGAGGCCGCTGCGCTGCGCGGGCAATGGCTCGTGGGGGAAAAGGCGAAACGGACGATTGGGAGATTTCATCGGACGATTGTCGGACGATTAGCCGGGGCTTCCTGTGGCAGCAAATCGGTCGATTTCACTGGATCGTCGGTAGATTGTCGGTCGATTCATCGGCGGGCACCGGGTTTACGATTACGAGAAATGGCTTTAGGATTACTTTAGGATTGGTCGTTGGTTGGTGATAGATTCTGACGGAATGGTAATGGATTAAGTCGATGGAGATCCGGAGCACATGCCGGGTGCTGAAACCGAGTTTTTCATAGGTAAAATCGGACGATTACGCTAAAACGTCGGACGATTATCGGACGATTAGATGGGCGGATTTTTGAGCGCATAACGGGCACTTCGTCCTTTTCCGACGGACTCCAACAGTCCGAGGTGAACCAAGCCGGTAAGGTCGCGATTGGCGGTGTCGCGCACCACCTTGAGGTGTTTTTGGCACCAACCGCTGGTGACTGCCCCGGTCTTCTGAACCTCAATCATAATCTTCCACTGCCGTTTGTTGAGCTGAGCTTCCACCGCCGGAGTAATCGGCCCGCTCACGCCCGCCGGTACCTTGAGCCGGTCGTAGTTCCCCGCCGGGCCTGGCAGCGTGACCACGAAGAAACCGTCCTCCTGACCGATCTTCGGCGCGTCGAGCCCGTGGTTG
>Ga0182021_10005414_pt1 | contig 15113 bp, 20 predicted proteins | sample 612E3MmetaG_FD_120493 | JGI IMG/M metagenome (GOLD analysis project Ga0182021, IMG submission 120493) | Permafrost microbial communities from Stordalen Mire, Sweden - 612E3M metaG (Illumina Assembly) | ecosystem: Environmental > Terrestrial > Soil > Wetlands > Permafrost | place: Sweden... | reverse complement strand
GGTTTATAGGGGAATTTGAGAATCGCAATGACCCGCTCTATAACAAGATTTTGGATTTCTGCAGAAAAAGCCGCTACATCAACGTTAGCCGAACTGCTCGAGACGAGCAATTCTTCAAATGATTGGGACTGCGCAATGAAGGTTTTAACTGAATCACAGGAGGTTTCTACTTGACCGCCCCACCGTTCGCTTTTACTTATCTGCAGCAGCCACTCAACCCTTACACTTTCACCGCGCCCAAAACACGCGCCTGGGTGGAAGCTCAATGCACCGGAAAAGACGTGCTAAACCTTTTTGCAGGACCCACACGCCTAGAAGGCTGCCGAGAAATCACTAACGACTTAAACCTAGAATTCAAAACCGACTTTCAAATGGATGCTCTGCGATGTGTGCGCCTCTTCTGTGAAGGGCATTTAGATTTTGATGTCATCCTACTGGATCCACCTTATTCCTACCGCAAAAGCATGGAACTCTATCAAGGGCACAAAAACAGTCGATTCAAAAAGACGCTGGATGTGGTGACTTCCATTTTACGACCAAACGGCAAAGTCATCACCTTTGGCCACCATAGCATCGTTATGAGCAAAAAGCGGGGGTTCGTCATCCGAGAAATCTGCCTAATCAGCCACGGTGGCGCCCAACATGACACGATCGTAACGGTGGAAGAGCGTATCAAAGTCACGGAGGTTACTGCTTAGATGGCTGTTGATGAGGGAACGGTTGGTCTTGTTAGTTCACCTGAGCGCATGTTTGGCGACGAGTGCATAAATAGGGCTGAGGTCAATCAAGCCAGACTTCTACAAAAGTCAGCTGCTGGCGCCAACTCCCAAACCTCCAAGGCGTTAGCGCTCTTCAAGGGGCTAATCTATGTTCGTTATAATGACCATGTACTCTTTAATCGAGGAATGGCATTGTCGATATCGCCACTTGTTAGGGAAGCAACGGGGTGGCTTGTTTACGAGTGCGAAGAATACATAACAGTGACTTTTGATCGTGATGCAGGACCGCCGACTTTGAAAGGGGACCCAAAAGCAACGGGAATGGCTCTTATTCGTTCAGACATCGTTGAATTTCAGCGATTAGATGAGTTCTTACCTCTACAAAGTGGTTTTGAGAATCACTTAAATTCTCTAAATGCCTCAATGAAGAAACGAGTTCGCGCTTCTCGCAAAAGAAGCGAAAAACTCAGGGAGCAAAAGACTCCCAACAGGAGAATACGACATGCTACGTAAACCGATAGAACGGTCCATAAACGATTCTCAACCAATAACTCCCGCTATAACGAGAAACAAACAGATAACAATCGCTGACCTCGAGAAACTCAAGCTTCCCATAGAATTTGACGGCGAAAACATCCTCCTCAGAAAAAGCCTAAGATTAAACAACTACCACCTCGACACCCCGGTCTCAATCCCACTGCAAAAAGTCTTGGCAGCATATGACGCAAAACTGGTCGATTACATCATAAGATCGCTACTCACAAGCACCCCTCGACTTATCGTTTTCACCTTCGACAATAAAACCATGATAAAAGTCGCTGACCACCTTCTCCGCAACTGCTCAGGCTCACTAGCAACCTTCGAAAACTATGCTAGCGCCGTCAAACGCTATTCAGGCTGGCTCAATCATAGTCCCGACGCAATCATCCAAGACCTACAGATAGAAGACGACGAACCCGACAAAGTAAGAGCGAAAAACCACCGACAATTTCTGAAAGACTTTCTAGCAGAACTTCAAGACGCCGGATTAGCACCCAACAGCATAACTAGCACCTTCAGAGCAGTCCATTCTTACTATAACATCACGGCGCCAAAGCAGTTAGACTCGACCAACCGCTCAAGCAAAGAAAAACCTTCAAAGACCGAGCGCCAAAACCCGAAGAATTGGTCCTAATGCTCGATTCCGGCGACCACCGAGACAGCTTCATTATAGCAGCGCTCGCAACAGGCGGATTCCGAGAAGAAACCCTCTCAAAGCTCAAGTATAGACACATCAAAGAAGACTACGAAGCCAACCGAATCCCCCTTCATGTCCACGTAGAAGCGGCAATCGTCAAAGGAAAATACGGCGACTATGACACCTTCCTCAATAGAGAAGCAGTAAACTACCTTAGATTATACCTAAAGCAGAGACAGAAAGGCGGCAGATTCTTCGCGCCCGAAGTGCTAACCGATGAGTCACCGCTTATCAGAAACAGGCGCCGAGCCAACCAAATCCTGCCTGCATCAACGCAGACCATCTACAGAACAGTTCACGATATAGCCGTCGCATGCGGCGTCGCCAAAAAACTCAGCTTCAGTAGAATGTACGACGTCAGAGAACACAGCATAAGAAAATACTTTAAAACTCAACTTAGCGCCAGCAGCATAAACGACGAGATTATCGAATACATGATGGGGCACATTACAAGCACCTACGAGGACACCCAAAGCTTAGGCATCGATAAACTCCGAGAACTCTACGCAAGCGCAAACGTCACCATAAGAAAAGCAACCAAACTCAGCAAAATAGAGCAAATCAAAGAAATGATTCGAGCGTGTGGAGAAAACCCAGAACAGATCCTTACCCAAGAAGTCCTTAACCGACCCGAAGCAGTCCTGCAACAATCCGACGACCAAATCCAATTCAGACAGATAAATGCCTTAACCCAAGAACTCAGAGAAATCATCAAGCGGGAGAGCAAATAAAATGATAGATCAAGCGTATATCTTTATCACGCACGCATGTAATACCGTGCAATTCTCATCATAGGCGCAAATTTCACATTAACCTAATGAGTTTATGCTTAAAGAAACGTGTGCCTCCGAATTCGTATAACTGACATCATTTTTGGGACTACCAATCCCTCTCAGACTGACGTGTTATTCATCATAGGCATCCACTAGTATGCGTTGTTAAATAAAAAATAGTCCGTTGCCCAAAATTTATTTATAATTAAATTAGAAAAAAATAAAAAACTGAAAGGGAAAGCAAAACACCGTTTAGACTAAATTAACTAGTCTGTGTTTTGCTCTGCTTTGACTTTTTTGCTTTTCGTTTTTCGTCGCGTTCTTTTTTAGTTAACGGTTTTTCTTTTTTTGGCATCGGGTTTTACTCCGAGAATAACCTTATAGCGATTACTGCTTTAATAACTTTTCAAAATTATGTGTATTCCCTGAACGTGTGTCCGCATTTAGTACAACGCATAAACTGGGTTGACGCTTCATCTCCACCCCGAGTTTGCACCTGCCAAACATAAACCTCATTGTTCTCACATTTTTCGCATTTCATCTTTATGGTTTGCATAGTCTTTATGTTGGCATCTTCTTCCGAAATGATGGTCATAAATGGTTTGGGCTTAGGTTGTATGACTGCGCCTGTTCTTGCCTCCGCTTTTTTGTCAATCGGCTGCTTTGTATAACCGCATTTCTGGCACGACAAAATAAACGCGTTGCTTCCTTCTCCGATTCGTTTAGGTTCAAGACGGCAACCGCAGGTTGGACAAAACTCCATTGACAGAATTCCCCACTTTAACGTTCATAGTGATATCCAATAGGATATAAGGATTATTTTATTAGTTCATGAAAATTTGGGGGAATTGAAATAACAAACTTTAACTAAGGTTCCCACGCCCATCGTCTTTAGGTTACAGAAATGCCTGAATTTGACAACCCTCAAAGTGAATGGTTAACGATTGAACATGCACTAGCATACTTGGCAAGGGCAGATAAGCTGCCGCATCGTACAGAAGGCGAAAAAGTGTTGCTTGAGCAAATTCCTGCAAATGCTAAACATGTTTTGGATTTGGGAACTGGAGATGGAAGGTTGCTTGCGCTTGTTAGATTGCATAATCCGTCGATTGAGGGCGTTGGTTTGGATTTTTCGGATCCAATGATTGTGAAAGCCAAAAAACGCTTCGCAAACGACAAACAAGTAACCCTTTTTAAACATGACTTTAGCCTGCCCCTTCCGGCAGAAAAATTGGGTTGTTTTGATGTGGTAGTTTCTAGCTTAGCAATACATCATTTGACACACCAAAGAAAAAAACAGCTCTACACGGAAATATTTAACCTCTTAAATCCCAAAGGCGTCTTCTGCAATTTCGAACATGTCTCTTCCTCAACTGAGAACCTCCACATGAAATTCTTATCGGCTATAAAATGGACACCTGAGAGTGAGGATCCCTCAAACAAACTCTTAGATGTCGAAACACAACTGCAATGGCTAAGAGAAATAGGGTTTGTGGATGTAGATTGCGCTTGGAAGTGGCTTGAATTAGCGCTCTTAATTTGTTTTAAGCCCTAAATTGAGTATTTATTTTTTTTTAAAGTTAGCGTTACTTTGCTTGAGAGAAAGTATTATTAATAACTATTATAGAAAGGTTAGTGAAGGAGTTTTTAAAAAAAAAATGTCATATTCAAATCCACCTCCACCACCACCTCCAACATCTAGTACAAACTTAGGAACAGTAAAAACGTACATGCTGATAGCCTTCATCTTTTCGATCTTATTTGTGATCGTTTGGATAGGGGCTGCCTTATCGGTTTTCGCAACCTTTGCCTTCGCTTCAGCAGTCGGACTCGGGGCCTTCTTTATACTACCTGCTCTTGTATATCTGGTGCTGTTCGTAGTTTCGATTATAGTGTTTCTCAGAGTATATAAAATGTACAAAGCAGCTAACGCAGGCGATATCGCAACATTAAAGGCAACAAGCAACATGATGTGGGCTATAATAGCGCTTATCTTTGCAGGCGTTATTCCTGGAATCATGCTAATAATTGCTGATGGACCAATCAAACAACTCTAAAGTTTCCACTGAAAAAAAAATCCCCTATTTTCTCTTTTTTGCATCTTAAAATAAACTTTTACTACAAACTCAAAATATTCTATTTTTTCCCTTTCTTGTTGAGACTTATCTTTTTCTTAAATGGAGAATGGTAAGAATTAATGTCAAATATCATTGAGACTTAAATTCTTCTATCCACTTTTTGAATGTTGTTTCGTTTAGTCCTCTTCCAAGTTGTGCGTCAAGTCGTTTGCAGACATTGCCGTCCTCAAAATAAATAATCGTTGGCACAGCGGGAACATCGTAGTCATCCCATAACTCGTTATCATAGTCGTCGAGGAGAATATGGATGACACTTTCAAAACCCATTTTCGCAACTGTTTTATCAAAGGCTGGAACAAATCCCACACAGAAGGGACACCATGAAGCGTAAAACAATGCAAGGACCTTCTTGTTCTTCTTTAGTTCCAAATCGAGGTCTTGCTTGGTGTATATTTTGCTCATGGGTTAGGAACGGGTTTAGGGTTTGATAAACATGCCGTTTTCGCCGTCATTTTGGCTGGGTTGCCAAAATAAGCAACAACTAAAATAATCCACGCTGCGCAGATGAATAGCGAACAAGAATGTCACCGAAAAACTACAAACGTGGCTACCCCGTCGCAGTCCTCATCGGAATTGAGCAGGACCATGCAGCGCTCTGGCACATTTATAGCCAAGTCGCCAAACCCCAACAAACTATACCCTTAAACGGCGACCACAAAGACCAAAAAGCGCTCTACAGCTTCCACGAAACTATCGTAAACGCCCTAAGACCCGTGCTAAAAGAGGGCGTTAGAAGTGTAATAGTTGCTTCGCCACCTAGAACCAACTATGCATTGGACTTTTTGTTCCACATAAAAGCCCATCATTCATGGCTTACGCAGGGAACAAACAAAGCATCCATCTCCCCGATAACCGGTTCCGCGAGCACACCGCCGCAAGTAGCTGCCTTAACAAAAACATCCACCTTCAAAGAATTAATTCAAGAAAACGCAGCAGAAGAAACTGAGAACCTGATAGAAATTCTCGAAAAACGCTTAAACAAAACCGACAACCTCGTGCTTTTTTCCCTCCAGGAAGCAGAAAACCTCATCTTATTCCCTCAAGCGCAGGGAAAACTTCAACCAGAATATCTCCTACTAACAAATGATTACCTAAACAGTAGCCGCCAGAAAAACCGAGTAAATCGGCTCATGCAGATTGCCGCTAAGAATGGCGTTAAAACACGTGTGATCGATGCAGAATCGAACGCTGGCAAACGCCTCACGCAACTAGGTGGAATTGTTTGTTTAGCGAAGCTCGATTAGAGAAGGTCTTCTTGTTTTAACTGTGCAAAGGTTATTTTGCCAGTATGCAAGGCGGTGGCAATTAGTACGCCTGACACGCCAAGGTTTCTTAATTCAACCAAGTCGTTTATGTTTCGCACGCCGCCGCCAACATACACGTCGACACAAACCTCAGCGATTACTTTCTTGAGAAAATCTATGTTTACTCCCTCGTCACTGCCAACGCGAGCTAAATCCAATACAATAACCTGCGAAACACCCTTCTGCCTAAAATCTTTCAAGAGGCAAATGGGATTTAGGCAGTCGTCGAACCCTAATTTAACTAGGATTTTGTCGCCTTTCAAATCTAAACTGACAACAACACGGTCGCTTCCAAAAATATCTACGGCCTGTTCAACAAATTTTTTGCTCTGCAAGGTTTCCGTTCCAATTATTAACTTAGAAACGCCATTGTTAAGCAATTTTTGGGCTCTTTCTATGTTTGTTATGCCTGCATCAACCATTAGTTTAATGCCTGTTTTTTCTGCGATGTTTCTTAGAGGTTGGAAACCGATGGAACAGTCGATTATGTTATCCAAATCTGCAACATACAATTCTGAGAATCCGAGGTTTTTGAAGGCTTGGGCGACTTCTTCGGGTGCAGTTGACTTTGTGAGGATACTTTGGAGCGGCTGATATTCTTTCCTTTTGCCCCTGACCGCATGCACAACTCTGCCGTTTAAAATGTCGATAACGGGTATAACCTTCAAGACATGGGCACCTTTAGGAATTGACCCCAACCACATAGAAAAACCTAACCATTTCAGAAATCTAAGAGAGTTAGGTCGTCTTGGTGTTTTTTCAAGTTAATACCATGTTAAAATAAACCTTCACTTATCATTAAGAAACCAAGCCAACTCTACAGGAAAACTTTAAAGGCATCAAATAAGCGCATCAATATGAAATAACTTGAAGCTGCTCATAAGTCCCATGAATGAAAAAGAAGCCCAAGAAGTCATCGCAGGGGGAGCAGACATCATCGACGTAAAAAACCCGGCTGAGGGTGCTTTGGGCGCAAATTATCCTTGGGTTATAAGACGAATTAGAGAAATAACGCCAAAAAATCTTGAGGTTAGCTGTACAATCGGCGAAGTTGGAAACCATCCAGGTTCAGTTTCGCTTGCGGCACTTGGAGCAGCATCATTAGGCGTTGACTATATCAAGATAGGGCTCAAGGGAATTAAAACGGCGGAAGAAGCAATCTTTCTGCTTCAAAACGTCTGCAAAGCCGCCAAAGAATGTAACCCGAAAATCAAAATCGCAGTCGCAGGCTATGCCGATGCAGAAAAAATCGGCGTAATCAACCCATTGTTAATTCCTGAAATTGCCTATAAAGCCCAGGTGGATGTTGCAATGCTTGACACATCCGTTAAAGATGGCAAATCCTTATTCGACCATTTAACTGTTGAGCAACTAGAAAAATTTGTTTATTCCACGCACAGCTTCGGCTTAGAGATCGCTTTGGCCGGTTCACTTAGAAAACAGGATTTACCCATTGTTTACGGTTTAGGCGCTGACATTGCAGGGTTACGCGGGGCTGCATGCACTAACAGCAATCGGGTAACAGGGCAAATTACCAGAAAATTGGTAGCTGAACTGGTTGAGGTTGTTAGGCAAACTGGTGTAAAGAGGGCTTAGTTTTGCGGCCTAAAGGCTTACCTCAAAAAACCATTTTGGATGAACTCAAGAAAATTCGCAACTTTAATCAAAACTATAATGACGGCAAAATTCTATGTTCCATGTGCACCAAACCGCATCCAATCGCAGAAAAAGCTTACCGAATGTTTTTTGAATCAAATTTAGGCGACTCGGGACTTTTTCCTGGAAGTGTTCAAATAGAAAAAGAAGTCATGCAAGAACTTGCTGCACTTCTTCACGGAGACCGTGCCATGGGCTTTTTAGTTTCAGGCGGAACCGAAGCAAACCTTATGGCAATGCTTGCGGCAAGAAATTTGGCAAAAGTCAACAAGCCCGAAGTGATCCTTCCTGAGTCAGCACATTTCTCTTTCACAAAAATCTGCAACATGCTAAACCTCAAGCCAATATATGCCAGTTTAGACAGCTCTTTTAGGGTTAACCCGTCAGAAGTTGAAAATCTTATAAACAAGAACACGGTCGCCGTCGTTGGTACGGCGGGAACTGCAGAGTTAGGCGTAGTTGACCATATAGATCATCTCTCAGAAATTGCGTTGCACCTAGGGGTTTACTTGCATGTTGATGCAGCATTTGGCGGCTTAGTAATCCCTTTTCTAAAAAATAATCAACCCGCATTTGACTTTAGCTTAGAAGGCGTAAAATCAATCACAGTTGACCCCCACAAGATGGGCACGGCAGCAATTCCATCAGGCGGAATTCTTTTCAAAGAAGCTAAAATGCTTGATTACCTCAAAACAGAAACGCCCTACTTAACTGACAAAGTTCAATACACTTTTGTTGGAACAAGAACAGGAGCTTCGGCTGCTTCTGTGTGGGCTGTTTTAAAAACATTGGGTCGAGAAGGTTACGTGAGAGTGGTTGGCGAATGCATGAAGAACACCAAATTGCTTGCCAACGGGATAGAAAATGCTGGTTTTAAACTGGTCGTTGAGCCAACTTTGAATCTGGTTACCTTCCGTGGTGATAATACTAAGGGGTTAGCTGAGAAATTGTGGCGGCGGGGCTGGTTTGTCTCTTACGTGCCACGGTACGAGTGCATAAGAATCGTTGTTATGCCACACGTTAAAAAACAGCATATTACCGCTTTTTTGAGTGAATTAGGTCAGATAGAAAAGCTTTAAGCCATCCTTCACATAGCAAAAACGACTTTCGAAGGGCATTGCATGAAGATTATTGTTTACGAACATGTTTCAGGTGGCGGATACGCAGAGCAACCTATTCCAACAAGCGTTTTAGCTGAAGGTTTTGGAATGCTACGAGAGATTGTGACTGATTTTACGGCGGCGGGGCATGAAGTTACGGTTTTACTGGATGCAAGAATAGCAAAACTTCATCCGCCATTAGACGTATTCTGCATATTACCTATCTACTTCAACAAAGAATCAGAAAGATTTCTTAAAAACGTCGCGACAATCAACGACGCAACCTACATCATTGCACCTGAAACAGGGCAAACTCTTCAGTCGCTGGTTGAACTTGCAGAGCAAACGGGCAAGATTTCGCTTAACTGCGAATCCAAAGCAATCAAAACTATTGCCGACAAAGCTGCACTCTACGAGGATTTGCAGAAAAAAGGTTTTCGAGCACCAAAAACCTTAGTTCTAAATAGATCTGACAGTTTAGCACAGGTTAAGCAAGCCATTAAACGTGAGCTTAGTTATCCTGTTATCCTCAAACCCATAGATGGAGTCGGTTGCGGCGGTTTAAGCATCATTAAAGAAGAAATTCATGTTAATACAGCCATAGAAAAAGTAAAAGCCGTTTCGAATGCGACACATTTTGTAGTTCAACAGTTCATCGTGGGGGAAGCAGTAAGCCTAAGTCTTCTTTGTAACGACAAAAAAGCCATGGCGCTAAGCTTAAACAGACAAAGCATAACCCTTGCCGAACCCAACGAAACCTCATCCTACGACGGCGGCTGTGTGCCCTTCAATCATCCACTAGAGCAGGAAGCATTGTCTTTGGCTGAAAAAATAGTTGAGTCGTTTTCGGGTTTGTGGGGATATGTTGGGGTTGATTTGGTTTTGGCAAAGGATTATCCTTACATTGTTGATGTTAATCCAAGATTAACAACGTCTTACGTTGGATTGAGCAAAGTTGCCAATTTCAACGTTGCTGAAGCGTTAATTAACTCCGTTATCAACGGTCAATTGCCGTTTAAGCATGAAAATCGAGGCTTTGTCTGTTTCTCAAAAGTCGAAACACCCACTCCATCGACCATCACTTTCCAAAAAGCCGCGCAATCAAGCAACATTATTTCGCCGCCTTTTCCATTAGATGAAAAAACCAAAGTGTATTCCCTTGTAGTCGGTGAAGGCGAGAGCTTGGATAAAGCTATGCGTGATTTAGAAGAAGCTAAAAAGAACTTGCTCTACAATATCATTTGAGGAAAAACAGTTTGGTTGATGTGGTAGGTTACGATGTTGGAGGCGCCAACACAAAAGCTGCATTCGTTACTGTTAAATCAGGTGAACTACTGAATGCTGAGGGGGCAGTTGAGTATTTTCCAGTTTGGAAGCACACCGAAAAACTGGTTGATGTCCTGTTAGCTCTAAAAGAACGGTTGGGCAGGGGTAGACTTGACGGTGTAGGCTTAACCATGACAGCTGAATTATCTGATGCTTACCAAACCAAACGGGAAGGCGTCACCCACATTTTAGACTGCGTTAAGAAAGCCTTTCCTGAGGTCCCCATTTACGTTTTGAACACAGACGCTAAAATGGAACCATTAGAAATTGCCAAACAGGCACCTCTGGAAGTTGCCGCAGCTAATTGGGCAGCAACGGGCTGGATAGTATCTAAACACCTCAAGGATTGCGTCATAATTGATGTAGGGAGCACCAGCACCAGCATAATTCCCATCGTAAACGGCAAAGTTGCAGCGCGTGGCAAAACAGACTTAGACAAACTCATATATGGAGAACTCGTTTATACCGGCAGTTTACGAACGAACGTCGCTGCAATCGTGCAATCCATACCCACCTCAAAAGGAGTTGCAACGGTAGCTTCTGAACTTTTTGCTTTATCAGGTGACGTCCACCTTGTGTTAGGTAACATTACCGAAAAAGAATTTACCTCTGAAACCGCTGATGGAAGAGGAAAAAGTTTGCCTGAAGCTTATGCCCGGCTTGCTAGGGTAATTTGCGCTGATACAGAAATGTTAACCGCCCAGGAAATTTTGGGTATTGCTCAATACGTCTATGGTAAACAACTTTTGCAAGTTGAAGAAGGCTTATCCAAAGTTTACGCTTACACGAAAACGTTGGTTTCAGGTAAAGTGCCTGTGGTGGTTACTGGACTTGGAAAAAACTTTATCTCTAAAAAAGCAGCAATGAACCTTTCCGTAGATTCAATTGTCGATTTGGGCACTTTACTGCCAAAGAATGCTGTTTTCGCTACTCCAGCTTTCGGTGTAGCTCTGATGGTTGCAGATCTGCTTGAAGGAGAAAGCCACAAATGAACGCTACAGTTCTAAAGGTGGGCGGTAGCTTGGCATTGTATCCTGAAAAGCTCAAAGCCTTATGCACAGAACTAAGCTTATCCTCAAAGAAGCACAGGTTGATTGTTGTTCCCGGCGGCGGCGAATTTGCAGATGTCGCCAGAAGTTTAGACAAACGTTTTTCCTTATCTTGTAGCGCTTCACATAAGATGGCGATTTTAGGCATGGATCAATATGGCTTATTACTTTCTGATTTGATTCCGAATTCGGTTGCGGTCAGTAAGCCGGACGAAATTGACTATTTCCTGGGTATTGGAAAGTTGCCTGTTCTTTTGCCTTCGAATTTGATGCTTGGCGAGGATCCGTTGGAAAATTCGTGGGATGTAACCTCAGACTCCATAACCATATACCTTGCAAGCAGATTGAATGTGTCAAGGGTGCTTCTAATTACTGATGTTGATGGGATCTATACAGATGATCCAAAAAAGCATCCAGAAGCCAAATTGATTGCACAAATAACTGCTCGAGAACTTTTGGGACTAAAGATTCGGACGAGCGTTGACAAAGCTTTGCCTAAACTGCTTTTGGATTCGCTTGTTGATTGTTTTGTTGTTAACGGGTTGTTTCCTGAGCGGGTGAAGGCAATTTTGGATAATAAAATTACCGTTTGCACTGTAATTGATTAGTTTATTTTGGCCGCTTCTATCGGTAACCTGAGCAAGCCACCGATTCCAAACTTACTGAGATGCAGTTTTGTAGAACATCGTATTAAATAAAAAATAGAAAAAAGGAAATGGAAGTGTTTTAGATTTTTTTCTTATCTACGACCTCGCGGAAAGTCTTACCGCAGCAGTCATAGAGAGCTATAGTAAGTTGTGTCCGTTTGCCTTTTTTGTCTGGTTTTCCAGCCATCTTCCAGGTTTTCTTTGCGGTTTTAACTTCTTTTCCACATGTTGGGCATTTTGCCATGGTTATTCCTCTGGTGTGAACGTATCGTATGTATGTATTTAAAACACTTTCTATCGCTTGCTTGTTAAATGAGTAAATTAGGGCTTTTTTGAAGTAAAATCATGTTGAATTTACTATTTTTCATTAGAAAAAGTGAGGTCTAACGGACGATTTGCGGTGGGCACAGAAGAGGTATTAAGCCAAGAACACCAATTAATTTGAGTTTGAATGAGGATTTTTGGGTTGGATCTGGCTGGAGCCGAAAAAAGACCTACAGGATTGTGTACATTCACGGGCATGCACGCTGAAACACGCTTAGTTTACACTGACAGGGAAATCCTCCAAAAAACAGTTGAAGCTAAGCCCAAAGTCGGTGCCATCGATGCACCCTTGTGCTTGCCGCCTGAAAGAAAATCAATCGACGAGCGAACAAACACTCACCTCAGAGATAGCGACCGCGAACTGTTGAAAATGGGCATTTCCTATTACGCTGGGTCCAATGAGAAAACTAACTGTCAGAGGCATAAGTCTGAAGAACGCTCTAGAAGCTCAAAGGTTTACGGTAATTGAAGCCTATCCCGGCGGCGATCAAGATGTTTTAGGTATTCCAAGAAAGCAAAAAGGGCTTGAAAAACTAAAATTAGGGTCAGAAAAGTTAGGCATCATTGGGTTGAACAATCAAATGAGCGACCATAAGCTTGATGCTGTAACTTGTGCTTATGTGGAAAAACTTTTCTTGGAGGGATAAGCCGTGGCTTATGGAGCTCCAAATCAATGTATTATTATGCCAAAAGGGGATTTTAAAAAGAAAAAATAAAGGGCTATTATTTGAGCCATTTTAGGATGGCGGGTTTGTTTCGTTTTCCTGCACCCTGCTTAGTCTTGGGATGTCCCATGATAAAGGGAACCATCATTTTGAAATTTTCGGGGATTCCGACTTTCTTAAGTGCCTCAGGATTGTTGTTTAGAAAGTTAACGAAACCCATGTAGCATGTTCCAAGCCCCAGTTCATATGCTTTTAGAAACATGTTTTGTGCTGCTAGGACGCTGTCGAGTAAATTCAAGTTGTCCCATTGGTCATCTTTTTCAATGCATACCAGTATGAGCACGGGTGCATTGTAACAGATTATGTCGGCTTCTGTAGTGAATTGTTTGGCTAGAGGCGGCATCATTTGCTGGACCAAAAATTTGGTTTCATCTGAGACATACGTGATTAGTTTTTTGTCTTCGATAACTATGAATTTCCAAGGCTCCCTATGCATCCCTGTAGGTGCCCACGTACCTGCCTCAAGGACCGCTTCAATTTGTTCTTTTGAAACGGGTTCTTGAGTGTAGGTTCTTACACTTCTTCTACCTTTAATGCAAACATCTAATTCCATAATTAAACCTCAGAAATTACCAACACTAAATCAGGTAATAAACTGATTGCTTGAGAAAACCGAATCCGTTAATTCTTCGAATGTGGCGTCAACTGCCTCTTGTAGATTGCTAAAAGAACCAGTATGTTTGTGATTATTAGGTAGCTTGGGAAGGCGTAAGCTGGAAAAGTCCAAAATGTCGCAACGACCAAGCTTGAAGCTGCAGCAAATACGCCAACAACATAAGGCCAAATGGATTCAGTTTCGGGGTTGCTCCATGCCTTTGTGATTGTAGGTATTGAAGCCAAAGCATCGCTTGATATGGCGAAAACGATGGCAACATCAGGATCCTTAGTTAACCACCACATAAAAAGCGCAAGACCCGAGAGCGCCCCGCAGACATAATCAAAATTTGAAGGCTTCCAGTATGCCTTTTTGGCAAAAAAAGATGCGGTGAAAACCATCAGAGGCGAAAACCCCGCCATAAACACGGGTAAAACTGCCCAGCCTACACCGTTTGATAGGGCAGCGGTAGCCGCAATCAACGGCGCAATAGCCCACATCAGCCAAGTTACACGGTTCGGCTTGGTTCGTCCAGTAAACATCGAACGTATGTAAACCAAAGCGGCAAGCGTCGAAGCAACAGCAGCGATAATGACCAGATACTCAAGCATACGCTAACAATTATTCCTAGCAAATATAAGCAAATTATATAGAACTCATAAATTTAGAAAAATGATGGTGCCGAGGGCTAGCTTGAAACCGTCGTTTAAACCGTCGTTACAACATACTCAAAAAACAGGGGCAGGCCGGACCGGACTTAACCCCGAAGGGGTATGAGACCCTTACTCAAACTCATTGAATAAGACTAATCTTTGCAAATTTTGACTGAGTTTGAAGGCGCCCATCCCAGTACCCAAAATGGTTCAAAACTTTTCTTAACACTTGACTTCTGATTTTTCTTCAGGGGCTGAGTGGGGGGGATCCCAGCACCTTTTTACCTGTAAAAATGAAATCGCCTTATCGGGCATTCTGGTCTAGTTCTTTTGCAAGCTCCTCCAGAAGGGTCTTTTGACGTTGAGTAATTTTTTTAGGGACAACCACATTTACGCGGACGCGCAGATCACCTCTGCCATATCCGCCCATTCTCGGCATGCCTCTGTCTCTAACCCTCAGAATCTGTCCAGGCTGTGTTCCAGGATGAATTTTCAGTCCAGCCTTTCCTTCGATTGCAGGTATGGTGACTTCCGCGCCTAATGTGGCTTGAGTGATGCTAATGTATAGATTGTATAAGAGATCGTCGCCATCTCTTTTGAAGTACTGATGAGGCATCATGTGAATCATTATGTATAAATCTCCTGAGGGGCCTCCGTCCTGGGCTGCGTCTCCTTGTCCTTCAAGCTTTAGCTGGTATCCTTCAGATATACCAACGGGTATTTTTACCGTAATCTTTCGCTCCTTTTTTACAAGTCCTTTTTGGGATCTCTCAATTCTTGGGACCTCAATTTCCTTTTCAACACCGCGTGTTGCTTCCTCAAGGGTTATGTAAACTTCGTAGCCCAAGTCTCTACCACGGATAGCTC
>Ga0182021_10005413_pt1 | contig 15114 bp, 20 predicted proteins | sample 612E3MmetaG_FD_120493 | JGI IMG/M metagenome (GOLD analysis project Ga0182021, IMG submission 120493) | Permafrost microbial communities from Stordalen Mire, Sweden - 612E3M metaG (Illumina Assembly) | ecosystem: Environmental > Terrestrial > Soil > Wetlands > Permafrost | place: Sweden... | reverse complement strand
TTTCAGGGCATCGTGCGCGCGGCGGGTGCTCGTCCGCTTATGGGAGTGTCTACGTTTGGGATTCGGCATATCTCTACCTCAAATCTCGTCCAGATGCTGCCCTTTGCGAGGGCTTCACAATACTCAGAGTTCCAGATTACGGAGCGCGCCCCAGCGATCGTCCACGGCGGGTCTACAATCGCACACGGTCTCGTTCCGGTTCTTGCCGCAACCGGGGCAAATACCCTTGCAGGACTCGGTGCACACGCGCTGCATGGGCAACGCCAACAGGACTTGCTCCCGGAGGATGTCCTCCAGTTCCAAGCCGTCCTCGTAAAATCCAATTTCCGCTTCGCCAGCGTCGATCTTGACCTCTTCCTCTTCCGGGACATCGGAGGCGGGCCGGTAGTACAAATCGAATGCAGCTTGCAGCGGAAAGCGAGTGCGCGCCAGACAACGGTCGCACTGCGCCACCATTTCCACGGTGTAACTCCCCCGGACGCGCATTTGCCCGCCCGATTCCGGCAGCAACTCGGCCGAACCGGTGGCGTGCAACGGGGAGCCCTGCTCCAGGTCTTCACCCGCGAACTCAATCTGCCCGGACTCGAAAAGCTTGTCGAAGCCGATCTTACGCAGCTCCAACTCTTTGACACTAAGGAACATGAGGGAAAACCCGATTGCCGGGCAGAACTCCTACAGTATAGCAGAGGCCAATGGGTGTTCCGCTACATCTCGCGAAGGCGGGCGAAGTCTCCTCAAGCGGCGTCGCGAACCTCGACGTGCAAACGCTTCCCGATCGACGCCTGCGCCGCTTCGAGCTGATCCAGCCGGGAGTGGTGCCGGAGGGAAAACAATCGTTCGATGTGCGTCTTGGGTATTCCAATGCGGCGGGCCAAGTCCGCTTTCCTCAGACCCGACGCCAGGAATGCCGTCTAGAGATCGACCTTGGCGGATTGCAGAGCCGTGAGCGGGACGGAGTGGCACTTGGCCCCGCGGCGGCGCGATGGCGCGGGTAGTGGTCTGCCCTCCCGGATGTAATCGATAATGGTCAGCATGAGGAGGTCTTGGGCCATGTCCATGGCTTCCTCACCGGTCTCACCCTGAGTGACGCCGTAACCGAAATCCGGCAGTGTCACGACGTAGCCGCCAGCCTTCCGGTCGGGTTCGAATAATGCCTGATAGTGTTCCATTGGGATCCTCACATCTTCAAATCGAGATCTTTCAGAATGCTCCGCAACGTCCCAGTCTTGATCTCCTTGGCGGGATGGCGTGGCATGCGCGAGACTTTCGAGCCGAGGTCAATACCCAGGATGGCCGCACTGCCCCTGCAAATTCCAGGAGGGGCCGCGCAGGTCAGGCGATTGCCATCTCGCGCGGCGGCGCGATTTCCACCTTCGTGTGCAGTCGCACGTTGAGCGCATCGAGGATCTTGATGGCTCGTTCCAGCGTGATTCCGTAATACTCGTTGCGCTCGTCGCGCGATACCTGCGATTCATGCACGCCTAGCCGCTTGGCCAGTTCGCGCTGCGAAATCCCCTGAGCAATACGCAGAGAGATCAGTAGATGCCCTAACCCACGGAGGTTGTCGAGCTCCTCGAATTCGCCACGCTTCAGGCGTTCGTAGCTCCCGACCTCTTCCTGCAATTGCAGGTGAAAAGACTCCATGGGGTCGATGACCCGCTTGATCTCCGCCGCGCTGAGACCAGCCTCCCTGAGCCGTGACCGATGATCGGCGAGCCGGTTTCGCTCTTCCGCCAGACGAGCCGACGCCTCTTGATACTCCGTCTCGTTGCGAATCATGTCTGACCTCCGTATTTGATTTTGACAATACCTCGCGCCCTGCCATCGCGGCGGGACTGGCGAAAGGCCGAAGGGAATTCAAGTTCGTGCCCGTACCTGTCACGAATGCCACAACCGATTCCGAGACCTGGCACGTGCGGATAAAGTTCCACCCGGTAGCGGTGCCACATCGGAAGTTGCTTCTTGGGGTATCCACGGTATGGCTTACGCGATGCCGGATCCCACGTCCAGATCTTGAAAGGGTCGAGGAGGTTCAGTCGCCTCGACAGTTCGCCGGTCCTTAGCAGTTCAAGGGAGCAAACGAAATATCCATCGATATCGTTGGGGTGATCCTTGTCTTCGGCAAAGGAGCCGTCGGCGAAGATGTCCCGAATGCCTACTTGCCAGAGTTGACGTGTCAGGATCTCCAGGTTCTCAATCAACTGCACCCGCCAAAGCCGATCCCAAGAAGATGGTTCCGTACCGCAAGGCCCGAGTACGAGTACGGAATTTCGAAGTTCGTCGAAAGACACTTCGTAATCGCCCGGCGGCAGGAGACCGTCAGGCTCGAAGGGTGGGATCAGAGGCATGGCAGACCGCTCGGCTCATACTATAACATATTAGCCATACTTGATATGGATGTCAAGTGTTGTAAAACAGATGGGGCCGGCCGCCTCACCGCCGCCCGAGCGCGCCCAGCGTGGCTGCGTCGTATCCCGGGGGCGCCTGGCTGGTGGTGGCGTAGCGGTAGAGCGCCACGGTGAAGATCTCGCTCGCCGCGGCGAAGGCCGCGATCATGGTGGCGAACCAGGCGATGGCCGGCACGATGAAGATGGGGTGACCGTTGGCGCCGAGCACGCCCAGCAGGATGCCGGGAACCGCGAAGAGCAGCCCCAGCCAGCCGAAAGCCAGGCCGGAGATGAGTTGCTCTCCCCAGGTTTGGCGGAGCAGCGCGGCGGAGCGCTTGATGGAATCCATCACACCTTGCTCTTCCATCACCAGCACGGGGACGATCAGGAATGTCGCCATGCTCCATCCCAGGCCCGCGAACCAGACCACCAGCCGGCCGACCAATCCGGCGCGCGATTCCAGGGCGTCGAAAACGCGGCCTACGGTGGCCGAGACCAGGGACCATAGAAGGATCGTGTGGATCCGGGACGCCGCGCGCCGCAGCCCATCGCCCAGCGTGGAGCGCTGTCCGGCGAAGTCCTGTTGCACGCAAGCCGCCAGCGCGCAGTTGAAGAAGATGGTGATGAAGGATGCGCCCCAATACCACAGGAACGCGAACAGCCACGTGTTCGGTCCCCAGTGCAGGCCGGTGTGACGCATGCCGAAAAGCGCCACTAGAAACGGTATGGCCAACGCCGCCGCCCCGATGGCGCTCAGAATGGGGAAAACCAGCAGTTTCTTGTCGGTGCGCAGCAGCCGGAAACTCCGCGACACCAGATTCCACGTAATCATGTAAGAAGCATATCCATTTTTGTCTTGACAGTCAATCACAAATTGCAATAGCATTATTGCAGATTGCGATAGACCGATGAAACCGCTGGAACACTTCGGCGGTCGAACGCGTAGTATAGAGGAGTAAGTTTGCCCAAACCTATGACACCCACAACCAGCCCGAACCTGGGCACCATTCACGCACTACTGGCGGAGCACGGATACGAAGTTTCCGAACCGGCTCCAGACACCATCACCATACGGGAACTGGATAGCGGCGTCTCGCTATCGGCCGTGTTGGAAGGCGACATCCTGTTCCTCACGCTGCCATGCGTCACGGTGCCGCGCACCGCGGTCACACCCGAGATCATGGCGACCATGCTGGCCTCCAATAACGGCATCAGCACATCCGCCTTCCAGCTTTACGACGCGGGAAGCGGCAAGGTCACCATCTCCCTGAACAACTTCTGCAAGCTGCAGGACATGGGTCCGGAGGATGAGGACGATATCCTGTCCTGCGTGCATTTTCTGCTGGTGGACGTGATGACGGCGCGGCACTTGCTGAGCGGCCTGTCTGCCTAGGGATTGAGAGGAGAACGAGGAGAGACGATTATGGCATTCCTATCGGATATTTTCGGGCGTATGGGCCGCGTGGCGCGCGGACAGGCGAACGCCGGCGTGGACGCGATGGAAGACGCGACGTTTGAGGCCACGGTACGGCAGACCGTCGCCGACATGAAGACCGAGTTGAACAATGTGGTGCGCGCCTCCGCCATGGCGATGAGCAACTACAACACGCTGCAGGCGGAGTACGACAAGTACATCCGGCAATCGCAGGAGTGGAAGGATCGCGCCGGACTGGCGCTCGACGCCGGCAATGAGGATCTGGCCAAGAAGGCGCTGGCCAAGAAGGCGGAATGCGACCAGCAGGTCAATTCCATGAAGCTGTCGGTGGACAACGCCCAGGCCACCAGCGAGAAGTTGAAAACGCAGGTGGGCGAACTCAAGCGCAAGATCGACGAGGGGGAGCGCACGGCGGGCACGCTGGTGGCGCGCAAGAACGCGGCCGTGGCGCAGCGCAAGGTCAGCGAGGCCATGGCGGGCGTGGGCAGCGCCGATAACGCCTTCTCCCAGTTGAACCGCTTCGAACAGACCGTCTCCAAGGAAGAAGCCACGGCCAAGGCCTTCGACCAGTTGGCCAACGCGGGCACGGACAACGATCTGGAGAAGGAATTCGCGCAACTGGGCACGCACGGCGTGGATTCCGAGCTGGCCGCGCTGAAGGCCGAACGCCAGAAAGCGAACCAGCCGCCACCGCCCTATATCCCCAAGGAATTGGCAGGACCCGGTGGCCCCGTGACCATCGACGTCAAGGCCAGCGAAAAGGCCGGGGCCTAACTCGAACCGGCGCCGATCCGGAATGAACTCATGATCACGTTTACCCTGGTTGCCATTCTGGGAGCGCTTCTGGTGATTGTTCTGATGAACCTATTTAAGAAGGACCCGAAGCCGCTCCCCACGCCTATACGGCCGGTGGAGGATCTGGCCAACCTGAAGGTCACCGACGCCCGCACGGGAGATGTCCTCTCGGTGGCGGGCGCGGGCGACAACATGACCGATCTGGACTACACGGTGGACCGCGGCACGCGCTTCGACGCGGGGTCGCGCACCTGGGTGGAGCTCTCCGGTCCATACCTGAACCGCCGCGTGAGCGTGCGCTTCGGCGGCGACGAGGAAGTGGAAGTTTTTGTTCACACCGACCCGCGCAAGATCACGCTGGAAGATCTGGGGCTGAGCGAGGACGACCTGGCGCAGATGGACGAGCGGCAGAATCCGGCCGACTCGTTCGATTTCGATGGCGTCACCTGGATGTACCGGCTGAGCAAGGAAGTGCAAGCCTGGCGCGACAACCAACCAACGCCCACGGGTTTCTATTACTGGGAATTCTTCACCCAGGACGGCAAGCGCCTGCTGGGAATCAGGAAGGCCGAAGGCGAGCCGTTCACGGTCACGCTGTCGACGGGGATCAGCGCGGGAGACGTCACGGTCTACCGCAAGACGTAAGAGAAATGGCCGCCGATGAACGCCGATGAACGCAGATAAGCACCTTTGATTTATCCGCGCTAATCGGCGTTCATCGGCGGCCATGTGTTTTTTTCTAGTTTGTAAGCAGGCACATCTTATGAGTAAGTCGTCATTGCGTATTTTGGCGGTTCTGTTGACCGCCGGCATCCTCGTAGTCCTCTTCGCCGGCCTCGATGGACTGCCGGGCGCGGTCAAGGCCCAGATCGCCGCCGAGCGCAAATCGTTCACCGCGGCACAGTCGCAGGTGCAATCGGCGCAGGGGGAAGTCTCGCGCGATCTCGCCAGTGAGAGCGCTCTGTTTGGTGCCCTGCCCTCGGCGCGCGAGTATCCGGAGCGCCTGGGCCGGGCCGCCGGTTCGCTGGCCGCCGCCGGCCAGTCCATGGCCGAACTGGAGCGGTTGGAGAAGCAGAACCGGCGCAGCGATCGCGACCGCGCCGAATCGCTGCTGGCGCGCGAGAAGCAGGTCCGCGTGGCGGCCGTGGCCGACGCCGAAAGCGTACGCACCGACGCCGCCCACTGGATCGACCTGAAGCAGCACCTGCCGCGGGAAGTCCAGGACATGGAGCGCGATTACGCGGGCGTCCATGCGGTGGACCTGGCGGCCGCCGCGGCGGCCGCGCAGAAGGCGGAGGCCGATTGGCCGGCGAAGAAGCCCGATCTGGAAGCGCGCCTGGCCACGGCGCGCGGCATCCAGGCGCGCAGCGACGGTCTCTGGCAATCCACCACCGAGGCGCGCCGCGCGGCGGCGGCCAACGACTACAACAAAGTGGATTTCGGTACCCTGTTCGCGGCGGCCGACACGCTCAAGACCGGCGCGGCGGACCTGCCCAAGCAAGCCGAACAGCTCAGGACGCTGACCGCGCAGCTATACCAATCGTGGGACAAGATCCTGGTGGATATGGAAACCCGCGGCAGCGGCAACGCGCGGGAGTACGACCAGAAGATCAAGACGGTGCGCACCACGGTCCCTGACGCCACCGGCAAGAGCGGCAGCGCCACCAGCGACGAAAAATGGGTGGATGTATCGAAGGCGCAATACCAGGCCATGGAGAAGGATCTGGGCATGGCCATCGAACACAAACCCGCCGGCAAATACGACACGGAAAGCGAGCGCACCGCGCAACCGGCCGGCTTCGCCTACATGGCCCCGCCCGGACAGAGCAACCAATACGGCCACTGGGAGCAGAACAACGGCACTAGTTTCTGGGTCTTCTACGGGCAATACGCGCTGATGCGCGACCTGCTGTTCAACCACAGCTACCGGCCGCTGGAATACCGCGAGTATCACGAGTATTACACTTACCGCCAGCGCAACGAGACTTACTACGGCCGCGATACGGCGACCCAGGCGCCGAGATACGGCACCAGCGGTACGGCCACGCAGGAACACTACTCCGGCAGCACGTTTGCCAAGGGCGGCGGCTTCAAGGATTCCAAGTTCGCGAGCAAGCCGGGTGGATATCGCGATTCGCAGTACTCCACGCCGATGGCCAAGGATCCCAACGCGGATCACAGCCCGCGCAAGTTCGGCAGCGGCAGCGGTCCCGCCGCCGCGCCACCGCCGTCGCGCTCCTACCGGCCGGCCCCGGCGCCCTCTCGGCCATCCATGCCGCGCAGTCCCGGACGCAGCTTCGGACGCAGAAGATAAGGGGCACAACACAAGTAGTGGCATCGCTGGCCGCTGTTGATTTCATCTGCAGTTTTCTTGTTGGCAACAATTGCCAGTCCTGCTACTGTGGAAGGAGGACCGCCATCATGCCAACCCGCAACGTAAACCTGACAGAGCACTTTGACCGCTTCATCGAGACCGGGGTGACCTCAGGCCGCTTCGGCAATGCGAGCGAAGTGGTGCGCGAAGGCCTGCGGCTCCTTGAGCAGCGCGAGCAGGAAGACAAAGCCAAGGTTGAGTGGCTGCGCGCTGCCGCCAAGGAGGGCTTCGATTCGATCAACCGTGGCGAGGGCATCGAGTTTGAAACCATGGACGATCTTGAAGCCTACGTCCATCGGATGGGACAAGAAGTCTCCGCCGAGATAGCCGCCGAGCGAAATCGTGGCTAAAAAGCGCGGCCATCCGAAGGCTGTTCTTTCTCCCGAAGCCCGCCGCGATCTTCGCGACGCCTTGAGATGGAGCGAAACGAAGTTTGGCCATGACGCCAAGATGCGCTACGAGGCCCTTATCCTGCAAGCGCTCCGCGACATCGAGAGCGAGCCCGCCCGTCACGGTTCCGTCGAGAGGCCTGAAATCATGATAGAAGGGGCGCGTACGTACCATATCCGTTTCAGCCGCGACCGCGCTAAGACTGCGCTCGGCGTCGTACGCAATCCTCGCCATTTCATTATCTACCGCCGCCGCGAGGATCGGAACGCGATCGACATCGGCCGCATCCTTCACGACGGCCGCGACCTCCAACGTCATCTTCTTGGGGACTACCGCCGTATGGACGCTGGCGATTGACGCTGCTAGCCCGCTAGCCGGAGAGTAACTGGGCGCGCAGAACAGCGGATTGGCAGGCGGAAGCGCCTGCCCCACCTTCGGACAGAAATACCTTAAAATTCCCTCTTGACAACAATCGCAATCTGCAATATAGTAATCACAGATTGCGATATGACGCTCGGTGAAAAACTTCGATACCTCCGGGAAGTGGAGGGCACCATCCGCGGTCTGGACCGCGAATTGTCGCAGGTGGAGATGGCGCGCATGATCCAGAAGGATCTTGGGAAATCGATCAGCCAGAGCTACCTCTCGCAGATTGAGAGCGGCACCCGGCCGCACCTGACGAACTCGACGCGCATGCTGCTGGCGCGCTTCTTCAAGGTGCATCCCGGGTACCTGGTGGACGATCCCGAAGGTTTTTCCAACGAGCTGATGAGCGATCTGGGAGTGGTGGAGAACAAGCTGGATTTGTGGCTGATCTCCGGCGCCGAGCACTTCAGCCGCGATGCGGATCTGCACCACGCGCTGTTGGCCTGTGCCAAACACGAGGATTCGCGAATGTGTTTGATCCTGCTGGGGAAGATTCTGGAAAATCCGGGACTGGCGGAGCGCTTGATCGACGTGTTGAAGGCGCCGCCCGCGACTCCCGCGCCTAAACCGAGGAGGCGTTCATGACCTGGTCGGCTTTTTATCTCATTTGTTTCCTGGTGGGGTTCGGCATGAGCGCCTTGTCGCTCTTGTCGGGCAGCGTGCATCTGCATATACCCCACCTGCATTTCGATCACGGCGTTCATCTGGGGCACATGCACGGCCATGGCGGCGGGCATGACGGCGCGTCGTGGTTCAATCTCGGCACCATGGCGGCGTTTCTGGCCTGGTTCGGCGGCACCGGCTATCTGCTGGACCACTACTACGGCGTGTGGTTCGTGGTGGCGCTGGGCGTGGCCACGCTGAGCGGCCTGGGCGGCGCCAGCGTGGTGTTCTGGTTCCTGGCCAAGGTGCTGATGAGGCACGAGGAAGCGTTGGACCCGGCGGATTACGATATGGTGGGCGTGCTGGGCAAGCTGAGCATGCCGATCCGCGCCGGCGGAATCGGAGAGCTGATTTTCACACAGGGTGGCACGCGCCGCGTATCCGGCGCGCGTGCCGAATCGGGCGCCGCCATCGCCAAGGGCGCCGAGGTCGTAGTGACCCGCTACGAGAAGGGACTCGCGTACGTTCGCCCGTGGGAAGAATTCGCGGGTGACGCGGAGCCACGGATCTGAGACGGGCCTAAATAGGAGAGATGGAGGTTATGGAGAACCAGGTATTTATAATCGCCGCGCTGATGGTTTTGGCGCTGATGTTTCTGATGATGATGTTCGCCAAGCTGTTCCGCAAGGCTGGGCCGCACGAGGCGATCATCGTTTACGGGTTCCGCGGCACGCGCGTGGTGAAGGGCCGCGGCACGGTGATTTTTCCGATGGTGGAAAGCGCTCGCGGTCTATCGCTGGAACTGATGAGCTTCGACGTGGCGCCGAAGCAGGATCTGTACACGCGGCAGGGTGTGGCGGTGACGGTGGAAGCGGTGGCGCAGATCAAGGTGAAGAGCGATCCGGAATCGATTCTTACCGCCGCCGAGCAGTTCCTCACCAAGTCGGAGGAAGAACGCGAAGGGCTGATCCGCCTGGTGATGGAAGGCCACTTACGCGGCATCATCGGGCAGTTGACGGTGGAAGAAATTGTCAAACAGCCGGAGATGGTGGGTGAGCGGATGCGCGGCACCTGCGCCGACGATATGAACAAGATGGGGCTGGAAGTGATCTCGTTCACCATCAAGGAAGTCCGCGACAAGAACGATTACATCACCAATATGGGCCGGCCGGATGTGGCGCGCATCAAGCGCGACGCCGACGTGGCCACCGCCGAAGCCGAGCGCGACACCGCCATCAAGCGCGCCGAAGCTTCCCGGGAATCGGCCATCGCCAAGGCCAACGCCGACCAGGCGCGCGTGCTGGCGGAGACGCTGTCGCAGGCCAAGCAGGCCGAATCGCAGCGCGATCTCGAAGTGAAGAAGGCCGAGTATCTGGAAAACGTCAAACGGCAGCAGGCACAGGCCGACAAAACCTACGAAATCCAGACCAACATCATGCAGCAGCGGGTGCGCGCCGAGGAAGTCACCATTCACCAGGTGGAAAAAGAGCACGAGGCCCTGGTGCAGCAGGCGGAAATCAAGCGCCGCGAATTCGAGCTGACGGCCACCGTGCTGCGGCAGGCGGAGTACGAGCGCCAGCGCATCGAGACCCTGGCCGGCGCCGAGAAGAACCGGATGATCATGGAAGCCGAAGGCCGCGCTTCCAGCATCCGCGCGCAGGGCGAGGCGGAAGCCGAGATCATCTTCAAGAAGGGCGAAGCCGAAGCCAAGGCGATGAACGTCAAGGCCGAGGCTTACCAGGAGTTCAACCAGGCGGCCATCCTGGACAAGTTAATCACGGGTTTGCCGGAAGTGGTGCGCGCGCTGGCCGCGCCGCTGGCCAACGTGGACAAGATCACCATCGTCTCCACCGGCAACGGTCCAACGGCGGGCATGAATAAGATTACAGGCGACATTACGCAGATGGTGGCACAGGTCCCGGCCCTGTTCGAAACCCTCTCCGGCATGCCGTTCAGCGAAATGTTTGCGAAGGTGCGGACGATCACCGATAAAGCGCCCAAACCGGACGATAAGGCGAAGAACTAAGGCAGGACGCAGGAAACGCAGTTAGGAACAAGGAGTAAGACAATGGCACTTTTGGAACGGGTAGCAACGCTGGTACGGGCCAATCTGAACGATCTTGTGGATCAGGCGGAAGACCCGGAAAAAATGATCAAGCAGGTGATTCTGGATATGCAGAATCAGTTGCTGCAAGTCAAAACCCAAGTGGCGATTTCGATCGCCGACCAACACGTCCTGGAGGGGAAACTGCGGGAGGCGGAGGAGAGCGAGGGGCAGTGGATGAACCGCGCGGGACTCGCCGTCGATAAGAAGGACGAGGCCCTGGCGCGCGCCGCCGTGGAACGCAGCATGAGCTACAAGACCACCGCCGCCAGTTTCCGGCAGCAGGTGGAGGATCAAAAGGCGCAGGTGGACAACCTGAAGGCGGCGCTTCTCCGCTTGCAGCAGAAGATGGCGGAGGCGGAATCGAAAAGCGACATGCTGATCGCCCAACACCGCCGCGCGCGCGCCCTGGGCAAGGCCACCGACGCCAGTAGCGCCATCGGCGATAACTCCAATGCGGCGGCGTTCGACCGCATGAAGAGCAAGGTGCGTCATCGCGAAGCCACGGCGCAGGCGCACGCGGAACTGGTGAGCGACGACGTGAACGCGAAGTTCGCGGACATGGAGAAGCAGGAAGAGATCGATCGCCTGTTGACCGAGCTTAAGAGCAAGCGCAACGCGTAACAGCCGGTAACATCGGTTAGTAACATCGGGTTAGTAACATCGTTTAATGACAGCGGGCGGGGTTTTCCCCCGCCCACCCCTTTCAAACATATGAGGCACAGATCAAAGGTCGAAGTGTGGCTGTTCGCCGCCATCCTATATGTGGTCGGAGTTCTGGCGGCGGGCGGCAATTGTTGGATCGGCGGCCCGGTGCTGCTGGTCCTGTTGCTGATGGCCCTTCCGCAGGAATATGTCACGGCGCCGGAGGCCTTGCGGGTGCGCGCCGGGCTCACGCGTTGGGCCATTCCTTATGCCGCCATCACCTTCGTCGGCGAGAGTTCCCTCGGACCGGTGCTGGGTAAGCGCGTCGCCGTGCGCATAGGGCGCGATTCCGAACTTCTCCTGGCGCCGGACGATCCGGGCGCATTCTTCGCCGACGTCGCCAGGCACGCGCCACACCTGATGCGGCGGGGCGCGGCGCTGGTGGCGGGGTAAGGGGCATAAGTCGCTCATGACGGCTGTGGCGTCACAAACGGGTCATGACAATGCTGCTGCCGGTCAAAGCTGTGAAAAAATGAAGTTCGCAGGCGAAACCGCCTGCGCCACCAACGGCAAGTGGTTTGCTTGTAAAGGTGGGACAGGCGCTTTCGCCTGCCAACTCCCCTTCAGAGCGAACATTCCACAGGTTCTCACGGTCGCGGCTCCGATTGACTCAAGCGCACCCGAATCCGAGCCGCGATGCGCCCGCAAGCGGGCGTTGGCAAGCTAAAGCATGCCCCACCTTCGGCGGATCGGGTCGCGCTACGCGCTGCTTGCTAAAACGCTTGACAGGCCCGGCAGTTCAATCGTATGATTCAATCATCAGTTTTAATCATACGAATGAGCGACACCAAGGAAAAGATCCTGGACACGGCCGAGCGCCTCATCGGAGAGCAGGGGTACGCCGCCACCTCGCTGCGCCATGTCATTGCGGAAGCAGGAGTTAACCTCGCCGCTGTGCATTACCATTTCGGTTCCAAGGAAGGTCTGTTGGATGCCGTGGTGGCGCGCAAGGTGACACCGGTGAACGAGGCCCGTCTCGCCTGGTTGGAGCGCGTGGAGGCGGAAGCCGGAGGCGGTCCGCTGGAGGTGGAGAAGGTGCTCGAAGCCTTCCTGATCCCAACGGCGGAGGTGGCCGGCCGCAGCCCGGATTTCGTCCGGCTGATGGGACGAATGATGGCGGAAGGCCTGATGCCGCGGATCGCGGAGAAACATTTTCAGCCCACGGGCCGCCGTTTCGTGACTGCTCTGCGGCGCACCCTACCCGAACTGCCCCAGGAGGAACTGTTGTGGCGGGTGCATTTCATGGTAGGCGCGATGGCGCACGCCATGTGCGGCGCTCCGATCTTCGCTCAGGCAATGGGGGATCCGGCGGAGATGGATCGGCGCATGAAACGGCTGGTGACATTCCTGGGCGCGGGCTTTCGCGCTCCCGCCACGGCGGGCAAGGAGAGGAAGTAGATGCGATTGGTTTGGATATTGCTTTGTACGGCGCCGCTGTTCGCGGCGCCAGTGGAATTGAGCCTGAAGCGCGCGGTGCAGTTGGCGGTCTCGCCCGAAGGCAACACGCGGGTGAAACTGACGGCAGAGGCGTTGAAGCAGGCCGAATCGCGGACCGGGCAAGCGCGCGCCGCCCTGCTGCCGGATCTCTCGGCGGCCTTCAGCGATCAGAATCTGACGCGCAACCTGTCGGCCATGGGGATTCAGGTCACCATCCCGATCCCGGGCTTCCACTTCCCGACGTTCGTGGGTCCGTTCAGCACCATGGACGCACGCGTTTCAGCTTCGCAGAGCGTTTTCGATTTCAGCTCGCTGCGGCGCTTTCAGGCGTCGAAGGTGGGGGTGAGCGCGGCCAGGAGCGATATCAATGGCAGCGCGGAGCAGGTGGCGGCACAGGTGGCGCGCGCCTACCTGGCGGCGGTGCGGGCGGACGCGGACGTGGAAGCGGCGCAGGCCAACGTGGCGCTATCCGAAGCAGTGCTCAAGCAGGCGGAGAATCAGAAAGTGGCGGGCACCGGCACGGGCATCGAGATCACGCGGGCGCGGGTGCAACTGGCCAACGACCGGCAGCGGCTGCTGGTGGCGGAGAACGCGCGGCGCGCGGCGGGCCTGCAACTGTTGCGCGGCGTCGGCCTGCGCCTGGATACCGAACTGGTGCTGACGGACAAATTGCAGTACGTCCCGGTGGACGCGGTGACGATGGAACAGGCGAAGGCGCAAGCCATGAAGGAACGGCCCGATCTGGAAGCGCAGCAGGAGCGTGAAGCCACCGCGCGTCTCTCGGCGAGCGCGACAAAACTGGAGCGGTTGCCCACGGTAGCGGCATTCGGCGATTACGGGTCGAGCGGAACGGGCTTCGACAATTCGATGCCGACGCGGACCATCGGCATCCAAGTGCGCGTGCCGTTGTTCGATGGCGGGCGTAGGGACGCGCGGCGGGCGGAATCGGCGTCGCAATACCGCGCCGAGAAGGTGAAGACCAACGATCTCAAGGAGCAGATCGAGCTGGATGTGCGTCTGGCGCTGGACGCGCTGCGCTCGGCGGAAGAGCAGGTGAAGGTCAGCAAGGAAGGGCTGGAACTGGCGGAGAACGAACTGGCGCAGGCGCGCCGCAGGTACGAGGCCGGAGTGGCCATCGGGGTGGAAGTCACCGACGCGCAAAGCCGCCTGGAGCGGGCGCGCGACAACCAGACGGCGGCGCTGTACAACTACAACGTGGGCCGGATCGACCTGGCGCAGGCGATGGGCGCCGTGCGGAAGAGCGTGGAGTAATGCACTTGGAATGCGAATTCAACGCAGAGACGCAGAGAACGCAGAGACAAGCGCAGAGAAGACCAAGCACGCTGGAAAAAGTCCAGGATTCCCCCCTGGGCGGGACGCGCATTGGAACGCGTTCTCTGCGCTTCCTCTGCGATCTCTGCGTCTCTGCGTTGAAGGGGCTTGGCGTTTGGTACCGGCTTCGCCGGGTTAGGGAGCGGTTTCCCGACACGTTAATGCACTACTGACTGACTACGGATGAACACGATATGAAAAAGCGAATTCTGATCATCGTCATAATTCTGGCGGCCGCCGGGGCGGCGTTCTGGACGTTTCGCGGGAAGGGGAAGGCGGCGGACGACCGCCTGCCGATCTCCGGCAATATCGAGCTGGACGAAGTCACCATCGCGTTCAAGACCGCCGGGCGGCTGATGGAGCGCACGGTGGACGAGGGCGACGCGGTGAAAAAGGGGCAGGTCATCGCCCGCTTGGACCGCGATCAACTATTGGCGCAGCGGGAGCGGGAGACGGCGGGCCTGGCTTCGAGCCAATCGCAACTGGCGCAAGCGCAGACCGCGGTGGAATATCAGCGGGCGAGCCTGGCGGCGGACCTGGAGACGCGGCACGCCGATGTAGAGAGCATGGAGGCGCGCCTGGCGGAGTTAAAGAACGGCGCGCGGCCGCAGGAAAAGCTGGACGCCAAGGCCGCCGTGGACGCAGCGGCCAGCGAAGTAGAGCGCGCGCAAAAAGATTGGGACCGGGCGCAGACGTTGTACAAGAACGACGACATTTCGACCGCGCAATTCGATCAATTCCGCAACCGTGCGGAGAGCGCGCAGGCCCTGCTGAAGCAGGTGCGGGAGCGCGAGGCGCTGGTGGTGGCCGGTCCGCGGGTGGAACAGGTCAACGCGCAGCAGGGGCAGGTGGCGCGGGCGCGCGGGACGGTGAAGATGGCGGAGGCGAGCACGCTCGAGTTAAAGCGCCGCGAGCAGGAGATCGCCACGCGGCGGGCGGAAATCGCCCGTTCCAAGGCCAGCCTGGCACTGATCGATGCGCAGCTCGCCGATACCGTGGTGGCGTCGCCGGTGGATGGCGTGGTGCTGGTCAAGGCGGCCGATGTCGGCGAAGTTCTGGCGCCGGGCACGGCGGTGGTCACGGTGGGCGACATCGATCATCCGTGGCTGCGCGGCTACATCAATGA
>Ga0182021_10005412_pt1 | contig 15115 bp, 15 predicted proteins | sample 612E3MmetaG_FD_120493 | JGI IMG/M metagenome (GOLD analysis project Ga0182021, IMG submission 120493) | Permafrost microbial communities from Stordalen Mire, Sweden - 612E3M metaG (Illumina Assembly) | ecosystem: Environmental > Terrestrial > Soil > Wetlands > Permafrost | place: Sweden... | reverse complement strand
TTATTTAGTTGTCCTTGGCGTAGCTCCCTCCATTTGTGAGAATTTTCCAGTTTCCTGTTGCTTAATTCTTTGCGAAGTTCCCGATTCTTTTGTTTCTCCAGGAGAAATTCTTTTAGAAAGTAGACCGCGATTTGTTTATAGAAATCATTCCTCACGGTCACGACTGATTCGTCATCGTTGTGATCGAATTCTGCCGGCACTTTGTACCTGTCCAATAAATTTTCACCTTGTTCATCAAATTGACTGATTTCTTTCTTCTTGCGGAAGTATTCTTTTATTTGTTTATTCTTAGCCTTCTTTATGGACCGATATAATTGATGCATATCGGCACGATCAGTTTCGAGGACATGAAGCCATGCATCTTGAAAAGCATCATTATTCGCAGGACAATATTCATTTATTATTTTTGATATCTCTTCTACATTCATATTTCCTCCATTGCTAGTCGTATGATGCGGATAGTCAGGTTCTGTTATAATCAAATAATGTGAAACATAAAGAGGTATTTGAAAAGCTATAAATTGAAATTTTATCAAGAGCCATGACAAAGAATTGCAGAGCAACTGTCAATATGAACATAGTATGTCGAATAATTGTCGACGTACTATGCTGGATTATGCTGTGGCAATCTATCCATAATGATCAGTAGCATTGAAAGGACAGAAATGTTTGACGATCTACGAAGCAAGATGACAACTGAGGAGTTTGACTATCAAGCCCTTATGGACGGCCTCCGGGAATATGACCGACCACGTGATAAAATCACGGATTTGCTGAGGCAGGGCGCTATTATACGTATAAAGAAGGGTATATATGTTTTTGGAGAAAGATACAGACGGTTGCCATTTTCCAGAGAGGTATTGACTTGACAGACACCATCAAAGAAAATCCTGCCATGATTATCGGCTACACCTACCTAACAAATGACTTTGAAAATTATTGAAACTGTGTATTTCGTATTGAAGGAGAGTAACTGTATCCACGAATGGAGGCACAATTATACAAAGAAATTTCAAGGAATGGATTGATTTTTGGAGTCATGTCAAAGGAACTGCATTGGGACTGAGAGCTGTTAGTCCTCCAAGCATAATGCCTAACGCCGCTTCCGATTGTTTATTTTTTTGCTAGGCTAGCTTTATCTCTTTCTGCAGCTCCTACATATTCTTCTTGAGAGCTTCTTCAACTGGTGTCAGTCGCGATGCGATACTTCTGGAAAAGATTATCGCTAGGAGAAGCGAAGGAAAGACGATGATGAATGCACTAAGCAACATCACGTGATATAGATGATCAAGTGACTCCCTGACTTCTGTAAGCGGACGAGCCAACCGGATATAACCCTTTATTACTTCGTTCTCTTTGACGGGGAGGGCAATATAGAGCATGCTTTGCTGAAGTGTAACACTGAATCGCGCGGCTTTGCCGGACCCTGTTGTTATAGCTTGCTGTATTTCGGGACGGTTAAGGTGATTATCCATTTTTTCCGCATCAGCTTGGGAATCCGATATGACCCGGCCTGACGAATCGACGAGTGTCACCCGCATTTTTGACTGTTTCGCAATTTCCGGGATATTATGTGTGATGTTTTCCGGAGGCATAAGCGCGATGATTTTTGCTATACTAAACATTTCATCCTCGATGCTTTTTTCAATGATGACACGGATCTTCGGCGTGAGGAAAAAATCCAGGACGGCAATCACCAGCAGGATAACGATTAGATACGAATAGAATATTTTTAGAAAACGTGCCATATTATAGCTCCCTTTAGATTAGAAGTCGTTATATAGAAACCATATCAACGTTGGCATCATCCCAAACGCACCCACGATCAGTACAAATTAATAAACCAAATAGCGCAAAAGCTCAATACAATAGTCTGATAGAAATCCGGCTTCAATTTAGGAAGATTCGTAGTAAGTTAGCTTAAGGCGGTCAAAGCCAGATATATGGCCGCTGCGATCAATCCCGATATAGGTATTGTTAAAACCCAAGCCCAGATGATATTTCCCGCAATCCCCCAACGGACGGCGGTCAATCGCTTTGTAGCCCCCACTCCCATAATCGCTCCCGTAATCGTGTGGGTCGTGCTCACGGGAATGCCTGCCACCGAGGCGCCAATGATAGAAATGGCAGCAGCAGTTTCTGCACAGAAACCTCCCATGGGTTGAAGTTTTGTAATCTTTGTTCCCATTGTCTTAACAATCCGCCATCCCCCTGACATAGTTCCCAATGCAATAACCAGATAACAAACAAACTCAACCCAATAAGGAATATAAAAACTGGAGCCCAGGTAGCCACTACTGAAAAGAACGACGGCAATAATTCCCATGGTCTTCTGCGCATCGTTCATGCCATGGCTGATGCTGAAAACAGCTGCAGAAAACAACTGGAACTTCCTGAACATACTGCCTGCACTAGCTACTGAAAAAAATCGGGAGGAATTTAAAGTCAGGGTCATTAAGATTAATCCGAGGGCCAAGCCGATGAGCGGGGAAAGAATGATGAAACTCGCCGTTTTGATGATTCCTTTCCAAACCAAAACCTCTGTCCCTCCTTTCAGGAGGCCAGTTCCAATCAGACCACCGATGAGGGCATGGGAGGAGCTGCTCGGCAGACCCAGCCACCAGGTAATGAGGTTCCAGATTATGGCGCCTCCTAAAGCGGAGAAGATAAGCAGGTTATCCACAATTCGAGGATTGATAATCCCCGTACCGACAGTCTTTGCCACCTGTGCGCCAATAAAAAAGACCGCCACGAAGTTGAAAAAGGCTGCCCACATGACGGCATATTGGGGACTCAGTACACGGGTCGAAACGACCGTGGCAATCGAATTTGCGGAATCATGAAAGCCGTTAATAAAATCAAAGATGAGGGCGATGAAAACGATTATAACAACGGAAATTAATGGGTAACTATCCATATTTTCGAGCCATCACTTACCCTGCAATTGAGTCATCATCAAATGCAACGATGTCGCCCTTCATGGAAGAACGAACGTGGCCCATCTATCATAGTTGTTAGACGATAGTCAATGCTTTGTGCTAAATTAACGCAACGTTCATCATACCTTAACAAGTTTGAAATATTTTGTATGTATTATAGTGACAATTCTGTGGGAAGCAAATCCGCTCCGCAAGAACTAAAGTTGCCGGATCTCTATTGAGACGTGAAAAGGTTAAACAATGCGTCTGTATTTTTTGAGATCGAACAACAAAATATGTCTCTGCAATTATGAAGAAGAAGTATAACTAAATGGAGGTCTTAAAAATGGTAAGAAAATTGTTGTTGGTAGGTTTGATATGGCTAACTATTGGTACAGGTATGGCCGTTGCCGCGGAAAATATTGTCATAAAGGGATCGACGACTGTCTTGCCGGTTGCGCAGGCGGCATTGGAGGCCTACATGAAAGCTCATCCCGGAGTGAATATATCTCTGTCCGGGGGCGGATCAGGAGACGGAATTAAGGCCCTCATTGACAAGTCCACAGACATTGCGAATTCGTCAAGGGAAATGAAGGACAAAGAAATCACCCTTGCCAAACAGAAAGGAGTCAATCCAGTTGCCCATACGATAGCTATTGACGCCATTGTTCCTATCGTACATCCGAAGAATAAAGTGCACGGACTCACGACTGATCAGCTAAGCCAGATATATCAGGGAAAGATTACGAACTGGAAGGAAGTCGGCGGGGACAATCTCACGATTGTCGTTGTTTCAAGAGACAGCAGTTCCGGCACATTTGAGTCCTGGGGGCATCTGGTTCTCAGCGATGCTCGGGTAACTGCCAGGGCACAGTTACAAGCGTCAAATGGCGCCGTTGTTCAGGCGGTTTCAAAGAACAGATATGCCATCGGTTATATTGGCCTGGGCTATTTGAACCCGTCGGTCAAGGCGTTGACCGTTAATGGCATTACGGCATCGGCCAAGACAGCGCTTTCGAAAGAGTACCCGGTTGCAAGACCCCTCTATATGTATACTAACGGGCAGCCTGCAGGTGAAGTGGCAAATTTCGTCAAATTCATATTAAGTCCAGCAGGTCAGCAACTCGTAGCAAATGAAGGCTTTGTTCCACTAAAAGAATCAAAAGAGAAATCAAGAAAAAAGAGGGATTAATGGAAAAAGAAAAGGTCCTTTTTATTTCCACTCATAATTTCGCACGATCTCAGATGGCGGATGGCTGGAAAAACTCCCGGAGTATCTTCTCTGATTATGCGAAGAACAATCCTTATTGTTGATGACGAAAAGGACATCGTAGATTTGATCAGTTATAATCTCGAGAAGGAAGGATTTGTCACTATCAAGGCCTACGATGGGGAAGGCGCCCTTGACCTGGTTAAGGCCGCGAAGCCGGATCTGGTTATTCTGGATCTCATGCTTCCGAAAATCAGGGGATTGGAAGTCTGCAGGTTTATCCGGCAGAATCCGGATACGGAAGCGCTTCCGATTATCATGCTCACGGCCAAAGGCGAACAGTTGGACAAGGTCCTCGGCTTTGAGATGGGGGCGGACGATTACATCACCAAGCCGTTCAATGTGAGAGAACTAATCGCCAGGATCCGTGCGGTGCTGCGAAGGGCGGAGGCGCGTCCCGATTCGGAAAAGAGAGAGCGATTCGCATACAAAGGGCTTAGTATAGATTACGATTCCTATGAGGTCGCCGTAGACGGAGAGAAGATCGATCTCGGTCCCAGAGAACTCAAATTGTTACGATTCCTCACGCAGCATCCCGGCAGGGTCTATACAAGAGATCAGCTCTTAGACTATGTCTGGGGAGATGAGACTTTCGTCGAGCCGCGCACCGTAGACGTGCACGTCAGCCACCTGAGGAGGGCAATAGAAGAAGATAAAAAAAAGCCGCAATACATTCTCACCGTAAGGGGTATAGGATATAAATTCGTAGATATCAAATGAGCATTTTTTCAATAAGCTCATCTATCGCCCCGTCTCGTTCGATATTTTTCACAATGTCTTAACATTTGCTTCATCACGATTTAACATTAATACGCTACCGTGCACCCGATTTTATAAGAAAGGAGGATGACGGATAAGCCAAGAAGACGTTGTATTCAGTTTCTTTACAGGAGTGTCATAAAAAATAATGACAACATGCCGGATGATCTTTCAAGGACGTGCCCGGAAGGATCAATTAGAGAAAATCAAAAACAGGAGGAAAAAATGAAAAGGTTTTGGATAGTGTTACAATCAATTTTGTTGATCATAACGTTCGCCTTGCCCGTATCTGCCGCGGACGTCAAGTTCAGCGGTTCGTATGTGGCACAGGGCTTCTACGACAACAACCGCGCATTGAAAAGTGACGGTGGTGCATCCGTATCTAATACGTGGCAGAGGCTGAGGATACAGACAGACTTCAAGGTCCAGGAAGGCCTGATGCTGACGACCCGGTTCGATGCCCTGGAAAAAATCTGGGGCGCAGCCCGCTCTACAACGGCAACATCACTTAATATAGCAGGCAATGACCAGGAATCCGAGAATATCAAGTTTGCGTATGCGTTTGCGACGTTCAATCTTCCCGGCAATGTCGGCGCTTTAAAAGTGGGTTACATGCAGCAGGGCACATGGGGTACGGCATTTGGCGACACCGGCGAGCAGGACTACGGCATGAGGGTCAAGTGGGATTTGACGACCGGTTCTTTCTTCTGGGGAGCCCGTTGGGACAAGGTGGAAGGAAAGAAGGGTTACAGTAGTCTCGGTCCTGCCGGCAATGTGGGGGTATCTACGTATGTTGTGGACCACGACTCGGAAAAATATTCTATCCTCGGCGGGTACACCTGGAGCAAGGGTGACGCGGGTCTGCAAATCACGTATTATAATGATACCACCACTGCCGATAATCCGACCACAGGGTACAAAGCAAAGTACATACTGTGGTATCCGTATGCCAGGGCGACGTTTGGTCCTGTATATGTCGAGACGGAGTGGGGTTGGTACACAGGCAAAAGACAAGATTACAATGTTGAGAACAGCACAAACCGCCAGGACCAGGATTATACGGGCTGGCGCGGTTATATCATGGCCAATGTTGACTTTGCACCGGCCTATGTAGGCGCTTTGGCATTCTATTCATCGGGTACTGATATAAATTCACAAACTACGTATTCAGGTGGAGCCAAGATCGGTACCGACTTTCAGCCCTGTTTGATTCTCTGGAACTACGATCTCGGCAGGTGGAACGGCGCACTGGGTGGTCAGAATGGCGTTACTACTGCAGGTGCTTACAATTCGGACAATGTTTTGGCATGGCAGATCTTCGCCGGCATAAAGCCCGTACCCAAACTGGATGTAAAGGCGAGCTTCACCAATGCAAGCATGGAACAGAATGTAGTTAACAATCAGTTATCCAAGAGCATTGGCAACGAACTCGATCTCAGCGCAACCTACAAGATTTACGACAACCTGACATACATGGTCGGCTTTGGCTACCTCTGGGCAGGCGATGCCTTTAAGGGCAGCAACGCTGGTGCCACCATTGATAACGACTATCTTGTGACACACAAGCTGACGCTTAGTTTTTAGCATAGCTGACACAAATTCCGATACACTCCAAAGGGCCCCGGTAGCAACTCCGGGGCTCCTTGGATGATCATTTCTTGCCGCGATACATGCTTACTGTCCGACTATCGGATCAAGTTTGAAAATACGACATTAGCTTTTCTGTAAGCCTGCCGATTGCCCCGTCTTGTTTGTCATTCTTCACTATATCTTAATATTCGTGTAATGCAGCCTTAACATTGCTCAGCTACTATGCAGCAGACCTTTTAGGACACAGGAGGATAATATGAGCCGGGGCGAAGCTGCTTCAGATTTGCTACACAAGAAGACCGGCAAGGATGACGGAAACGTCCAGTCTACCCGAAGGATCATGGAGATGCTCGATGTCTTCGGTCTTTTCGGCGTGAAAATAAATTCCCTTCCGTTTGCGCTTCGTGACACAACAGCAGGAAGCGAGACGGAGCTGCAGGCTGTCGTTGTCGGTGACAAGGGCAAGGTCGACCTTCCCATTACCATCGAGCAATCCAATTATTTTGCCAACATTGTCAGGCGTGCAATGGCGGGTGATACGACAAAGAAGATTGTCACAGACCTCGAGAGATTTCTGAATACGAATACGGAAAATGTGTGGGAACACAGCTGGGTTCGCTTTCCCCGGAATCGCTTGAGTCCCTTTGCCGCAGATATATTCAAACGCGATATTCTGGCAGATAAAGAACATCCATCAGAAGGAGTGAGGGAAGACGTACACAAATTCATATTTTCCAACGAGGGTGAAGAGTCTGTACGTTTGCCGATAAGCTATATGATCAAACTGTGCCTCGCGGATGTCCTCGGTTCACAGAAGAATGCTCCGTCATTGATTTACGGCACCGGATGCAGATTGTTGCATCATTTTCTGAATGACAACACCTCTCCGGAGTCCTTCTCGTTTCATGTTGTTCCTTTACGTCCCGATACCGGGATGGGTAAGGCCATTGCAAGAGAGACGGCAAAGCGGTTCCTGCTGACCCACCTCTTGATAATGTACGGCAATCGCAAGTTTTCTCTCATATCGAGCGGGCAGAAAGCAATGGTCTACTCGTCTCCGCATCCGCCGGTACGCCTGAAGGACCTTAACAACTGTATTTCCGATGCCTTCTACAGAGAGCTCTTTATGAATCCCTGCCTCTCAGGTTGGAGCAGAGGGGAGGCGAAGCAGGAATATATGCACCTTTGCCACAGTGTCTTGAGCCGCAGCCAATTGAATGCGGTGGCGAAGCTCCGGGAGGCGGGCATCATCAGCACAAACCTTGTAGTATTTCCTGCCACGTCCAATATAAGCCTTGCGAACAACGGCACCCACATCAGCATGGGCAGCCGGATACTCAGCAGGTATTTGGGAGACAAATCCTCCGGGCTGAACAGCACCCATGAGAAGTTTATCGGCGACCTCGTCATCAAGATAGTGGAGCATTTCCTGCCCCTCTTTGTGGGAACCTACAGCGCCGCCCCGTATCGCCTTGATTTCGCCGATATGCATCCGGAAAGGGTCCTCGGGTTCCTGCCCCATGAGTTGGATTACACGCACCTACGAATGCTGTGGAGGCGATGGCAGAAAAAGGCTGATATGAAAATATTCGGCCGTGTGGTTACACCGTTTGGTCCGAATTGGTTGGACAGGATGATCAGTATTCTCTTCAGGCTCAGGGGAGACTTTATTCCCGACTTCAGGCTTGTTGACTATCTTGTGTCCCTCATGAGCACGGAGAAGAGTCCGGCTCTCGACGGCACAATCAGAAATCATGATCGATTAAAAAGGGACCTGTCGGATCTGGGTGTGTTCGATTTCCGGATGTCCATTTATCTGCTCTACAGGCTCCGTGAGCATGGCATCATGGGATTTTCAGGATTTGAGGGCCGTCACTACAGTCTCTTCGAGAATATCTCGGAAGATATGGGAAGGGCGGCGGACTTGCAAAATCTTCTTAACGTTCTGGCATTCAAATACATAGCGGACGGCGCGGCATTGCATGAGCACATCCCGGATGAACCGTTCGTTGAAAGCGAGCGAAGGCAGATTATCTTTGGATCCGCGATAGGAATTCCAACTTTTTTCGTCCGCCACGATACGCGGAACCTTTTCCTGAGAAAGATTATTGAAAAAACGGCTAAAGTTCGCTCAAGCAGAAGATATCCGGGATATCTGCGTGTCTACAACGTCGAATATCGTAAAGCGCTTCTCAAAATCTTAAGAGAGGATGCAGCCGATCTGATTGAGATGCTCGGGCTCGAAGAAACCATGGACGATCTGGCCTTGAGACTGGACCACCCCGAAGACCATGCCACAGCGGGCAGGATGACGCGCGCGATTCTCGACAGCGCAGGTGTAAAATCTCCCCTCCAGATGAAGGCCGAAGATTTCAATGGAGCCGCGGAGAGATTTTATCGGACTGACCTGAAAATGCGTCATATCAGGGAAGGATTCCGGTTCTTGGAAGAAGATATGAGAAGGGTTGAGAATGCCTCGGCAAAGGACAAACCGGCAATACAAAATGCGCTTCAGTTTACTTTGAAAAATCAGGAAGCTTCTCAATTTGTCAGCATTGCCAAGCGGAAAGTTATTGATGAGGAAATATCGACAGGCGAGTTGATTAAGCTCATCAATCTCATCTTGATTTCGGCCGACAACGACAGAAGTGAAAGTCAGGCGATACTTAATAAAGAATTGGCGAAAAGAAAAGATGCTTCACCAGTATATTGAACGCAAAGACCGCAGGGTTCGCACGGAAAAACTTTATCGCAACGACACTATCAAGTTTCTCTATTCCGATCTGCGGGAATATGCGCCTTTCCTTTTCCGGGTGCTCACGGGCGCGCGGGTTTCACGACTTCTGGGTTTCATGAATTATGAGCATTTTTTGGGAGAGAAGATGTTCGGATACATGGATTTCATGAGATCAAGCGGTATCGACCTCGGGGAATGTTGCGATGATCCGGAGAATCTTGATACCTTAAAGAAGATGTTTGAAAGAAAAATACGTTACTGGGAATGTCGGCCCATGCCGGATGACCCTGACGTTATTGTATCTCCTGCTGATTCAAGAATGCTTGTCGGTTCCTTCTCGGATAACTCTCATCTGTTTATCAAGGGGAAGTTCTTCGACTATGAGGAAATGCTCTGGACTGACAAGAAGACATGGCTGAAAGCCTTCAGGTACGGGGACTTTGCCGTCTTCAGGCTTACCCCGGAAAAATACCACTACAATCATACTCCGGTTGCCGGAAAAGTAGTTGACTTTTACCAGATACCGGGCAGTTACCATTCCTGCAATCCCAATGCTGTGTTATCAATGGCCACACCTTATTCAAAGAACAAAAGGGTGGTGACTATAATCAATACTGACGTTGAAGGCGGCACCGGGGCAGGCCTCGTCGCCATGATCGAAGTCGTGGCCATGATGATCGGTGATATCACACAATGCTACAGTGAAGAAGGGTATGCCAACCCTATCCCCGTTGGTACGGGCATGTTTGTAAAGAAGGGCGTTCCTAAGAGTCTTTATCGCCCCGGCAGCAGCACGGACGTATTGATATTTCAGCAGGGGCGCGTGAAGTTTGCAGATGACATCGTTGTGAACATGTTTCATCAGGGTGCAGAGAGCATATTTTGCAAGGGTTTCGGAATACCTTTGGTGGAAACCGAGGTAAATGTCCGTTCCATGATCGGAAGCGTATTGAGCAGGTAATATAAAAGAAGACGTAACTACGCAGAGGTTGTTATATGGAAAATGAAATATTTATCGGCACGTTGGCTCTTCTGTTTGTTTGTCTCTTGTGGTGGGGTTTCAGAGTCCTGCCGGACGAACGATGGCAGATCATGGCTACCATACCGGTGCGGAAGATTGATCCGGAAAGATGGGATGGCGTTAACCTCACCTACTATGGCGTATTCAGCGCAAATGCTTATCTGGCAGCCGTGGCGATGATGCTTGTTCTCTTTGGCGCAATTAAAGTTGACATAAAAGCGGCTTTTGCCCTCGTTCTTATCATGATGGCGTTTTGCCTTCCTATGGCGAGGGTGATCGCCATGATTGTGGAAAAAAAAGCGCATACGCGAACCGTGGGCGGCGCGGTTTTCGCGGGAATACTGGTTGCACCGCTGGCGATATCGATAGTCAATAGAATCATGGGACCCGCGACTTCCATTCCCATTATGCCTGTTATGGCCGCTTTGGCGATTTCTTATGCCTACGGAGAAGGGATAGGGCGGCTCGCATGTATCAGCTTCGGTTGCTGTTATGGGAAACAGCTTTCCGAGTGTGCGCCTTTTCTGCAGAAGTTATTTGGGAGGCGCAATTTTATTTTTTCCGGAAAGACCAAGAAGATAGCCTATGAAAGCGGCCTGGATGGAAAGCACGTCGTTCCCGTGCAGGCTGTAACATCGGTTATTTATGTAGCAACCGGTATCGCCTGCACGTATCTTTTCCTCGGCGCCCATTATGTCCCCGCTTTCCTGGTTGCCGTGCTGGTCACCCAGGGATGGAGATCCGTCTCGGAGATATTCCGTGCCGATCACCGTGGAGAAGGCCGCATTTCCGTGTATCAAATTATGGGAATTGCGGCGATCATCTATTCATTTATTATATGGAAATCGTCCCCCGATTCAAGCCTGACGACGGATATTACGGAAGGCCTCCGTACACTATGGCAGCCGGAGATTATAATCTTCCTGCTGTTGTTGTGGCTGGGTATTTTCCTCCATACCGGGTGCAGTAAAGTGACGGGATCAATAGTGTCTTTTCATGTTCACGAGGACAGGATTTAATATAGATTTCCCTTTTGAAGAAAGGTAGGGGGATTCTTTCAATGGGAAGACTTCAGGGATCATTGAGGATATCAATATGAAACTGGAAAATCTTCGACGCATAAAAAAACTTCTCCTCCGCAGATTGAATGAACTCCAATTTGAAGCGATACATACTGCCTTTGAGAAAGAGGTTATGAGTGATAACCCTGCGGATTTCGTGGATAAGGCATTAAGGGAATTTGAGCAAAATGCAGAGATGATGATGAAAGAAAGAAAAAGGTCGCTCATACAAGAGCTTAAAGGGGCAATCATGCGCATCGATCAAGGGGTATTCGGGATCTGCGAGGTTTGCGAAGGGCGGATATCGGAAAGAAGGTTGCTGGCGATACCCACGAGCCGTTCTTGCATAGCCTGCATGGAGAAAGAGGGAAATCCCAAAGCCGCATAGACTTTGGTCGAGATAACAGGTAAATACTCAGGAAGTGGTTACTATTTGTGCGGAAAGCACCCGGAAGAAATTAGACGACTAAACTTATCCCCTCATAATGGATATGTTGGTTGCTGATCATTAGAATATCGGAGTGTATAGGATGCATAAGGAAAAAGTTCTCTTTGTCTGCATTCACAACAGCGCCCGCAGTCAGATGGCGGAAGCATGGCTTAATCATCTCTACGGAGAACGTTTTGAAGCGCATAGCGCGGGGTTGGCGGCGGGGAAACTGAACCCGCTTGCAGTCGCAGCGATGAAAGAAGCGGGCATCGACATTTCTCATAAGAAGACGCAGACGGTTTTCAGCCTCTTTGACAAGGGGGAGTTATTTTCTTACGTGATTACCGTGTGCGATGAAGCAAGCGCGGAGCAATGTCCTGTTTTCCCCGGGCATGCTAAGCGACTGCACTGGAGCTTTCCGGACCCGTCACAACTGACAGGGACAGAGGAAGAACAACTGACGAAAGTGCGGATAATCAGAGACGACATCAGAGCGGCGATAGAATCCTGGTATGCGAAACTTGCTACGCAATGAAGTTTCCACCAGCCAATCCCACTTGATCAATCATGAGAATCGGGGAAAATCAGCTTTCAGAAAAGGCAACGTTGCTATCCTGGTTCTCTTGGCGACTATCCTCGTTTTTCTCTATGGGACTCTCGGGGCCTCTACCGCGCCAATTATCCATGTAGTTCAGTTTCAAACGACAGTCTCAAAAAGTGGCCTCCCATCAGGCTGGTCCTTGCAAGAATACAAAGGAACGCCTTCCTTCAGGATCAACCAAAACGCATTGCCCCCCCATTTGCAGATGATCAGCAGCGGAGAGACCGCCTTCGGTTTCCGGAAGGAAATTTACGTCGATATTGAGGCACATTCTTATCTCCACTGGTCGTGGAAAGCGACGAAACTGCCTGCCGGCGGTGACATCAGAAGGAAAGATAGTGACGATCAAAGCATTCAGATCTACCTCAGCCTCCAAATCCCCGGTGAGGGAAGTCTCTTTTCGCCGCCTCCCGCGCTCGCATATATATGGGATAACGGAGCGCCGAAAGGTATTTTGGTTAAGAGTCCCCAAGCAATGTTAGGTAACGTTCGGTATCTTGTCCTGCGGAACGGGAAGGATAGTCTCGGAATATGGTTTACGGAAAAGAGAAATATTCTTAAGGATGTCTATCGGGCGTTTGGTCAGCCTTCATCAGGCAGCAAGCCGATCATAGTCAAGGGCGTGTTGCTTTTCATCAATACGCACCACACGAAAAGTGATGCGGAAGGCTGTATCGGCAATATGTACTTTTCTAATCAATAGAATTATAAAATTGCGCGATTACCTTTGCCTGCTATAAACTGTGGTTTATGACAAAGCGTTTCTTCATAATAATATGCATTCTATTAACCATTACGGTTGTTGTCTGTTTTTTTGCCTTGTCCGGCAACAGGGTTTCCAAATCAGCATTGTCTTTAACTAAGGGTATCAGCAAAGAAAATGATGCTTCACAATGGTTCAAAATAAGAAGAACAAAGAAAACAAGGGGCGTCGCGCTTGTAGTGCACGGCCTCAACCTGAAACCCGAAAGAATGGAATCCATCATAGCTGATCTCAATGATGAGCGAATAGATGTTCTTAACCTGTCGCTCAGGGGACATGGCAACAACTATTTAAAGGATATGAATATCTCCAGCGACGGAGCAAGACTGGAGTCTTTTCGAACCGTCACATACGGTTTATGGCTGGATGAAATTTATGAGGCTTATCTGAAAGTAAGAGAAAGGGCCTCCAAAAAAAATGTCCCCGCCTTTTTTATCGGCTATTCCCTCGGCGGGCTGATGGGTTGCGATCTTATCCTGTCACATCCTGATGTATATTACGACCGTATGGTTCTTTTCGCGCCAGCTTTCAATATGACGGTGGAAAGTTACCTTTTAAAGGCCCTGATGCCTTTTCCAAATATTGTTATCGACAGTTTATCTCCGGTATCCTATCGAGCAAACGAGGGTACACCCATGGCGGCTTACAAGGCTTTGTTTGAAGCCATTGAGCATTTTGAAAAAAATGTGAATGATAAACTAAACAAGCCGACGCTCGTTTTTATCGATGAAAAGGATGAATTTGTGTCTTGTTCGAAGCTGAAGGAAATGATTGCCCGGAGGAATCTTGACCATTGGCGAATTCATATAGTGCAGAAAGACAGTGATCTCGGAGAAAAGATTTCGCACCATTTGATCATTGACAGGGACAGCGTTGGTAAACAGATGTGGAAGCAAATCAAAGATGCAATAAGAAGGCATTTGAGTACCGAAGCTTGAATTCGGAAGCGAGCACAAACACCTTCGCTTGCTGCGGAGAGCATCAATCAGCCTCCCCACCATTAACCCATTTCATGTATTAGCCGTTTTCGGATCTATCACATTTATTGGAACCATAATATATCTTTCATCTTCCTGTAATATTGTCTTGTCATAAACTCCATAAACTTTATTTTCGGGGAAAATGTTTATGGCAGGCAGCATTTCAAAACAAAGGGGGTTATTAGATGAAAGAGACAAAGAAGATCTATATTTCTGATTATCAGTGGTTGTTTCCGATGCAGGAAGCATGTCCGGTGGGCGATTTGCTGAGGCCGTCCTCGAGAGACTGCCGGAAGCAGGAAGAAGAACAGCTGATAATGAACAAAGAACTCGCAGACGATCATCTTACCGCAACTTACTGGGGATGATGGGATGGCTGCCATAAGACGCCGGGGAAAAGCCGTCATGTCGGGCACGAGATTCGAACTTTCAAGGTGAGATCAAACATATGGCGGGTTCGGCATGTACTAATTAAGGAGGTGAAGAGCTTGGCCGGATTGATGAGAATTTTTGCCGTGGGCCTTATGGGATTCCTTCTTTTCATTACATGGCCTGCGCTTGCGGCCAACACGCTGATTGTGAAGGGATCAACAACGGTTTTCCCCATCGCCCAGGCGGCATCTGAGACTTACATGAAGCACCACCCGGATATAAATATCTCCGTTTCCGCCGGTGGTTCAGGCGACGGCATAAAGGCACTGATCGAAAAGACAACAGACATCGCCAATTCATCACGGGATATTAAGAAAGAGGAGATGGATACGGCGGTGGAGAGAGGTGTTTATCCCGTGGCCCATCGTATTGCAATTGACGCAATAGTCCCGATAGTGCATCCGACAAATGTGTTGAAGAATTTGACGACAGAGCAACTAAATCTCATCTTCCAGGGCAAGATCAAAAACTGGAAAGAAGTGGGCGGTCCGAATAAGGGAATCGTCGTAATATCGAGAGATCCAACCTCCGGCACCTATGATACGTGGGAAGA
>Ga0182021_10005411_pt1 | contig 15115 bp, 16 predicted proteins | sample 612E3MmetaG_FD_120493 | JGI IMG/M metagenome (GOLD analysis project Ga0182021, IMG submission 120493) | Permafrost microbial communities from Stordalen Mire, Sweden - 612E3M metaG (Illumina Assembly) | ecosystem: Environmental > Terrestrial > Soil > Wetlands > Permafrost | place: Sweden... | reverse complement strand
ATCTGCTGTGAAAGTACGTCCAGGCAGTTTTGTGGTATGTGTATCTCGTCTATTTTCCCCTCAACAGCATTTTTAAGTATCAATGAACATTCCACAAGATCGTCCCTTTCAACAACTATTATTCTTCCCTTAGATTTATCATGGAGCTGATGGCCACTTCTACCTATACGTTGAAGAGCTCTTGAAACGGATTTAGGTGAACTAACCAGCACAACCAGATCTATGTAACCAATATCTATTCCCAGTTCAAGTGAGGTTGATGATACAACCACCTTCAACTCACCATCCTTAAGTTTGTTTTCTGCCTCCAGACGCAGTTCCTTAGATAGTGATGAATGGTGTGCCATTATATTTTCATGATTGTAGAAATCTGGATATTTCTTTTTAAGGTTGAATACCATACTTTCTGTACCGCTTCGTGTATTGGTAAATATAAGTGTGGTTTTATGTTCATTTACAAGTCCGTGTATAAGATTGTAAAGTGCTGTATTCACCTCTTCAGGATCTGACATCACAATGTCCTCAACTGGACAGAGCACTTTCATGTCGAGCTGTTTCAGATAATTAACATCCACAACTTTACAGTTTCTAACATGCCCATTTTCATATCCTACAAGAAAGCTTGCAATGGTTTCAAGCGGGTGTACTGTAGCACTCAGACCTATCCGGGTTAAACCTCCGGTCAGGTTTTGAAGCCTTTCAAGTGTCAAACTCATATGAACACCGCGTTTGTTGTCTGCCAGGGAGTGGATCTCATCCACTATTAGGTATTTGATATCTTTGAGTTTGCCCCTAAATTTGGGTGCACACAGAAGAATAGAAAGAGTTTCTGGAGTTGTAATTAGAATGTGTGGTGGGGTTTTAAGCATCTTTGAACGTTGATACTGACTTGTATCTCCTGTACGAACAGACTTACGAATTCCTAATTTTTTCCCAGCTATCTGTTCTATTTCGGATAATGGTTCTTCAAGATTCTTTTCAATATCATTGTCAAGAGCCTTTAAAGGAGATATGTAGAGACAGTAAACCTTATCTTCCAGTTCATCCCTTTCAGCAAGATGAGTTAGTTCACTGATTATTGAAAGGAATGCTGTTAAAGTTTTTCCAGAACCAGTTGGCGATGAAACCAGCACATTTTCCCCTATGTGAATGTCCATAATAGCATACCGCTGGGCTTCAGAAAAGGTTTCGAATTTACCTCTAAACCATTTTTTGACCCATGGATGAAGTATCTGATAAATTTCCTCGTCTTTATATGCTTTTTCCGGTCTTTCTATCATTTTATTTTCCTTAAAAAATTTATTTTTTTAATCTAAGATTTTTATCAATAAAATCTATCTTTTACAGCGATAATATCCATTATCTTTCCAAAATAGAGTACTTCAAAGTTTTCAACCCCAAATACTTCAAATTCATCAGTAGATCTGTTTTTTAAAAATGGAGATAATGGTTTTTCATGTAGGATATCTGATCCTTCAGATACGAAGTTGAATGAAGGCATTACAACTAGATTTTTTTTCTTATAATTTCCTTTGATGAAACATTTAATTTTTTCCAGTCTCTCACCGTTTCGAATACCTATACAAGGATGTTCATGTCCTATTATTATAGTGGATTCCTCCATGACCATAATATCTTCTGGAATCTTATCACCATGCATTATAATAAAATCTCCCAATGAATAGGTTTCATACACTTCAAGGCCTGTTTTTCCAGCGATGAACTTGGTGAAATTATCATGATTACCCTTTAAAAGAATGACATCATCAAAGTTTTCCTGTAAAAATTCAATGAAGTTTAATGCTTCCTCCCATTCCTGTCTGGTTATACTTCCAAACTCGTGTTTAAGATCCCCGTTTACAATTACCTTTCCAACTGATGATCTTTTGATTATCTCCTGTAATCTTTCCAAGATCATTTTGTACTGGAACCTAGGAATCATGATTCCTTCTCTATTAAGGGATTGTTCGTATCCAATATGAAGATCGGATATGATCAGTGCATCATCGATTAAAAGGCCTAAATCGGCTATTTCAGCATTATAAATCAAATTTTTCGCCATATTATCTGTTTTTATAAGTTTAATGAAGTATTTTCAATAAAAAAAATTATTTTTATGAAATTTTTTTTATTTTTGATATTCCTTTTTTAATCATGAAATATATTAGTAATAGATAAATAGTTTGGTGATGTATCATTGACATTAAAGAAACATTATTTTAGAAATTTCTTATATCACTCTGTAATTCAAATCACCATTTATTATCTTAGATTTACTGATCAAATGTAAATAATTATAATAGGAGGGTTTCAATGGTCAAAAAATTGGATAAATTGGAAGATGAACTAAAAAAAATGGCCTTTAAAGATGGTGCAGATATTATCACACATATTGATCCTAAAGGGATTGTAGTTGGTAATTGGGTTAGATTAAAATGCCAGTATGGATGCCCTAGTTACGCCAAGAAATTATCTTGTCCACCATACAGTCCCTCTCCAGAAGATACCAGGCAAATATTAAAGGAATATTCCAAGGCTTACTTATTAGGATATACCGGATCAATATTTAAAAAATACGGTACAGAACAATTCGATAAAATATTCCCCCAAGCTTTAAAAGACATACGTAAATCCGTATTTGAGCTTGAGAAACATGCATTCCTATCAGGGTATTATAAATCATTTACTTACGGTTTTTGTGGTCCATGCACCATGTGTGAACAATGTGTTGCAGAAGAAGGGGTTTTAACATGTGAAAATGCTAAAGAATCCCGTCCTTCAATGGAAGCAGCAGGGATAGATGTCTTCAAAACTGTGAGAAACACTGGATTAGAGTTAGAAGTTCAAAATGAAATAGATCCCGATAAACTGCGTATGTTTACGCTTTTACTCTTAGAATAGAAATTTGTAATGAGAAAGATGAATTTGATTATTTGGATTAACTAATGAAAAAATTAGGAATCCAATGAAATACTTATATATAACTGGAATTAAAGTTTAAAATTATATGATTACATAAAAATAGGATTAGGTGTTATAAATGGATGAAACTTTAAAATCAGTTGAATACGAAACTTTAATTGAGAAACTATTAGACACAGATCCAAAAGTTAGAAAGGATGCAGCAGCGGCACTCGGCAGTTCAGGATCAGAGATGGCTGTAAAACCACTGATCAAAGCGTTGGACGATGCTAATCCTGATGTAAGGTTTCAGGCATCCAAATCACTTGCAGAAATTGGTAAACCTGCAGTTAAACCTCTTATAAATGCCCTAAAAGGTGAAGAAGGTAATATTAAAAGGTATGCTACCTTTGCACTTAAAAATATAGGGGATGAAAATGTTTTTGAACATCTAATCAAAGCACTGACTGATGATGATTGGAGTGTCAGGAAAACATCTGCCAAGTCACTTGGTGAAATGGGTAGTACTGAAGCTGTTGAACTTCTTATAGAAGCCTTGAAAGACGAAGATTGGGGAGTGCGTCTTGCAGTTGCCAAGGCTCTTGGAGACATTGGTGATGAGCGGGCTATTGACCCTCTTAAAAAGACAAGAAGAGCTGCTAAAGGAGATAAAGAATTTAAAAAAGTTGCTACTAAGGCCCTTAAGAAGATGGCTTAAATTTTTATTTGGGAAATATTTAATCATTTAAACTCGCTGGATAAATATTGTTCATTCTAATGAATTTAAGATTTTATAATTAAAATTCGAGGGGATGTTATGAGTTGTTACATTAGGCATATGAATGGTTTTTTATCAGAAATTGATATTGAACCAGAAACCAATGATGAACGGAAAGAAGTTGATCTGAGGATAAGGAAAGCAATAGGCAAAAAAAATTCTGATAAATGTAACGATGTCTGGAAAGAGGTTAAAATCTGGCTTAAAAATGAAGATAAGAAATTAGAACTTGCATCCTCCTAAAAAAAATTATAACAAATAATTTGATGATTAATTAGATTGCATAATTATTTTTCAATTAATTCATAAATATCTGTGCGCCTGTTTTTTAATAGTGGCAGTTCTTCACGCACATTTTTTAGATAAGAAATATCAATGGTTGCGTATATTACCTCTTCACCATATCCTGCCTCTCCAATCACTTTACCCCAAGGATCAACTATTATAGAATGGCCATAGGCAACGTATGAAAGGTCTTTGTTTCTGGCTGGTGACACAGCAGCCACATATGTCTGATTATCTATTGCTCTTGCACGTACAGTTGTTTTCCAGTGCGCTGGTCCTGTTGTCATATTGAATGCTCCAGGTACTACCATTATATCTGCGTCTTTTAAAGCCATTAATCTGAAAAGCTCGGGAAACCTCATATCGTAACATATTGCCACTCCAATTTTTATGGGATCGGTGTCAACTACAGTCACCCTGTTTCCTGCTGTTATAGTATCAGATTCTTTAAATTCTATATCTGGAATATCAACATCAAAGAGATGCATTTTCCTATGAACATCGATAATTTGGCCCTTTCTATCGAATATGAAACATGAGTTGTAAATTTTCCCATCCAATAATTCGGGTATTGAACCTGCAACCAAGTAAACACCATGATTCTTAGCAGCATTTGAAACGGCTTTTAGTGATTTACTACTGTCTCTGGATTCTGCATAAGCCTTAAATTTGTTGGTGTCATATGGACAATTGAACATTTCAGGCAATATAACCATTTCTGCCCCTTTTTTGGCAGTTCGGTCAATCATATCTATTGCTTTACCTAAATTTAACCATTTATCATCCAATACCTTCATCTGGCATAAACCTATCATGAAATTGTCTTTCATTCTAATCCCTATTTTTATCTCTAGAATATTTGAATTTGATTAATATCCTTCAATAATATTCTCTATAAAATTCTATTGTAAATTAAATTTCGATACAATTTTATTTGTTGAGAATAAAATAAAAATACATTTAATCATGGAGGATGTAAAAAAATGTTCAAGTTGGTTGTTGACAGGGATAGATGTACTTCTTGTGGATCTTGTGAGGATTTATGTCCAGAATTATTTGAACTGGATGACGGTGGTATCTCGCATATCATCGGATCTAAAAGAGTAGAAAATAATGATGAACTTGAAATGGAAGAGGAAAAGTGCAGTCTTGACGCAGCAGAAAGCTGTCCTGTTATGATCATCCATGTGTATGAGAATGGAGAAGATCTGCTCTAAAAATTAAATTATCTAATTTTATTTTTTAAATAAAACAGGTGAATAAATGTTTGAAGATGAATCTGAAGTATATAATTTATTTATAAGTCAGTTGAATCAAGATAGTGATGAATACCATAGGTTTATCGGAAAACTGGAAGCATCTCATGATTTTCAATGGAAAAATCATGCCATTCCTGGTGAAACTGATATAAAAAAGCTCAAGGAACAGATGAAACTTGTAGATGTAGTTGTAATATTATCTGGTCTCTATTCAAAGGATAAAAATTTAATCCAAAAAGAAATAGATACTGCAGTAGTACTTGGAAAGCCTATAGTAATTATCAGACCTTATGGTATGGAAAATGTTCCAGGAAGTATCGAACAAGTTGCTAATGAAGTTGTTGGATGGAACACTCCATGTATTGTTAATTCGATACGTGAAAGTTCACAATCTGAAGATTTATGATGGATAATCAGAATTATTATTTTATAATTTGTTTTTTATAAATTTGGGCAAAATTTATATTCATTGACTCTCATCTAAAATCATGACAGACCTTGATCTCAGCATGGAATCACTTCAAAATAAGCTAATTCAAAATCGTTACATACCTGATAAAAGTACTGTAACCTCCATTTTTCTAGCTTTTAAATTAAAAAAACCTGTTCTTGTAGAGGGTCCGCCAGGTGTGGGTAAAACTGAACTTTCAAAGGCTGTTAGTAGAGCTTTCGGCATGGATTTTTTCAGAGTACAGTGTTATGAGGGGATAACATTTGAACAGATTGTTGGGGAGTGGAATTATCAAAAACAGCTTCTCCATCTTGAAATGTCAAGGATCAAAGAAGTGGATCAGGATATATTCAACGAGGAATTCTTTATTAAAAGACCTCTACTACAGGGATTTATGAATAAAAATCCTTCAATTATTTTAATAGATGAAATTGACAAAGCCGATGAGGAAGTTGAAAGTTTCCTACTACAAGCTCTGGGAGAAGGACAGATTACAGTAAATGATCTTGGAACCTTCGATCTGCAGAACGATTTAATGGTTATTATGACCTCAAATTCCCAGAGATCACTTTTAGATGAAACTAAGGATAGATGCCTATTCCTGTACATTGACTATCCCTCATTTGAAAGGGAGGTGGAAATTGTAAAATCCACCGTACCCCATGCATCCTCTGCACTTGTTGAAAGCGTTGTTAAAATGATCCATAATCTTAGGGATATGAACCTGCTTAAAAAACCTTCTATAAGGGCAACAGTAGATTGGGTTAGAACTCTTATAGCCTTTGATGCTCAAGAACTGGACGATGATACCTTCAAAAAAACTGTTTCTGTAGTTTTAAAAAGTGAATCAGATAAAAACAAGGTTTTGAAAAAATTTGTTAAATAGAAATATTATCTAGTGAATAAAATGGAAGAAATTGTAAAATTTTCAAGGCTTCTCCGTGAAAACAACATTCCAGCCAGTTTACGGAGTACTCAAACTGCATATGAAACTTTAAAACTGTTTAATCACGATGATGATCTTTTAAATGAAGCACTTGCATCAGTGTATGTTAAAAAACATGAACAACGAGCTAAATTTGACAAAGTTTTCAAAACTGTTTTTGGAGGTGTTGGTGAAGATGATAAGCAATCTGAAGGATCTGCTGATTCTCAAAGTTCAAAAGGCGGTAAAAACAGGAAATTTTTAAGTGGATATAATTATTCATTTAAGATCGTTAATCCTTCAAAATTTAAAGTTCAACCATCTGAACAGGATATAACTGATTACAGACCTCCTCTTAATGAGTATATTGACAGAAGTAAAGATGAATCAGAACTGCTTCAAAAGGATATTAAACTCCTTACATCATTAGAACCAGAACTTTTAGAACTCTGTCAGAAGCTTGGTAAAAAAATCGCCAATAAAAGAGTTAGAAGACGTAAACAATCCAAAAATATGAGGCCTGATATTCGTAAAACATTAAGAAAAAACCTTAAATATGGAAATACACTCTTAGAAATTGTTAAAACAAAACCAAGGATTAAAAAAAGTAATCATTTCTTCCTAACTGATGTAAGTGGATCTTGTGACTGGGTAAGTAACTGGTTTTTTATGATGGTTTACGCAGCACAAAACTCGTTTAAAAAGGCCAAAACTTTTGAATTTGATAATAAAACAGTTGAAACTACATCTGCCCTTGGAGAACCGAACCTTTTAGATGCTTTTATTAAGGTGAGGGATATAAGACAGAAAAATCAGATGATACATGGAACATCTAATATGCACAGGGCATTTGAAAGTTTCAAAGACCAGGCTGATCTTAACAACAAATCATACGTACTGGTATTAAGTGATTGCAGGGACTGGGCAGGTCCTAAATCTGGGAATAAACCATTAAGTGCAAATACCATGGATTACATAGTTGAGAAGTCTAAGAAAGTTCTTGTTTTAAATCCTGAGCCCCGGAAAAAGTGGAATGTAGTTGATAGCTGTGTTTCTCATTATGAAGATTCAGGCGCAGAATTTTTTGAAGTGAGAAACCTTGAACAGCTTGCAGAACTGATATCTAAGATAGGATAATTCCATTGAAACAATAATTCGTTCAGATAATATCTAGAATCCATTGAAGAAGTCCAGTGTTAAATTTTTATCTGTTCCAAACTCCCTCGGTGGTTCCATAGATTTAAATTCAAGTTTATATTCGTCTAGGAGTTCAGATGCATCATCGGTAACAGAGGGAGCAACTAAAACACCACGAACAAATTCTTTATGGTCAGAAAAAGAGTCCATATACCTTTTCAATTGTTTAACAGCATTTATACCAGCACGTCTGCTTTTAAGCTCTAATACAACCAGATTTCCTTCTTTATCTTTACCTAAAACATCTATAAACCCGTTAGATGTCATATACTCCCGATTTACAGGTCTGAAGCCTTCTTCTATTATCTCAGGGTTTTCAAATACCATTTCCCTCATGTTTTCCTCATATCCTGCCAATTCAAGATCTTTAGAATCTTGGCCAATGAAGTAAGATGCCATGTAAGTACTCTTTATTTTAACCTCAAGCCTTTCAGTAGGGTTTCTTCTACTTCCTTCAAGATACATGATCCCTTCCTTTAAACTAGCCTTACACTGTGATTTTGGTGGCTGCCAGTTAACAGGGTCCAGGTTTCTGTCCTGGTGAATCATGAAAGAACCATCAGACTTGATAATTATCATCCTATCACCCGATCCAAGTTTACTACGGGCCCTTCCTTCATATACAACACTACAACAGGCCATCAAAATTATTACTGCTTTTTTTGAGAGTCCCTCATTAATTATCTCAAATGTACGACATGGATCTGGATTCTTTTCAGATAAAAATATCATAAATATTTGTTTAACTGAACTGACACTAATATGTCACCCTAAAATCAATAATAATAAATATTACCAATCTAATAATAATATTGAATTATTTGAAATTTTTTAAAAGAAATGATTAGATTTAAATTAATTTATAACGTAGTAGATAATTCAAATTTAAAAATTAGACATATTTAATATTTTCAACAACAATATAATTTTAAGAACAAAAAAAATACATAATTAATCTTATTATCATTTAATCAGGATTAAAATTATTTAGGTGTACATATAAGATAATATATGGATGATATTGGAGGTTATTAACCATGAACAAAGGTGTAGATGTACTTGCTGAGGAAATTGTTAAGAAACAGTTTAAATCTCAAGGAGAGTTCAACAGTTACTATGGTGAATCTGAATTCAAGAAGTACATTGAAGACACCGAATACAGCCTATCATATCTTTTTGAGGCAATTGAAGCATCGAGTCCCGATTTGTTTGCAGATTACATCACATGGGAAAAGATATTCCTTGTAAACTTAGGAATTCCTGAAGAACGTCTTAAAGAGAGATTAGAAGTCATGGAAGATGTTATTATAAAAAATTTACCACCTGAAAAGAGTAGTATAGCAGTTAGATACATTGAAGAAAGTATTGACAATCTGCCTAAACCTTCAAATTATATATCGTATATAAACGAAGACAAACCCCTTGTAAAACTTCTTGAACAGTACCTCGAATTTCTTTTGAATGGTGACCGCCACTCAGCAGGTAAAATGATAATTGAAGCTGTTGATAATGGAATCAGTGTTAAAAACATATACCTCCATGTTTTCCAGAGCTCACTGTATGAGGTTGGAAGACTGTGGCAGGAAAACAAAATAACCGTTGCGCAGGAACATTACATTACAGCAACAACCCAGCTTATAATGTCACAGCTTTATCCTTACATATCCAATAGTAGAAAAACTGGTAAAGTACTTGTTGCAACTAGTGTAAGCAAAGAGCTTCATGAGGTAGGTGTAAGAATGGTTGCAGACTTTTTTGAAATGGATGGATGGAATACATTTTATTTAGGCGCTAACACACCCACAGAAAGTATAATTCAAACTATAATAAGTAAAAAAGCTGATCTGGTTTTAATATCGGCAACTATCAGTTCCCATATTAGTGAGGTAATGGATCTTATTCGTACCATTCGAAGGTGTGGAGAATGTAGAGATCCAAAGATAATTGTTGGAGGTTACCCATTCAATGTTGACAGTAACCTGTGGAAGAAGGTTGGTGCAGATGGACAGGCAGAAGATGCAGAAACTGCGATTGAGATGGCTGAAAAATTAATAACCGAAGATTTTGATAGATTTTAAATGTACGACTGAAAAAATATAATCATCTAAAAATGGGATATTAGGGTGGCAGTTTCCCATATTTATCATAATATCGAAAAGAATCTAAAAAATTATCGGCATAGGGCCATAATTCTGTGAATTCAGCAAATTTTTTAATTTTATTTATGGTAGAACCATCAAGAACATGCTCCATTGAACAGGCATCTTCATCTGCTGTTCTCATATCAACACCTAGGATATGTAAAAAGTTTTTCAGTATCTTGTGTTTGTGTATAACTTCTTCAGCAATTTCAAACCAAGTTCATTCAATCGAATATCTTTATAAGGTTCTTAAAAGACAATATTCCGTTCAGCAAGTTTTTTAAGAGCTTCGACAACACTTGGAGGTTTACATTCATTTCAGATGCAATATCTTTGATTTTTATAACTCCCTTCTCCTTCTCAAGGTTATACATAACCTCAAGGTAATCCTCAACACTCTTGGTAAGTTTCAAGGAATTATCCATTCATATCATCTCTTGATTTTAACTTATAAATTTTTGAAATTAACAAAATTTTGTCTAATTTTTCTATTCATCTTTATCCTTAAAATTGTTTTCAAATAAAAATACCAAACTGAGTTAACAAATTTTATTGAAATTAAATGAAATATTTTAGAAAATAAGAATGAATTTATAATCAAAAAAAGTTTAGAACATTAAAAATATTAATAATTATAAACAGATAGAAAAAGAATAGTTATATATTAATTTAGTTTGGATTATTTATATAATTATATTTTTAATAACGAAAAGGATATAAATCAAGAGAAATAATTTTATTATCCATATAAGTAAATCTTATTCCCGGAAACTTTAGGAGAATCATTCAAATGGATAAATTTAATATTGAAATAGCAATACTAATAAGCTTCATATTAGGTCTTATACTACCTTTAATAGGTCTAGGAGGGGTATTCTCTTTAGTTGTTATGGGATTTGTAGCTACATACTTAACCCGGTCAGAATATACCAGTGCTAAGGTAGGTGCAATAGCTACAGGAGTATTCAGTCTATTCTTTTTCTTTTACGGATTTTTAACACCCCCAACACTACCTTATGTTCTCCCCAACCCATTATCACTGGGCATTATAATTACCTTCAGTGGGATATTTAATCTAATTCTTAGTTTGATAGTTTCCCTAATTATATATGGTGGGTTTGGTCTGTTAGGAGGTTATTTAGCCGTAAAGTTCTTTATCGAAAAAAAGGAAAAGAAAACTGAAATTCGGCCAAAACAACCACGAAGAACACTTAAAAGAGCTTGAATTTCCTATTGGGAACATTATTTTGTGTTATATTTAGGTGTGGTTTTATGAAGGATGTTGTAGTTGTTGGATCGGGTGCTGGAGGAGCTACAGTAGCAAGGGAACTATCGATCAAAGGACTAAATGTTACTTTGATAGAAAAGGGACCATTTTCACAAACGAAAAATGCATATGAACACTATGAAAATGTAGATGTAGGTGTTGAACTCTTAAAAACTAGCTGTGTAGGTGGTACAACGCTTGTGACTGCTGGAAATGCTGTTCGAACTTGTCAGGAATACCTAAATAATATGGGTATAGATCTGGAAGAAGACTTCAAGTATATAGAAAATGAAATGGGTGTTTCTACCCTCCCAGATTCACATTTTGGTAAAGGAACTAGGCTTATAATTGAAAAAGCAGAATTATTGGATTTCAATGTCAAGAAAATGCCCAAATTCATAAACCCTAAAACATGTAAACCGTGCGGTAAATGCGCATTTGGATGTTCAAGGAATTCAAAATGGACCAGCATGGAATATGTGAAAGATGCATTAGATCATGGTGCAAAACTAATTGAAAATACAAAAATAACTGATTTGATTATTAATAATGGTGAAGTGAAGGGAGTAAAAAGTAGTGATAGGGAATATTTGGCCGACAACGTTGTGGTATCAGCTGGTGGTATTGAAACACCTAGAATATTGAGAAGAGCAGGGATAGATGCAGGTAATAACCTTTTTGTTGACACTTTTGTAACTGTTGGCGGCGTGCTTAAAGATATACAGTTTAACAGTGAAGTTCAGATGAATGCATTAATAAAATTGGATGATCTTATCCTATCACCGCATTTCTCAACCATACTCCTTGATAAATTGAAAAAAAATCACGTGCGGGAAACCGACATACTAGGGATAATGATTAAAATTGGTGATGAAGGATCTGGAAAGGTTCGTGAGCATCATATTGAAAAGTACAGCACATCAAAAGACGTGAGTCTTATTACTAAAGGATCTGCTGTTGCAGGAGCCATACTAAAAGAAGCAGGTGTTGATCCAACCACACTAACCTCTACACTTGCAAGGGGAGCTCATCCTGGTGGTACCGCTGCTATTGATGAGATAGTTGATAGAAATCTTGAAACAGAAATATCAGGCCTCTTTGTTGCTGATGCTAGCGTTTTTCCTAGGGCCCCTGGAGCACCTCCTGTCATCACAATTGTTGCACTTGCAAGAAGACTCGGAAGATATCTTGAAAACGAGTTTTAATACTTAAATGAATATATTTGTTCATCTATGTTGTTTAACAGTAATCTTAAAAAGATTAGATTTCCTTAAATTTATATAATATTTATTTAAATCTATTGATATCTATTATTGAAATCTGAAATTCTTTGAATTTACCTTCTTCATCATTTTTAGGGGTTGTTTCAATGTAAGCCCTGAATGGCTCACCTTCTGCCCTTATAATTTCAGTTTGGTATCCTTGTTTTTTACCTGTTTCAAGTGCTTTTTTATTGTGTTTATCAAATAAATCACGGGAGTCTGATTTAAGAAAACTGATAAATGATGTGTTAAACAGTCCACTTTTTGTAATACCAAGTATAGATGCCCCTGTATTATTTACTTCAACGATTATTCCATCTTTTAATACTGTAAAGTATCCTACAGGTGATGAGTTGTAAAGATCGAAGTATTTTTTCCTTGAATCCAAGATTTCCTTCTTAGAACTGTCTAGTTCTTCCTTTTGCATTTCAATTTCTATCTGGTGCATTTGAAGATCAAGTAATAATTCTTTGAAATCCTTAGGAATATCTTTTAAATTATCAATTCGTGAGTCCAGTATTTCTTCTACCTGTTTTCGAAGTTCTTTCGTCTTATATGCAGTGGTTATTGCTTCTTTAATTCCAGTTCGTGTTTCATATTTTAATTCTTCAAACACTATCTTGAATTTTGTACCGTTGGTTCTATCGAGTATTATTTCTCCTTCTAGTTGCTGAGCAAGATTGTTGGTTAATCTAAATCCAAGGGATTCTGTATTTTTAAAGTCTATGTCTTTGTCTAATCCAACACCATTGTCAGCTATGGTAAGTAAATATTTATTTCCATCGTAGTGCATTAAAGTTACTTGAATTTCACCCTCACCATCCGGGAAGGCATATTTTAATGAATTGGATACCAGTTCGTTGATGATCAAACCTAGTGGAATAGCAGTTTCCATGTTAAACGAAACATCCTCTATATCAACCTTCAGTCTGATCCCTGGCGATGTTCTGTGACTACTAAAGAGGTCGGTTAGCATACTGACCCCGTACTCCGCAAATTTAATGCTTGAAAGATCATCTGACATATATAAACGTTCATGCACCTTGGCCATAGATTTAACCCTATTTAGACTATCTATAAACAAATCCAAATCCCTTTCATCCTTTACCTGTGTTGACTGAAGGGAAAGGAGACTGGAAATGATCTGCATATTGTTGTTTACACGGTGATGGATTTCTCTGAGCAAGATTTCTTGTTCCTTTAAAGATTTTTTGAGAAACTCATTTTTAGCCGTTACTTCTGCTAATTCTATTTTTTCTTTCTCGGCCCTGTGCCTGTTTAAAACTATTTCAACATTTGTGCGGAGTTCTCTTTCTTCAAATGGTTTGATTATATATGCATAAGGCTCTGTTAATTTAGCACGCTCCAGTATTTCCTCATTTCTATAAGCTGTTAAGTATATTACTGGTATTCCGTATTTGTCGTTGATCTTGTGGGCAGCCTCTATCCCATCAATTTCACCTTCTAACATAATGTCCATTAGGACAAGATCTGCATGTGTTTCTCCAGCACGAGATATGGCTTCTTCTCCTGAAGGAACTAAGTAGGGAACTTCATATCCAAGATCTTCCAAGAGGAATTTAATATCTTGCCCAATGAGTTCTTCGTCTTCAACAACCAGTATCTTTTCATTTACCATTTGATTTTACCCTATCTTTGTATTCCAATTCATTGAATATAAGATTATATTTGGTCCCATTACTTTTATCAAGTTCCATGGTACCTTTCAATTGTTTTGTAAGGTACTTAATCAACTGCATTCCAAAGGTATCTGATTTTTCTGTGTCTATGTTATTAGGGATACCAACACCGTTATCGCTTACCATTAAATTAAAGCTATTCTCATCCGAATGAAGTTCGATTTTAATTTCTCCAATTCTTTCATCTGGAAATGCATATTTTAATGAATTAGCAACCATTTCATCTATTAATAAACCGCATGGAATTGCTGTCTCAATGTTGAGTGATACATCTTCGACATCGATATCCATTTTTATATTACCTTTATCGAGTTCATAGAAGTAAAGCAGGTCTTCTGCCAGTATCCTAACGTATTCATCAAATTTGATTTTGGCAAGATCATCAGACTGGTATAGTTTTTCATGTAAAATAGCAATACTTCTAACCCTGTTTTGAGTTTCTTTGAAGATATCAATAGCTTCTTGATCTTTTATATATCTTGATTGGAGACGTAACAAACTTGAAATTACCTGTAAATTATTTTTAACCCTGTGATGTATTTCTTGTAAGAGGATTTCCTTTTCTTTAAGTGAAGATTTAATTTTCTCCTCTGCAATTTTTTGTTCGGTTATGTCCTGTTCTGTTCCAACTATTCGTAAGGGTTTGCCACTTGAATCTGTTATAACTTCCCCTTTAGATGACAGCGTCCTTATTGATCCGTCTGGACGAATGATACGGTAGTCATTTGAAAAGGGCTTAAGTTCCTTTATAGCGTGATTAATACTTTTCTGTACACTTGGTCTGTCCTCTGGATGTATGATATCCATCATGGCTTCGTAGCTTTTTCCAAACACTATTGGGTCTAATTTCATTATGTTATAAAATTCATCTGAACAGCTCATCTCAAGGGTTTCAAGATCCCATTCCCAGCTGCCTATATGTCCTATCTTCTGAGCTTCCATGAGTTGT
>Ga0182021_10005410_pt1 | contig 15115 bp, 15 predicted proteins | sample 612E3MmetaG_FD_120493 | JGI IMG/M metagenome (GOLD analysis project Ga0182021, IMG submission 120493) | Permafrost microbial communities from Stordalen Mire, Sweden - 612E3M metaG (Illumina Assembly) | ecosystem: Environmental > Terrestrial > Soil > Wetlands > Permafrost | place: Sweden... | reverse complement strand
GCCGGTCAGCCGCCTTGCTTGTAATAACCGGCCCCCAAAGTGCAATACGCGCGCCCGTCGCTGCAACGAGCAGCGCTCTCACGCTGGCCCTCCCCCTGATGCCCGCTATCCGATTCAAAAGCAGGCATAGCCTATTGAGCGTCTTTCAAGACCCGCTTCTTCAGCTTACGGCCTGAATCGCCGGCTCCCTCGCGGCATTTGGCAGCTTTCCTCCAAAACCTGTCGTCTAACTAATTAAGTAAGCGCATGCTGGTCTGTCTCTCAACCAAGGAGACAGACGATGGAAAATGACAATACCACCTCGAAAACCCAGATGCGTCCTCAACCCTGGAACAAAGGGAAACTCGTCGGCCCGAAACCGCCGTTGAGGCCAAGCCAGGTCTGGGCCATTCGCACCCGGCTTCAGATCGAAAACCGCAAACGCGATTTGGCGCTTTTCAACCTCGCCATCGACAGCAAACTCCGCGGCTGCGATGTCGTGGCGATCCGGGTCGAGGATGTTGCGCCCGGCGGATATGCGCTTGACCGCGCCACCATCCGCCAGAAAAAGACCGGGAGACCTGTGCGGTTCGAACTCACGGATCAAACCAGATCCGCTATCGACGACTATCTGAGGCAGACCGGACGGAAGCCGGGGCAGGTTCTGTTCTGCGGCCGGAATCCCTCGCGTGGGCTAACGACCAGGCAATATGCGAGGCTGGTCAATGATTGGGTGGCGAGCATTGGGCTTGATCCGCTCCAATTCGGGACCCACTCGCTGCGGCGGACAAAGGCCGTGTTGATTTACCGCCAGACGGGAAACCTACGTGCAGTACAACTTTTGCTTGGACATTCGAAGATCGAAAGTACGGTGCGGTATCTCGGGATCGAGATTGACGATGCCATCGAAATTGCCGTGAAGGTCGATATCTGATGGCAGCGGCAGAGGCCGGCGACTCTGCCAGTTCTAGCGCTGCAGTCCCCATAGCCGAAACACTGCAATTGATCCCGGCAGTGGCCGCTCAGACTTGCTCAATGTATTGTTGGGCGGTGGCCATCCGCGCGCTACTGCAATGATTGCGTGGCAGACCCGGCAGGTTCTATCGAAACTTGTATGCAGTGGTCCAACTCTGAGCTTGACGTAAACAAGAAACTGACGCCCGAATTCCGGCCAATTGGTCTCCATCTTTGAGGCGGTATGGAAAGCGCTCCAAAATCTGTGAAATACCATGTTCAGGTTGTACGTCTCCGGTTTGACACCGTGATCATTGAGGTCGACGCGACAGACGACGAGGAGGCGGAGCAGAAAGCGATCGAACATGCCCAGCTGATCTCAGATGGCGATTGGCAGTTGCAGCCCTTCGATCATGACGCCTATCGGCCGTACGCGGAGACCATGGTCGCCGAAGACGAATTAATGGAATCGGAGAAGGTAGAAGACGCGCTGGCCTTGAACGAAACGCGGTACCTCCTTCTCAAAGGCGATTGCGAAGGCGGACAGGGTGATATCGTCTTGCAGCCTTGGTTCAATACTGACCAGCCAGACTTGCTGACCTCCGACCTATGCAAGGACTGGATCGGTACGCTCGAACAGCTTGGCCTGACGCACCTCTCTGACCGGCTTGACAGCCTGGCGGCCGGGGAGCCTCCCACACCTTCTGACCGGATCTTGTTCGGCACCCCTTCTCCAAAGCGGCAGGACAGGTGAGATCGTTGTCCCGGTAACACTCGGTGCTGACGGCGCCAAAATCGCCAGCCTGGCTTACTTCCGGGCGGATTGACGCAGTTTGGCCATGACCGCAGCACCCTCGATTACGGACACGAGACGGGCGGGCTCATAGCGCGTCGGTTAACCCCGCTCCAATGGCCGCTATTGTATACTTAGGTATAAATCTTCCCATCGTCCACTCAAACGGCAGACAGAGTAGCCTGATGGCCTCCGTTGGGCCTTATGCGCGAAGGGCCAATTTGTGGAATACTTGCCCCCGCACGCCCGTGTCCCCAAATCCGCTCCGGAGGTAAGCGATGACCGCATTGGACTCTCTTTCTCTGACGCCCCACGCATTCGAAAATCTCGGGATTGATTCCCAAACCAGCCTCGCGGACACGGCACTGCGGCTCGCGCAGAAATCGGGGGCTTCTTACGCCGACATTCGCATCGGCCGCAACCAGGACGAATCCGCCTACGCGCGCGAGGACAAGCTCCAGTATTTCAACTCCACCTTCTCGGCGGGTTTCGGCGTGCGGGTGCTGCTGGACGGGAGCTGGGGCTTTGCCGGCAGCCGCATCGTCAGCGAGACCGAGGTGGCACGCGCCACCGCCGAGGCGGTCGAGAACGCGAAGGCCGCGCGCCTCTTGCAAACCCGGCCCATCGAACTGGAGGACATCCCCGCCTACCGGGACCGGTGGATCATGCCCGTCGCCCAAGACCCATTCACGGTACCGGTGGAGGAGAAGGCGGCTAAACTTCTCGGCATCAACGCAGCGGCATTGAAAGCCGGCGCGGACTTTTGCAACTCCCAGCTCTGGATCGTGCGCGAAGAAAAGCTGTTCGCAAGCAGCCGGGGCAGCAGCATCCATCAGAGCCGGGTGCGGATATGGCCCATGTTCACGGTCACGGCCATCGATAAGCAGACCGGCAAGTTCGCGACGCGCGCCAGCCTGCTGCCCGCACGCCAGGCCGGTTGGGAGTATGCGGCTGCCTATGACGGCGAGGCGGAGGCTGCGCTGGCGGCGGAGCAGGCGCGGGAGAAGCTTGCCGCGAAGTCCGTCGAACCGGGCGTCTACGACGTGGTCATCGACCCGGCCAATCTCTACCTGACCATTCATGAGAGCGTCGGCCACTCCACCGAACTCGACCGCGCGCTTGGTTGGGAGGCGGATTTCGCGGGCACCTCGTTCGTCCTGCCGGAGATGCTCGACGGCCTGCAATTCGGCAGCCCGTTGATGACGGTGACGGCCGACCGCTCGCAGGAAGGGGGGCTCGCCACCATCGGCTGGGACGACGATGGCGTCCGCGGCACAGAGGCTGAGTTTCCGATCGTCGAGAATGGCATCTTCCGCAATTACCAGATGGCGCTTGGGCAAGCGCAGCTTATTGGGCGCCATCGCTCGAACGGCTGCGCATATGCGAATTCGCCAACTGCCTTCCCAATCCAGCGCATGCCCAACATTTCGCTGCAGCCCGGCGCGGACGGCACCACGCTCGCCGATCTCATCGCGGGCGTGGACCGGGGCGTTTTCATCTCCGGATCTGGAAGCTGGAGCATCGACCAGCAGCGCGACAATTTCCAGTTCGGCGGCCAGGTCTTCTGGGAAATCCGCAATGGCAAGCTCGGCCCCATGCTTCGCGACGTAGCCTATCAGGCGCGCACTGTGCCATTCTGGAACAGCCTGGATGGCATCGGCGGCAGGGACACCTATGAACTGCACGGCGCTTTCACCTGCGGCAAGGCGCAACCGATCCAAATCGCGCCCGTCGGGCATGGCGCAGTGCCCGCGCGCTTCCGGGGTATTTCCATCCTCAACACGGAGCGGAAGGATATTTGACCATGATGCTTTCCCCTGATGAGGTGAAGGCTATCACTTCGACGATCATTGCCCGTTCCGGCGCGGAGGCGTGCACGGTTTCGGTGTGGGGCGGCGATTCCCGGAACTTCCGCTTCGCCGGGAACGAAGCCACCACCAACGGCGCGGTCAGCAGCATTAGCGTCTCCATCGAATCGAGCTTCGGCAAGCGGGCCGGTAGTGCCACCGTGAACTCGCTCGACGAGGCGGCGCTGGAGCAGGCGCGGCTGCGCTCGGAGGAGATTGCGCGGCTGTCGCCAGAGAACCCGGAACACATGCCGCCGCTCGGGGCCCAGACCTACGAGCCCGAAGGCGCGCGCTACGATGCCGGCACAGCTTATACCCAAGCCTCTGGCCTCGCCCATGCGGCAGCGAGCGCTATCGCCGCGGGCCGGAACTACGAGGTGGGCATCGCGGGCTTCATCGAGGCCGAGTGCGGCTTCCGCGCGCTTGCCAATAGCGCTGGGCTGTTCGCCTATGACCGGGGGAGCAGTGCTGAGCTTACGGTCACGGCGCGACATACGAAACGCGCGTGGTCGGGCTGGGCGGGGGCATCGCAAAACCGCTTCCCGGCGCTCGATCCCGTGGGGCTTGGCGAGCGCGCGGTCGGCAAGGCGCTGTTTCCTGGAGAGACGGCCGATCTCGATCCGGGCGTTTATACGGTGATCCTGGAGCCCGCCGCTACTGCCGATCTCGTGCAGCGGCTGGCCTACAGCATGGCCGCGCGCTCCGCTGATGAGGGCCGCAGCTTCTTGTCCAAGCCTGGCGGCGGCACGAAGCTCGGCGAGCGGCTCTTGGATGAGGCCGTCACCATCACGTCCGATCCCGGCAGCCAGGATGCGCCGGACACGCTATTCGGCCCCGATGGTGTGCCGAAGCGGCGCACGGTGTGGATCGAGCGCGGTGTTGCGAAAACCATGAGCTATTCGCGCTTCTGGGCGCAGAAAATGGGCTGCGAACCGGTTCCCTTTGCGTTCAACCTATCCATGGCGGGCGGAACGGTGCCCATCGAGGACATGATCCGCGAGGTGAAGCGTGGCATCCTCGTCACGCGCCTATGGTATGTGAATGTTGTGGACCCGCGCACGCTGCTTTGCACTGGCATGACGCGGGATGGCAATTTCCTGATCGAAAACGGTAAGATCACGCGGCCCGCGCTGAACCTCCGCTTCAATGAAAGCCCGCTTTCAGCGCTGAGCAAGATCGAAGCCATGGGCCCAGCCGAACGCCCCGGCGGCGGTTGGGGGATGGTCTCAGCCCCGCCGCTGCTGATACCCGCGTTCGCCTTCTCATCAAGGTCGAGCGGCATCTGACCGGATTTCAAGGGCGGGCGGTGCAGAGCCGGTGAGGGATGGTTTTCACCCCGCCGCCGCCACGCGATTGGCTATCCGGCGCTCGGCCGCCATGACGATAGCGGTACGAATCTCTGCGGCCGACGATACATCGGCATCGAAATTGAGGCGCTGTTGGCGGGCCAGGAGGCGCAGGTTCTCCGTGCTGTCAATTGCTGTGAGTGCCGCGAGAGCTGCCTCGCGGCCCGACTTGCGCACCACGACAACCACGTTGGGTGAGTAGGGATCGAACGGCAGCGTGGCGTCCGCTACAGCCGTCTGTGGTATCGCAGCTGCCGGTTGCGAGGCTCGCGTTGAGGGCGGGCTGGGGGACGCTGCGATGTCTCCATGCACATTCACTCGCAGGCGCAACTGGGCAACCTCTTCACGCAGTTGCCGCACAATCTGGTCGCGCTCGGCAGCGGATAGGTTCGGATGCGCCTTCAGCACGCGCCGGAAATACGCGTCCTGGGAGGCCCCCGATAGAGCTTTCGTTTCTTTCTTCATCAAGCGTGAGCAGTCCTCGCACGCGGCTCGGGCGCCCCCATTATCTCATGGTGCAGTTCGCGCAGATGAGGGAGGGCATCCGCATACTTCTCTTCGATGGTTTTCTTAGTCTCCTCCCAATCGAATGCGCGCGCGATGCTCGCAAGTAGCGGTATGCGCGTGTTCAGCAGGGGGTGATCGAGGGCGAGTTGGTCGATCAGGAGCCGCTCGTAACCGTCACCTGTCCAGCAGTTCGGAAGACAGGAATAGCGCCGCTTTCCTAATGGAATGGTGGCGAGCTGCTCGGACGTTTCAACACCCTCGATCAGCATGGCGACCCGGTCGAGGGCAAACTGCGAAACAAAATCGGGCCGAAACGGCACCAACACGTGATTGGCGAGATCGAGGGCCGCGAGTGCGGCAAACGAAAGTCCCGGGGGACAGTCGAGGATAACCAGATCGAAGTCCATGCCGAAGTGCCTCATGAGCCGCTTCATGCGGCCCCGCACTTGCACCGCTACGGCATCCGCATCCAGGTCCTTTTTCGAATGCTTCAGTAAGAGTTCGCCCTGAATGTCCTCAAGCCGCTGCGACCCCGGCAGCAGCGAGACCGCGCCTGGCGCTGTCCGGGCTCGTGCCACATCGCCGGCATTGTTCACAACATACGCGGATTCGTCCTCTGCTACCTTGTCGAAGCGATCGTAAAAGTAGTCGGAGATGGTATGGCCGCTCCGGCAAGCCTTTTCCCACCGCTCCCCGCCGATGAGCATCAGCGACGCATTGCACTGCGTGTCGAGGTCCATGACCAAGACGCGCCGTCCGGACCAGGCCGCCGCTGCGTGAGCGAGCATGACCGCCATGGTCGATTTGCCGACGCCGCCCTTTCTATTCGTCACCGTTAGAAATTGGACCATTGTCACCTCTCTTCGCAAACCGGATACCCAGCTATCGCTGATGATTGAGTCACTGAATCGACGCACTCCAGCACGCTGATGTGCCCCAAGCTAGGGTCCCGAGACATGTGTGGCGGTACACAAAAAAGCTTGCAAAAGGTGGGAGTACGCTACTCGCCGCGAGGCAGATCTACCATGTTGAATGTCGATCCAGGATATTTGCGAAGGACGCTTGACTGCCGTTCCAAGCCTGGAAGCCGAAGAAATTTTTGTACCCGCTAAAACCGTCGCTTAGGGCCATTGGCTGAGATTTATTCCGCAATATCAACGAGGCCGCTTACCTTCCAGCAGCTGAGGAAATTTTTGCGCCTGCGAGAAATGGAGCCGTAGGCCAGGAACGGACATACATCGTCTTGCTTGTTGTGCTTCTCGAACAACCCACAGCTTTGCATGCTGACGCTTCGACCTCAACACCGCACTACCTCGCAGATAGGAGATTGCCACCTTGTGGTCGGCGACCTCTAGGACGAGCTTCTCGCCGGCTTTGGGGCACACGCGGCCAGGGCCAGACGCTGCACGCGAGATGTCAAATTACCGGGTCAGCCGCGACGGGCTTACTTTTTGGCTCGGTACACGCCGGTCCGCGCCGCGTCGCCGCCCCAGGCCGCCCACCCGGTGAACTCGGGGTTCTTCGTGTCGATGCCGACCAGGCGGCCGTTTTCGGTGCCAACATAGATCCAGCCGCCCTCGATCACCGGCTGTGAACGCACCGGGCCGCCAACCGTCCAGCGCTGTGCGACTTCCCCTGACTTGGGGTCCAGGCGCCAGACCTCGCCCGCCGTAGTGCCGACGAAGATCGCGCCGCCCGCGGCCGCCGGCGCGGTCACCAGCGCGCCGCCGAGCTTGCCCATGTCGCCGTCGAGCTTGCGCGTCCAGCGGGTCTTGCCAGTCTTGTTGTGGGTGCTCACGATCTCGTCGCCCATCGCCGCGACCAGATCCTCTTCGAACGACAGCACGCGGGACCCCTGGTGCGACTGCATGCTCGAGACGCTCCCCTTACCGATATTGCCCTTCGCAGCGGTGGTGTTGGCGGAGACCGGAGCGCCGCCCGCGAACCCGTTCATCGCGTCGAGCGATTTGGCCTGCCCGGCGTAGGCGGCTCTCTGCTGTGTTTCCTCGTCGAGATACTTCGCATCCTTCTCCTGGAGCTTGCGCTCGGCCTGCCCCTTCCGGGTCGCCAGGGCTTCCTGGGCACCGCCGCCGGCCTTGTCGGCGCGCGTGCTGTAGTGGATGTCGCCACCGGCGATGGTGGGAGCCGAGGTGGCGCGGGACTGGTGTGCCGAGAGAAATTCACCGGTCTTCGGATCGAGCTGATAGACAGAGCCGCCGAAGGTGGAGGCGTAAACCTTCCCCTCGGCCACGACGGGCGCAGACTGGATGTCGCTGTCGATCCACCGCTGCCACAAGATTGTTCCGGTTTGTAGGTCGAAGGCCGCCAGCACGTGGCTGGCCGACGGGTGCCCTCTGGCGGGGTACGACGTGTAAACGCGACCATCGGCGATGGCGGGTGCGCTCGTCAGAGGGTCGCCGAGCCAGAGCGACCACACCTGCTTGCCGGTGTTCGCGTCGACCACGAAGAGCGTGCAGGACTCCGTGTTGAAAGCGCAGCGGCCCGCGTCACAGGCGGCCGAGGACGGTCCGTCGTCGTCCAGGTCGAGGCGCCAGACGAGCTGGCCGGTCTTGGCGTCGGCCGCATAGAACTCCTTGGAATGAAAGCCCCCCGAGCTGAAGACCTTGCCGTCGTAGACCGCCGGTGTGGTGACCGGCGCACCGCTCGGCAGGGTAAGCTCGAAGCCATCGGGCTTGGCCCGGAGCGTATCCTTACCCAGCTTGCGCAGGATCACGTGGCCGGCGCGGAACTCTGCCGGCGGTTTGGGGTTGGGAGCGACTTGCCAGTCCCGGGCCTTCTGGAGAATGTCCTCACCTTGCGGGGCAGGTGTGAACGAGGACTGCGCGTGGCCGGGGGAGAGCAGGAAGGAGCTCAAAGCGGCCGCGGCAAAGAGGAGGCGTGACATGAGACCTCACGGGTGGGAAGTATTCTTGCGTTCCCCAGAATTTCTTTAACATCGCCGAATGCTTGATGAAATTGTAAAAATTCATGGGCAATGCGCCACAAATATCAGCTAAGCACACCAGCAAGCAGACGGCTTCACGGAACCGTTACCGCCGGGGCGGCAGCATGCCGGGTCTCCATCCGCCTTGCTCCGTCTGTTGCTCCGTAGACCTCGGGGGCAATGGTGCCGGAGAGGATGTTTCGAAAAGGAGCTCTTGACCGTTAGGGTAGAGCTATGTCTAACGATACGAACGCGCCTCCGCGCATATTCTCAGTCGATCCCGCCACAAAGGCAGCGATTGAACGGATAACGCGGCGCGATCACTGCGCTTGTTTGGCAGGGAGGACAAGGAAGGGGACGCCCCTTGTTCCGAACATGCATGTGGAAGCACAGGACCAGAGCGTCGCCGGTTGGGAGCAGGCCGTGAATTTGATCGATCGGCTTGCGCAAACGAATGCTTCGATCTTTGAACCATCGGCGCAAATCCTCTGGGAAGACTGGATGCGCGTCATCACGCTCCCACGTGAGCTGGCCTCTCTAACGCAGGTGACGGAGGTGCGCCTTTATGGCAGCCATCTGCGCAGACTTCCCCCAGAAATTGGGCGAATGTCGTCGCTCCGAGAGTTGGATGTCTACACGTCCTATTCGCTGCATTGGCTTCCCTATGAAGTCATGCGATGCGCGAACCTGAGCGCCAACAGGATGAGCACTCGCGCGCTCTATGGAAATAGGAACACACGACTGCCCTTTCCGCGCCTTTCACGCACAATCGATGTTCTGCTTCCCGCGACTTGCAGCGTTTGCGATCAGCCATTCGATGAGCGAAACCCTCAGCCCTTTTGGACGACACAGCGGGTCGGCACGGACTATGTTCCCCTCCTGATACATAGTTGCTCAAAAGCCTGCATCGACTTGGTGCCGTCCGCGCCGCCTGGTTTCTTCGAGCGCCCCCATAGGGGTGGTGGCGGCGTTGGAATGCCAACCGCCTAAGAAAGGACCGCTAATGGGTCTTCGTCGGTGCGAAATTCATGAACGCCTGCGGCAGCCGAAAGGCCGAAAGAAGTTCCCGGCGTGAAGCTTCCAAGTGCATCGGTGGGTATGGATCCGGGCGAAATCATCTCAGCGGTGCTCTGACCGCGGGGGCGAAGCTGTCATGACCGCAGGACTCTCGATTGCGGACGAGCGCCAGGCTCGCTCTGGAACGCTCGCCGGGAAATCGCCGACGTCGGCTCTTGTATACGAGGGCCGAGCGGACGGCGAGATCGCAGCGTAGACCGACACGGCAGCTATTGGCCCACTGCGGTAAATGGCGAGATCTCAGCTTTCGGATCTAGGAGCCGCTGTTTGAGAGTTCGCATTGATCGAGGGCACAGATTGCTTTGCAACCAACCTCACGTTGCACCTTCACCGTTTGGCGCTGCTTTCGCGATTAGGCGCTCGACAAGCTCGATCTCACCGTCAAGGCGGGTTGCGATCTCGTTCAGGCGGGCCGCGGTGATGCCATCGCTTGCGCCGAAGAACAGCGCGCGCACGGCGGCAACGAGGATGTGGGCTTGAGAAAGGAACGTCTTGCTGGCCTTGAGTTCGCGGAGGGTGAGGTTCATGGCTATTCCCCTTTCTCATTTTTGCGCGCGGCGTCGGTTTTCTGCGCGAGGAGGCCGATCTCCGCTTCGATCCCCTTCATAATTTTCATGAGCCGGGCAGCCTGGTCGCGGTCGCTTGGGCCAATCAAGATTGCGACATCTTCCGCCGTCTCCCTCGCGATCTGGAGGCGCTTCCAACAATCGCGTAATTCACCGGAGTGCATGGTGATCCTTTCGGGCATAGCTTCGCCGTTCACCAAAGTTGTGGATTTCGGTGGCCGGCCATTGGTGCGATTTAATAAAATACGGACTGTATACTATTATTAGGATTTGCGCCGCGTTGCGTCAATCCCGATATTCGGATAAGCGCACAATATGCTGACAGCAACACAGTGCAGAATGGCCAGAGCGGCGCTTGAATGGGGCGTTCGGGAACTGGCAGAAGCCGCCGGGATCAACGTCAATACCGTCACCAGATTCGAAAGTGGCAAGAAGTCGAACGTCTCAACGCAGAAATTGATTAGGCAGACATTCGAGACGGCCGGTGTGCGGTTCACCGATGACGGCGGGATCGTGCCGCCGAAGAAGGGCGATGATCGTATCTGACCTCGGCCGCCGCGATATCCTCGCCGGGCTCTTGGTTGCGCTGGCCGCGCCCGCGATAATCCGCACGCCGGGGCTCTTGATGCCGGTGCGTGCCCAGCTTGCAGACGCCGATGATGTCAGGAAATGGCTGCGGCGCGACACGCTGCGGAAAACGGAGGCGGCTGTGCGGGAAATCCTCCGGTTGCGTGGGGCGGCCCCAATCTGCTTTTAGGCGGTGGGACCGCTATAGCCGCCAGACAACGCGAGAAGATCATTGTGCTGATGATCGAGATCGCCATCAAGCACGGCTTCAAAATCGACCGGCAAGGGTACGCTTAGCGTGCTCAGCAAGTTCAGCAACCGGCGCTTTTTCCGCCGTCAGCTTCTTCTTCCCCTTCCTTCCAAGAATCCTGCCCAAATCCCTCTGGACCTTGCCAGCCAGGCGCGTCATGCCGGATTCCTCGACCATCTCACAGCCGTCGCAGGCCGCTTGAACAGGGTCCACCGGATAACCGATGCAAACTTCCGGGCGCAGTTCGTAAATTCGGCACCGGTACGGATCGCGCCACAGCGCCTTGCGAAGCCAGGGGCAACGGGCTGCATCGTTGTGTGTCAGCGGATTTACCCACAAATCCGCGATATCAACCCATGCAAGGATATGCAGGGCCGCCTCGTCTCTCCTCCTGAAGCAATGGTACCGCCGTCAGCATTTCGGCCCAAGCAAGGCATTAAGTTTGCGCGCGCAGCATTGCCCGCCACGCACAAGGGATGCCTTCATCGTCGCATTTCCAAGTGAAGCTCAAGGTGCTACGGTCGCTTGCGACTTGTATGGAGTTACGGCTTTAGGCGTCCTCGCTTTTCCTGCCTCCCTGTGTGCTGCGGCGCGGGATTCCTTAATCGCTTGCATAATCGCTACAGTATCACTTCCGGTGCCCCATGTTTTGCGCGCTGATTAAGATAAGTGCACGGATGTCACAACTGCCCCTCACCAAGCTTACAATCTTGGGTGTCATTCTTGTATTGTGTTTCGTTAGCCCTGTGGCAGCAGGCGCATTTGAGGATGCTGCGGCCGCGCGTGGCAGAGGGGATTATGTAATTGCCCTGAGGCTTTATCATTCGCTGGCTGAGCAAGGCGAGGCAGTAGCCCAAGCTGTACTCGGCGTGATGTACGAAAACGGCGAGGGGGTGCCACAAAACCACGGCGAAGCGGCAAAATGGTACCAGCTTGCTGCTGAGCAAGGTCACGCACCAGCCCAAGGTCTACTCGGCCTTATGTACGAATATGGAAGGGGCGTGCCCCAGAACTACGCTGAGGCAGCAAAGTGGTACCGGCTTGCTGCCGAGCAGGGGGACGACCTTGCCCAAGATGAGCTTGGTCGTTTGTACTACGTGGGGCAAGGCGTGGCACGGAACTATGCTGAAGCGGCAAAGTGGTCCCGACTGGCTGCTGAGCAAGGTAACGCCTATGCTCAAACTAGGCTCGGCGGTTTGTATCACGGAGGCCAAGGCGTGGCACAGAACTATGCTGAGGCGGCAAAGTGGTTCCGACTGGCTGCTGAGCAGGGGGAGGCCCTTGCCCAAGCTCTGCTCGGTCGCCTGTACGCCTTCGGCAGGGGAGTGCCGCAAAACTATGTGGCGGCGTACATGTGGTTCAGCTTGGCGGCAGCACAGGGCTACTCAAATGCACCCAGAGATCGTGACATCATCAGAAGAATGATGACCCCGGCACAGGTTGCCGAGGCACAGAAGGCGGCTGCAGAATGGCGCCCGAAGAAACCAAACGCAGCTTTGGCGGAAGCTACACCGCGATCACATTCGGCCGAAAAGCCGAATTCGGCAGCGACATCAGGAACTGCATTTTTTGTTTCGAGTGATGGCAGAATGCTGACTAATGCCCACGTCGTGCAAAAATGCCAGCAGATCCGCGTGGCCGGAGCCTCCGCACGACTTTTGGCCCGCGATGGCGTTAATGATCTCGCCCTCCTTGCAAGTGATCTGCATCCTGCTCAATGGGCCAATTGGCGGCAGACCGCAAAGCAAGGGGAAGAAATCGTCGCATATGGATTTCCCTTGGCTGGAGTGCTTTCTTCCGGCGGCAACGTCGTTACTGGAAACGTCACAGCGCTCGCTGGGATCGGTGACGATAGCCGCTTCCTGCAAATTTCCGCTCCGGTTCAACCGGGGAATAGCGGAGGGCCCCTTTTCGACAGGAACGGGAACGTAGTTGGCGTTGTCGTCGCCAAGCTCGACGCCATGAGCATTGCATCCGTCACCGGCGACATCCCGCAGAACGTCAATTTTGCTATCAAGGCTTCCGCGGCCGTGGCTTTTCTTGACGCGCAGCGCGTGCCGCGTTCTGAGGAAGCCGTCAGCGATCTGGCCGTGCCACTATCGACGCCCGCAATCGCCGCACGTGCTCAATCGCTGACAATGCGGGTAATATGCCTTCAATGACGTTGCGGACAAAAGCGGAGCATCAAGGCTTGGCCTCTACGGTCAAGCCGAGCCTTGGCTGAGCTTGCCCTGTTGCTTTCAACCGCCGTTTATTCAGCCTCTGCAATTCCATGGCGGCAGGGCTTGTCGGAATTAACACCGCAGAGGTGGAGCAGGCGTCTGCCTCAATAGGGCTTGCCCTAGTGAGGCATTGAGGCAACATGCAAAAACTGTCCCACACACATAGGTATTGATTTTTGAGACGGCGCATCCCATAAAATCGATAATGTCATTGAGACGAAGGAGGCCACAAATGCAAGTCGGATACGCAAGAACCTCCACCCTGGAGCAAAAGGCCGGTCTTGAGGCGCAGCTTCGCGATCTTGATGCGGCCGGTGTCGAGAAGGTTTTCAGCGAGCAGCTTTCCAGCGTGGATGCGGCACGGCCACAGCTCGAAGCTACGCTCGATTTCGTGCGGGAAGGCGATGTGCTGGTAATCACGAAGATCGACCGCGTGGCCAGGAGCGTCGCGAACCTCTGCGAAATCGAGGCGAAGCTTCATGCCAAGGGCGCGAGCTTGAAGGTGCTGAGCCCGGAACTGGACACGTCAACACCTATGGGCCGCCTCGTGTTCAACATGGTTGGCGCCATCGCCCAGTTCGAGCGGGAAGTCATGCTAGAACGCCAGCGCGAAGGCATAGCCAAGGCGAAGGCCGAAGGCAAATACAAAGGCCGGGCGCCTACGGCGATGGCAAAGGCGGATGAAGCGTTGGCGCTGCTTAAGAGTGGCATGGGAGCCACTGAGGTTGCCCGGCAACTCGGCATCGGCCGGGCGAGCGTGTATCGCATCATTGAGGCCGTCGCGGCGGACTGAAGCGGTGCAGGTGTCCCCAAAGGCGCCGCTGGCTTTTCGCCTGCGCCGCCGATTGATTTTGGCGGCTTGTTAACAGAATGCGGCAAGCCAATTCCTCCACCATGGCAGCAAAAGCCGGAAAGCAGCCTTATACGGTCCGGCGCTATGGGCCACTTGCGGACACCCGCGATGATCGAGAGGACGCGCACGACAATCGGGGGTCGTATACAAAAGCCGACATCCACGATGCTCGGGTGAACTTCTCAGGGCTCGCATTTTTTGCTTCCGCAATCGAGGGTACTGCGGCCATGGCATCGTCGGCCATCGATCAAGGGGCCGTGCGTTCAACGAAGGCCGGGCCGCCGCAATTCGTCGCCTCCGTCTTGCCTTGTTCACACGCCGTTGCGACAGCCTGCAAACCGGAATGCAGGCGCGTCTCTCGACGTCTTCGCCCGATACATTGGGGAAAAACGAGACATTATGGCGAGAATGTGTTGACACTGCGTATTGCGCACCGCAGTTTCAATTACGAAGAAAAAATGTGTGGTGCCATAGTGCGTAGATTGATCTTACTCGCCGGGTTGAGTCTGTTTGTGTGGCCTTTTGCCGAATCCAGCGTTGCGGCGGATAGCCAGTCGCAGGCTCTTTCCGTCAGAGGATATGCGCAGTCGGTATGTACTCTCGCCGCACCCCAAATTTCTCAGTCAACCAACATAACGATCAGCGGAGGCACTGCAATCCAGATCGTTCTCAACGTGCCCGCACTGGTTGATGAAAAGACCGCTCAACTGCGTCCGGGATCGGTTTCCCTGACGGCGAATTTGATTTGCAATCGTTCCCACTCCCTTCGAATCGTATCCGGAAATGGTGGGTTGCGTCCGCAAACCGGCGGTGATACGCCGGCTGGAACCGGATTTGCCAATCGTATCGACTACACTGTGAATGCAAGTTGGGGGGGAGCGACGGCGCAGCTGCAAACGTCCGGGGTTGGAGGGGCAGCAACGCCAGAAGTGCAAAGTCCCGGCGCTTATGCCGGCAACCTTGTTCTTCAAGTTTCCATCAACGAGTCGGGTGCCGGACACCTGCCGCTTGTGGCCGGAAACTATACGGATGCTCTGACCATAACGCTGTCGCCTCTCTAGCGAGGAAAAGCAAACAAGGGACGAGCGGACACAACGCTCGCGTGTTTCGCTCCTGGCCCTGTTGACGCTCGCAAGAAGATCGGCCTGTCTCGCCATCTGGCATGGCGAGCGGTTTGAGATGGTTTGCCTCTGGCCAAGGCTTCTGATCG
>Ga0182021_10005409_pt1 | contig 15116 bp, 10 predicted proteins | sample 612E3MmetaG_FD_120493 | JGI IMG/M metagenome (GOLD analysis project Ga0182021, IMG submission 120493) | Permafrost microbial communities from Stordalen Mire, Sweden - 612E3M metaG (Illumina Assembly) | ecosystem: Environmental > Terrestrial > Soil > Wetlands > Permafrost | place: Sweden... | reverse complement strand
GGAACGAGGACATAGCTCGGACGCAGGCGCGACAAACGGCGCCTGGGCGACACACCGAGAGAGGATCGATGGGCAAACCCAGGTCCAAAGTCGAGCTTCTGACCGACGCGCAAAGAGAACGGGACCTGCTGCTGGCGATGCTGGCAACGCTGACCCCCGAGCAGCTGGCGCAGTCGGGCTCGAACGGCTGGTCGACCAAGGACATCGTGGCGCACCTGGCCGAGTGGGAGCGCCTGCTCTTCGGCTGGTACGACGCCGGTTGGCGTGGCGAGGAGCCGGCAGTTCCCGCAGAAGGCTATACGTGGGCGACGATGGCCCAGCTGAACGACCGGATCTTCGTGCAGCACCGGGACGAATCGTGGGGCCGCATCTTCGGCGACTGGCAGGACACGTCGCGGCGGCTCATCTCGCTCACCGGCTCGATCTCGGAGGCCGACCTCTTCACTCTGGGCCGCTACGCCTGGACCGGCCGCGGCACCCTGGCCGACTTCGTCTACGAATGTGGCCCGAACCACTGCCGCTGGGCCCGTGCGGACATTCGGAAGGCCCTGAAAGCGCGGCGCTGAGGCGGGCGAGGCCGGTCCGGGCCGCCGCCGCGCGAACCTTTGGCCGCCCGCAGCTCCTTGCCGCCACCCGCTCCTCGTCGCTAGGTGCAGGCCTCAACCAGCCGCGCCGCCACAGCCGCCCAGTCGCCCTCGCCGGTCCCCTGCGCTCCGTGGCTGCTTGCCAGGCGGAGTGGCGACGGACGGAACCGGGCCATTTCAGCGGCTAGACTCGCCGGCTGCAGTAGCAGTCGCAGCCGCGGCCGCGGCGTTGCGCGCCCGCCGCTCGTGGGCAATCAAGGCCCCGCCGACGATCCCCGCGTTGTTGCGGAACGTGGCCAGGGCGATGGGCGTCTTGACCGTAAGGAACGAAAGGTAGTTGTCGGCCCGTTTGGAAGCGCCGCCGCCGAGGATGAAGAGGTCGGGCCAGAAGAGCCGCTCCAGCTCGTGGAGGTACGCGTCGAAGCCGGCCGCCCATTCCCGCCAGTTGAGCCCGAGCCTCGCCCGCGCGGATTCGGCCACCCGCTCCTCCGCGTCTCGGCCGTCGACGACAAGGTGGCCGAGCTCGGTGTTCGGCACCAGCCGGCCGTCGATGAACAGAGCCGACCCGATACCGGTCCCGATCGTCAGTACGAACACCAGGCCGCGCTGGTATCGCCCCGCGCCCAAACGGATCTCGGCCAGGCCGGCGACGTCGGCGTCGTTACCTGCAGCAACAGTCCGGCGCATCGCAAATTCCATCTCCTGCTCGGCAGCGAAGCCGATCCAGGCGGAGTCGATGTTCGCGGCGGTCAGCGTCACACCGTTGCGGATGGCCGCCGGCAGACCCACGCCCACAGGGAAGGCATCACCATCGCGCGGATCCCAGGGAGCGACAAGATGGCGGACCAGCTCATCCATGACCCCGACGACCTCGTCGGGCACCGAAGGTTGGGGCGTCGGGATGCGCAGCCGGTTGCCGACGAGCTGGCCGGTCCGGACATCGACTACTGCGCCCTTGATGCCGCTTCCTCCGAAGTCGATCCCGATCGCCAGGTCGGCGGGCCGGACGTCGGCCGGCTGCACGTCCCCCGGCTTCGTCCCAACGGCTGCGCGTCCGCCGGTCGTGGTGTCGTTCGCCGGACGGTCGATCATTGGCGGTTCTTCCAATCGAGCTCCTGTTCGTCGTTCGTCGTCGCCGCGTAAGCGCCCGCGGCTTCCCCGACGCTAGAAGTAGTTCACGCTGATGCCGCCGTCGATGACCATCGAGGCGCCGTTGGTCCATTTCGACTCGTCGGACGCGAGATAGACCGCCATGGCGACGACCTCCTCGGGCTTGCCGAAGCGACCGGTCGGGTTGCGGGCCAGCCGCAGCGACTTTGCGGCCTCGTCTTTGAGCAGCCATTCCATGAGCAGCGGTGTCTCGACAGGGCCCGGCAGGATAGCGTTGGTCCGGATCCCTTTGGGCGCGAACTGGACCGCAAGGGAGCGGGTCAGCGCCAGGACGGCACCCTTGGAGGCGGTGTAGGCATCTTGCGGCACGGAGCAGCCCAGAATCGCGACGAAGCTGGAAACGTTGATGATCGATCCTGACCCGCGCTCGATCATTCGGGGGATGGCGTACTTGCAGGCGAGGTATACGCCCCGAACGTTGACCGCCATGACCCGGTCCCAGGCCTCGACGGGGGTGTCCACGACCGAATGGTCGGCCTCGGGCATGATCCCGGCGTTGTTGTACAGGACGTCGAGCTGCCCGTACTTCTCGATCGCCAGGTCCACCATCGCCCTGGCGTCAGCCTCGACCGAGACGTCGACTCTGGCTGCGTACGACTCTCCGCCGGCCGCGCGGATCTGGCGGACCGTTTCGTCGGCGGCCTCGGCCTGGTTGTCGGCCACGATCACCCGAGAACCCTCGGCCGCGAAACGGATCGCGGCCACGCGCCCCATGCCGCTGCCTGCGCCGGTGATGATCGAAACCTTGTCCTCGAGTCGCATGCCCTCGCGTCTCCCGCTGTGGTGATTAGCACCTTTGACCGGCCGGTGCGGCCCGCTCATGGGGCCGACGCGTATCCTCCCTAGCTTACTCGGCGCGGCCCCGAACAAGAGCCGGCGTCACGCGGCCAGGCTGGCTCCGATGGCCGCGAGGCCGAGCAAGCCGATCAGTGCCGACGATCCGGCAGCCAATCGTCGAAGCGCTGCCGAACCGAGTCTCTCGCGGAAGGCGGCCGCCGCGATTGCCAGGATGACCCACCAGCTTGCCGAACCGGAGAAGACGCCGAGAACGAGCGCGGCGGCCGTGGACGTGTCGTGGCCGGCCAGGCCCAGGCCCAAGAAAGCGGCCGCGAACGACAGGATCGTGGCCGGGTTGGCGATCGTCAGTCCGACCGTCGTTGCGTAAGCCGACAGGAGCGAGCGGGGCGGGCGATCGGCCGTTGCCTGCGGCCGCGACAACAGGGCATGGATCGCCAGTGCGACGAGGAAGCAGCCCCCCGCAATACCGAGCGGCCGCCGCTCCCCAACGAGCAGATCTGCGGCGGCGGTCAGACCAAAGCTCGCGATCGACGCGTAGAAGCCGTCGGCCGTGGCCGCTCCCAGTCCCGACGCCACGCCGACTGCCGCGCCCTCGACCAGCGTTCGCCGGATGCACAACAACCCGATCGGCCCGATCGCGGCGGCGATCGCAAAGCCGATGGCGAAGCCACGTGCGCAGGCCCAGATCAGCTCCACCGTCCTCCTCCAAAGCTGCCCCGGAAAGCATGACGCCGGCAACGTTTGGACGCTGACCGTCGGGACCGACGAAGCCGTCGCTGGGCCGCCTCTCGAAACGGGCCTATGCTGAGGACGCAACGGTGTTGTCGGCTGCTAAGCCAGGAGGCTCCGTGGGTACCGAGTCGTCAGTGGTGGCGGTTGCCGGGGGTTCCGGTTTCGTCGGGCGATCGATCGTGCGCGAGCTCGCGGCGCGCGGCAACCGCGTCGTCGTGCTCTCGCACAAGCCTCCGATCGCGACCACCGACCGATTGATCGAATTCCGCCAGGCCGACGTGACCCAACCCGACCGCCTCCCGGACGCCCTGGCCGGGACCGACACGCTGGTCATCTGCCTCGGGTTTCGCAACTCGCCGATCGAGGCGCCTCGACGCGGTCGAACCTTCGAACGCATCGACGCCGGAGGGACCGTGGTGCTGGTCGCCGCGGCGAAGGCGGCGGGTATCGGCCGGCTCGTCTACATCTCCGGTGCGGGCGCCGCGCCCGACGCGGCCCGGCACTGGTTCCGCGCCAAGTGGCGCGCCGAGGAGGCGATCCGCGGCAGCGGCATTGCCTACACCATCTTCCGGCCGAGCTGGATCTACGGGCCGGGCGATCGCTCGCTGAACAGATTCCTCGGCCTCGCTCGGTGGCTGCCATTCGTTCCGCAGATCGGGAACGGCCGCCAGCTTCTGGCTCCGGTCTTCGTCGACGATATCGGCGCGCTGGTCGCCGACGCGCTCGTCACGCCGGCCGCGTCCAACGCCACGCTCGAGGTCGGCGGGCCCGAAACGTTGTCGATGGATTCAATCGTTCGGGCGGCCCTGCGCGCACAGGGGCGGCGCCGGCCGATACTCCACGCGCCTGCCGTGCTGATGAAACTGGCCACGCGCCCGCTGACACTGCTCCCGTCGCCGCCGATGACGCCGGACGCCATAGATTTCATCGTCCAATCGGCGCAGGTGGACACGGGGCCGCTGACCGCGGCGCTACCGCGTCACCTCACGCCCCTGGCCGACGGGCTTGCCTCTTATCTGGCGCCGCGAAAGTAGCGCGCGGGGGATCGCGCCGGCCTCAAGCCCGAGGTACTCGCCGACCCCTGGCTCAGCCGCGTTCGAGGTAGCGCTCGCGCTCCCATGCGTGAACGGCCGCGTCGTAGGCGTCCCGCTCGACGCGAGCGGCGTTGAGGTAGTGGTCCACGACGTCCCGGCCGAAGATCTCGACCGCCGCCTTGCTCTTCTCCAGCAGATCGACGGCTTCATATAGAGCGCGAGGCATGCGGTCGCAACCCTTGGCCACGTAGCCGTTGCCCTTGTACTCGGCCGGCGGCTCGATCTTGTGCTCGATGCCGTACAGCCCCGCGCCGACCTCGGCGGCGTACGCCAGATAGGCGTTCATGTCGCCGCCGGGGAAGCGATTCTCGATGTGGAGGCCCGCGCCGCTGCCCACGATTCGGAAGCCGGTGGTGCGGTTGTCACGGCCCCAAACCACGTTGACCGGGGCCCAGCTCGCGACCGCATAGCGCTTGTACGAATTGATCGTCGGAGCGATGAAGAGGGCCAACTCGCGCTGCAGCGCCATCATCCCGCCCAGGAACCAGCGCATCGTCTGGCTCATCCCATACGGCTGAGCGCCCTCTTCGAGGAAGAGGGCCTTCTGGCCCGCCGGATCCCATAGGCTGATGTGGAGGTGGCCCGACGAGCCCGTCCATTCCGCATACGGCTTGGCCATGAAAGTCAGGCCGTAGCCGTTTAGCCAGGCGATTTCCTTTGCGCCGTGCTTGAACAGAACGCTTCGATCGGCCGACTCGAGGACGTCGTCGTAACGGATGTTGACCTCGTGCTGCGACGGTGCCGCCTCGCCCTTGCTGAACTCGATCGGGATCCGCGCCTCGGTCATCTGGTTGCGGATCTGCCGGTACAGCGGCTCGAGCTTGGTCGCCTGGAGCAGGTGGTAGTCCTCGTTGTAGTAGCCGACCCGCTCGATGTCGTTGTAACCCTTCTCGCTCAGCTCCTCGAACGTGTCGGCCAGGACGTAGAACTCGAACTCGGTTCCTGCCTTGACCGCGTAGCCGAGAGCGGTCGCCCGCTCCACCTGGCGTTTCAGCATCGAGCGCGGAGAGATCGGTATCTCCAGGCCCGTCTCTCCGTCGGTCGCGTCGCACAACACGATGGCGGTCGATTCGAGCCACGGCAGTACGCGGGTCGTCTCCCAGACCTCGCGCCCGACCCAGTCTCCGTAACCGGTCTCCCAGTTCATCAGCTTGAAGCCGTCGGGCGTGTTCATCTCCATGTCCGTGCCGAGCAGGTACGTACAGAAGTGAATGCCGTGGTCGACGACACCCTTGAGAAACGCCTCGGCCTGGACCCGTTTGCCGACGAGGCGACCCTGCATGTCGGTCAGAGCCACGATGACGGTGTCGACGTTCCCGTCGTGGATCATCTGCCGCAGCTCCTCGAGCTGCCTGGGGGCGGTGTGATCGGCCGAGTGGGCTCCCGTCTTGCCGGTTCCCGCGCCGTGCTCGTCGCTCATCGTCCTCTCCTCCGCACTCGGCATGCCCCCGCGATTGGGTGCGACGCTCCGGTGTTTATTGTGGCTCCTGTCAGCCCGCGGTGTGGCAAGCGCTCGAAACGTCCTGCGCACGACGCGGTCTCATCCGCCGGGTCCGCGCCCCGGAGGCAGCCGCCCGGGTCTTCGCATCAGTACTGTCACGCGGCCCGCAGCCACCCGCGAGAGCGCGTGTTCGACCCGCGATTGGCGCCAGCAGGGTAGAGTCTGCAGGCTGCACGTTCGCCCGTTCCCGGATTCGGCCGATTGTGCAGACTTCTACGACGGTCGCTCGGCCGGGTTTCGCCCGAGAGCGGCGACAACCCGATCCGCTCGACGGCGCGGCCCGGAGGGGGCCCGCCGCGGGGTGGAGCGGCGAAGCGTAAGAGGTAGACGTCACCTGATGAGCGACCCCCGCGTCGAGCGTGGCCTCGACGATCCACTCCCGTCCGACCCGGCAGCTTCTCCGCATAGCTCGAAGGTTCCGGGCGGACGCCGAGCCAACCCGGAGGTGGTGGTCCCGTCCTCGACGCGGTCGAGCAGCGGCGTCCGCGCCCGCCCCCATGGAGCGCTGCGCGACGTGGAGCCCGCGAGCCCCGCGGCCAGGCCCAAGCCAAAGGTGCGGCCGCGGAACCGTCGCCAGGCACAGCCCTGGCAACCACCTAAGATCGGGTTGCCGGCGCTGCACCGGCCGACACTCCACAGGCCCAAGCTCCAGCGGCCCTCCTGGCCACTGTCGATTCGCCAGACGATCTCCGTGGTGCTCGGCCTGACGCTCGTCGTCGTCACGGTGGCGGGCCTCGTGCTGCTGATCCCCAACCGGCCGGTCGCCACTCCCGGCACTGGGAGCGTGAGGGAGGTCGACTTCCGAGCGGCGTCCAAGCCGCCCACCGGGAACTTCTACTACGGGCCCTACTTCGTGTCCCAGGGCGAGAGCCTGCTGATGATGGGCAGCGACGGCAAGACCAGCGCCGTCTGGTCGTCGACCGACGGCTCGACGTGGGAGGCCATTTCCGATCCCGCCTCGTTCGGTGCGCCCAACCTGCGTTTCGTGGTCCTGGGCTTCACCACCGATGGCAACGGCGGCCTGGTCGCCGTGGGGGACGGGTTCGCGGCCGGGGGCAAAGTCGCCGCGACCGCCTGGCATTCGCGGGACGGTCGAACCTGGACTCCTGCCGCCGTCGATTTCACCACCGATACCGAGATGATCGGCGTGGCCGAACAACCGGGCGCGATCGTGTCTGCGGGCAACGGCATTGCCTGGTTCTCGCGGGACGGGACGAGCTGGAACGTTGTCGACCTGCCGGACGCGACGGGGTACATGCCCCGGGCGGTCCGTGCCTGGGCTGGTGGTTTCGCGATCGTCGCGGTCTCTGGCGGAACAGACCCGCGTCACACCGCGGCCTGGATCTCGCCCGACGGCAAGACTTGGACGCGAGCCGAAGGCCAGCTCGCAGGCTTCGAGGTCCAGGACCTCGTGGCCTATGGGAACGGGCTCGTCGCCGTCGGCAGCCAGATCCTGACCCCGGACGAAATCGCGACCCCATCGCCATCGCCCTCGCCCACACCGGCAGCGTCCGCGTCCGGCAAGGCGACGCCAAAGCCGATCAAGACGGTGGCTCCATCTCCGGGAATTTCGGGAGCCTCGCCGTCGCCAGCGCCCACGGCCACGCCGGCCCCAGCGGTCGGGGAGGCAACGTCGTGGATCTCGCCGGACGGCCTCAACTGGTACCGCGGAAATGACCTGTCGGCGCATCAGTCCCAGGCCTTCGAGTCGGTCACCCAGGTTTTTGACTCGCTGGTCGCCGTCTCCTCGGAGCCCGGCAGCATCATGGGAGCGTCCGCCTCATCGGGGCCGTCCGCCTCATCGGGAGCATCCGCCTCAACGGCGAAGGCGGCTTCACTCTGGACCTCCGATGACGGAATGACGTGGAAGCCGATGACGACCAGCGCCTCGGCCCTCACTCGCGGCCGGCTGGCTTCCTTTAACAAGAGCCTTGTTCTCGCGGGCGTGGACTCGAACGGTTCGCTGGCCGTCCTGACCGGCGGCGTCACGCTCGGCTCGCCGCTGCCGCTGATTGAGGTCACGCCCACCCCCGCCTTCTCGGTCTCGCTGCATGCCGGCGCGATGCCATTGGTTCCCGGGCTCACCGCGGACGGCACTCTCGGCCCGGTGGTCGCGACCGGTGATCAATTCCTGGCCTTCGTCAACGGCAAGGCCGGTGCCACCGTGCTCTCCTCGTCCGACGGGAACGTATGGTCGACGCAGGCCGGCCCGGCCGTCCTCATGGACGCGACCGCGGCGGTGACGTCCACCCCGGCCGTAGCCACTGCGACGCCCGCGGGGACACTTGTCACGGCCACGCCAATCGTGACGGGCGCCAAGAAGACGCCGGTCGCGACGGCCGCTGCGGGGACCTCCGCAGTCACCGCTGCCGCGCCCGACGGCCAGGGCGGCATCGTCGCGGTCGGCAGCGTTACGTTGCCTTCGGGTCAGTTTCCCGCCATCTGGCGCCTGACCGGGGCCACCTGGACCGCGGCAACCATCAGCGGCGCCGCTCCTTCCAGCCTCGGGTCGGTGGCAGTTCATGACGGCGACTTCGTTGCGGCCGCAGACTCGAGCGACGGGCCGCGGTTGCTGGTCTCCGGTGACGGTGCCTCCTGGGTTCAGGCCGCCATCTCCGGCGCCGACGCGTATTCACTCACCGTTTCGACCAACTCGGGTGGGTTCATTGCGTCCGGCGTGGACGACTCCGGCAAGTCGGCGGTCTGGACCTCGCCCGACGGTCTCAGCTGGAACACGGCCGGCTGGAAGCTGCCGGCCAACGCGGGCGTCGTGTACGGCACTCGCAAGGGTTTGGTAACGACCAGTACGGGCCTGACGACCAATAGCAGCTGGTGGTGGTCGGCCGACGGCACGACATGGCAGGACTCCAAGCTGACGACCATCGGTGGCTGCTGGGGAACGCTCGACTCGGGCTTCGTGGCCATCTCCCAGCCGTCGGGACCCTCCGCGCCTTCGCCTTCGGTCGTCTCCGGACCGTCGGCCTCGGTCGCTTCCGGGCCGAGCTGGACGATCTGGGCAAGTAGAGATGCCAGGGCGTGGCAGCAGCCGATCTCCGACCCGTTCTCATTCGGGTTGTCCACCACATGCCGTGTGGCGTCGCTCCAGTCGAAAGTCATCGTTGTCGGCTGGGCCAAGGCAGGAGTCCTTCAGGACTTCTACGGAGTGCTGACCGGGTTCTGATCCCCGGCAGATGCATCGCAAAAGAGAGGCGCGGCGGGCTTTCGCCCGCCGCGCTTTGCTGTCTCGTGGAGATCCGGCCGAGGGCTAGGGTGTGGTCAGCTCCTCGGCTGCGTGCTCGAACTCGCGCTCGATGTCGGTCAGATCACCCTCCTGGACCTCAACGATCGGACCCCTGAAGTGGCGCCGCGCCCAGGCGAAATAGTAGATGAGCAGGAAGCCGAGGAAGACCAGGTAGGCCAGCAGCGTGTAGGGGTTGCCCGACGTCGGCCACAGGAAGAGCACCGAGATGAAGGCGATCCAGGCGACCGCCACCACGGCGATCGGCTTGGAGAAGCGGCCGAGCTTCCAAACCGCGTGCTCGCGCCAATCCTGCTTGCCGAAGACGCTCAGGAAGATCGGCACGCCGTAGGCCCAGTAGAGAGCGATGGTGCTGATTGCGGTCACGATCACGATGGCCGTGCTGCCGCCGAAGATGAAGGCGGCCATCGTCAGGACGAACGAGAAGGCGACGATGCCGACGATGGCGTTGGCCGGCGTCCGGAAGCGGTGCGACACGTGGCGCAGCCAGCCCGAGGCGGGGGCGCCGTGGTCGCGGCTGAAAGCGAACAGCATCCGGCTGGCGGCGGCGATCGAGGCCAGGCCGCACAGGCTCATGGCGACGGCGATGGCCGCCGACAGGACGTCGCCGAGGTTACCGAGGTTGTACTGCAGGGTGCTCCAGACGACGGGCTGACCCAGGTAGTACTGCGAGCAGTAGGTTGCCGTGGCGGGGCACACGCCGCCTACGGCCGAACCGAAGACCAACTCCATCGGCGGCAGGTGCGTCACCAGGGCGAACAACACGATGTAACCCACCACGGCCGAGACCGCGACCGAGATGAAGACCCCCCAGGCACTCGAAAGCCGGGCGCCGACCGTCTCTTCGGCGACGTGGGCGGACGCGTCGTAGCCGGTGAAGGTCCATTGAGCCTGGAGCAGTGAAAACAGGAAGGCGATCGGGATTGCATAGCCGATGGCCGACCCAAAGGTGAAGGACCCGCCGAAGAGGGTGGCGCTGCCCTGGACGTCCTGTGGAGCGAATGCGAACGGGCTCAGGGTCGAGTGAGCTTTGCCCGAGCTGACCAGGAAGAGTGCCACGACGATCGCGGCGACGGTGCCGATATGCCACCAGACCGAGGCGTCGTTGAGCTTGGCCAGAAGACGGACGCCCGCGACGTTCAAGCCGAGCTGGATGACCAGCAAGGCGGCCATCGTAAGCAGCTGTCCGTTGAACCAGGGCGAGGCCGCCGGGCCGGCAAGGACGGTCGCGTTCGTGAAGGTGATGTTGAAGTTGCTGAGGATCGGGGTGACGATGGCCGTGTTGACGAACGCCGCCGCCGCGAAATCGATGCCCGCCACGATGGCTATCTGGCCGGCCAGGTTGAACCACGCCGTCCACCAGCCCCAATCCTTGTTCTTCATCCGGCTCGACCAGTAGTAGAGGCCGCCGGCGGTTGGGTAGGCCGAGGCGATCTCTGCCATGGAGGCGGCGATCAGCAGGGTGAAGATCGAGACGAGCGGCCAGCCGATGGTGCTGGCAGCCGGGCCGCCCCACGCCAGCCCGTAGTCGAACAGGATCACCGCGCCGGTTAGGATCGAGATGATCGAGAAGCTGATGGCGAAGTTGGAGAACCCGCCCATCGTGCGGAAGAGCTCTTGCGCGTAGCCAAGGTGATGCAGGTCGTGAACGTCCTGCTCGATCTGCTCCTCGCGCGATGCCTTCTGTTGAGTCACTCGGACCTCCTCCGGAACGGCCTGGGCCGACTCGCCTGCGGTGCTCGATAGCCGGCGAAATCGCCCACTCCTCTGGGCCGCGACTGCTGACTGCTCGTCCGCGCGGCGGGAACCGACGGTCGCGGGATGATGCGTCCGGGCCGGCGCGTGCGGAACGCCAGTCCAGCGCAGGGAATATACCCGCTCGGGCAGCCGGAAATGTACCGGTGTCCCACTCACCGACCGGATTCACAACCGAAATGCGACCAACCGGCGAGACGCCAAGCGCCCTCCGGCCGACCCGCGGCCGGAGGGCAGCGGTCAGCGAAAGGGCGACGCCGAGCTGGTCGGGATGTGGTTGTGTGAGACCGCCTCGATCACGGCGGCGATAATCGTAATCATGAGCGCGACCATCACCAGCGAACCGACTCCGCACCAGAACGTGACCGATCTGGCGTGCCGGCGACGTTCGTAGCTCTCATCCTCGTCGTCAGTCCTGGCCCATAGGAACATGGCGATGGCCGTTGGCGGCACGCTTATGACCGGCAGGAAGATGCCCACGAAGAAAGCGACGATCTTGTCGGTCACGGGGCCGAAGCGAAACGGCTGCCTGTCGATGATGCTCTCCGATCGCAGTCGAGCCGGCGGCATTTGCCCCGCGCTCGTCCGACGATTCTAGACGACCCGAACCGCGGGCTTCCGCGGCTCGACGAGAGGGCCCGGTAGTACGGCAGAGGCGGCCGCTCGCTTGCGGACCGGGCGGGGATAGAATCCGGCCATAGACACAGCGCCGCAACCGCGCTCGGAGCGGCTGACGCCTCGAACGAGGAGCCACACTGCCATGACCCCCGACGCCGCAGGAAAGCCGCAGCCCAAGTCCGCCGCGAGCCCCGCAGCCACCCCGGGCAATGTTCCTACTCCCCACCCCGGGTTCCGTCTGGAGAAGGATCCGCTCGGCTACCTCGAGGTTCCCGACTCCGCGTACTACGGCGTCCAGACGGCCCGCGGCATCCACAACTTCCCGATCTCGGGGGCGCTGCCGCATCCCGCGCTGGTCCGCTCCATCGTCCAGGTGAAGAAGGCGGCCGCCCGCGCCAACATGGCCACCGGCCGCCTGCCCAAGCAGCTCGGCAACGCCATCGTCGAGGCCGCCGACGAGATTCTCGCGGCCGAGGCCGAATCCGACGAGGACGGAGCGACCGCCTCGAGAGCCGCGACCGGCCGCTCCGACCCGATGCGGGCCGGCTTCGAGGCTGCCCGTGCCGCCAAGCAGCGCGAGTTGATCGACAACTTCCGGATCGACCCGTTCCAGGCCGGCGCCGGGACGAGCCACAACATGAACGCCAACGAGGTGCTGGCCAACCGGGCCATCGAATTGCTCCATGCCGCCGGGGTCGGCTCGGGCAAGCGCGGCGACTACTCGGTCGTGAGCCCGAACGATCACGTCAACATGGCCCAGTCGACCAACGATGTCTTCCCGACCTCGATGCGGATCGCGACCCTGGACCTGATACGCGACTTCATGCCGGCCGCCCGGGAACTCATCGCCGCGTTCGACCAGAAGGCCCGCGAGTTCGACGATGTCATCAAGTCCGGCCGAACGCACATGCAGGACGCCGTTCCGATCCGGCTCGGCCAGGAGTTCGCCGCCTACGCGCTGACCCTTCGTCGGGGGGTCGAACGCCTGGCGTCGGCCGCCAGTTCGATCGCCGAGCAGAACATCGGCGCGACGGCCGTGGGCACCGGGCTCAACGCTGAGCCCGCGTATATCGAGCTGGTCGTCCGGAACCTGGCCGAGCAGACCGGCCACCCGCTTCGCGGCGCCGAGCATCTGGTACAGGCGACCCACTCGATGCGCCCGATGCTCGAGGTTTCGGCCGCGCTGCGCGGCATCGCCGTCGACCTGATCAAGATCAGCGAGGACCTGCGCCTCATGTCGTCCGGGCCGGCGACCGGCTTCGCCGAGATCACTCTGCCGGCCGTCCAGCCGGGCAGCTCGATCATGCCGGGCAAGGTGAACCCGGTAATGGCCGAGTGCCTCTCGATGGTTTGCTTCCGCGTCATAGGCAACGACACGACGATCGCCTGGGCCGCCTCGGCCGGTCAGCTCGAGCTCAACGTGATGATGCCGGTGATCGCCCACACGGCCCTGGAATCGCTCACGATCCTCACGAACATGAGCCGCGCCTTCGCCGAGTTCTGCGTGACCGGCATCGAGGCCAACCGCGCACGGGCCCGCGACCTGATGGAGCGGTCTTCGGCGCTGTCGACGCCGCTGGCCCCGTATCTCGGCTATGCCCTGGCCGCTGACATCTCGAAGCAGGCGGTCCGCGAAGGCCGGACGATTCGCGAGATCGTCATCGAACGCGGCATCTTTAGCGCCGAGGACCTCGGCCAGCTGCTCGCGCCGCACGAGCTGACCGAGCCGGGCGTTGCCGGCGGCTTCCGGTTCACGCCGAAACTCCCCGACGGCTACAAGCCGCCGACCGGTCCTGTCGGAGCCGGCGGATAGCCTGAGCGAGGCGCCCGCGCGTCACGCAGTGATCCCGGCGCGTAGCGATCCGGCCAAATCCTGGGTGTGTCGGCGACCCGCGGGACCACAAACGGGCCCTGGGCATGGTGGTGGGTCATCTCGCATAGGCCGCTCCCCTGAGCGGCGTTCTGGCCTCAATGTGGCCGGCGCCGGAATCAGGATTGTCCGCGCGGCCGTGGCGTCGGCCTCATCCCTCACACCAGGCAACCTTCAGTTCGGCGTGTCTTCTGGCCGACCGTTTGACCCCCGGCGACCGCCCGTCCACGAGTCTCGGGCACCCGATCACTCCCCAGATCCCAGGATCCTGGCTGGCGTCGCGAAATCGCGGATAGGAAGGCCGCCGGGGTTCTCGGCACCCGGCCCAGTACCCAATCTGCTGGTTCCGGCGCCTTGTCGTTGCCGACCAGCAACGTAATCCCCCTTCGGAGGCGCCCACCGAGACTAAAGGTACTAGACAATTTCGCGCATATACTGCGAGGATTCTGCAACCTGCCGGGGTGGGTAGCTCCGACCAGGTCTTTCGGGGAGGCTAACCGTGAATCGTCGCCCGTCAACTGGCGCGCTCGTCGCCCATCTCAGCGGAGGTCGTAACACCGTGTCATCCAGCCGACAGGGTTCGGGAATAGTCAAACGCGCCGCGGCCATCGTCGTCGGCCTGCTGATGGTCATGACCACGGTCGTGAACGTGTCGGCAAACGTCGGCACGGTGACCGTCAACAACGCGACCCAGAATCCCAATCCTGTTGTGCCGGGAGGTCAGGCGACCTTCACGGTGGGGGTCAACAACACGAGCGGTGGCACCATCCGCGCGTTCAACGCGACGCTGATCACCGGGGCGACCGGGGTCTCCCTGGCCGCGACCGACTGCGTGAGCATCGGGCCCGGCGCGACGGGATCCGTTCACATTGTGGTTGCTACGACGACGGCTACCCCCGTCGGCTCAGACGCGTTCACTGTGACCCTGGCCGACTACAACGCCCTCGACTGCAGCGGCGCTACCCAAAACACGAACACCGGCGACGGCACCATCGTGGTGTCGTACGTCGGCGCAGTGACAGTGACCGGGCAAACCCCGAACCCGGTTGCCAACGCTGGTACCGCGACCTACACCGTGACGGCGCAGAACCTGAGCGGCGGCGCTCACATGTTCGCCGTGACCGCGGTCTCGGGCGCGACCGGCCTGACCGTCGCCTCGTCCGGCTGCGTTTCCATCGCCGCTGGGGCTACCGGCACGCTACTCCCCGTGCAGATCGCCACATCGACGCCCACGCCGGGTGGCACATCGAACATCACCCTGACGGTCACCGAGTACGACAGCAACTCCAGCTGCACCGGAACCACCATCGCCACCGCGACCGGGTCGGGGACCATCGTCGTGACGTACCTGCCGCTTACGGTCGTCATGTACAAGGTGATATGCCCCTCGTACACGGTCGTGCCCGCGAACCAGAACCCGACCAACCTCGACGACAGCGGCCACGGAAGTGAGCTCGCAGCGGGCTACCTGGCCAAGCCGGTCGATCCCACGAGGGACATCCCCGCCAGCTGCATACCAGCCTCGGGCTGGCAGTACCAGTTCAAAGATGGCCAGTACGGCACCGTCATCTACACGTACACAACGGGCGCCGCAGGCATCGTATCTCACCCGCTGAACGCTACTGAACTTGCCCTGGCGCGCGGCGGCGGGCTCTGGGTCCAGGAAGTCATGCAGCCGAGCGCGCCGTTCGGCTCGATCCGCTGCTACAACGACGTTCTCAATGGCGACAACCTC
>Ga0182021_10005408_pt1 | contig 15116 bp, 10 predicted proteins | sample 612E3MmetaG_FD_120493 | JGI IMG/M metagenome (GOLD analysis project Ga0182021, IMG submission 120493) | Permafrost microbial communities from Stordalen Mire, Sweden - 612E3M metaG (Illumina Assembly) | ecosystem: Environmental > Terrestrial > Soil > Wetlands > Permafrost | place: Sweden... | reverse complement strand
CTCGCCCGACTACCGCGTGCTTGTGATGGTCGCGTACCAGAAGCCCGAGGCGCCGCCGGCGCCGCCCATGCCGCCCATGCCGCCCGTGCCCAAGGATCGCGACCACGATGGCCTCTACGACGTGAACGACATGTGCCCGAACGAGCCGGAAGACAAGGACAAGTTCGAAGACGAAGACGGCTGTCCGGATCCCGACAACGACAAGGACGGCATCCTCGACAAGGACGACAAGTGCCCGAACGACCCCGAGGACAAGGACGGGTTCGAGGACGAGGACGGCTGTCCGGATCTCGACAACGACAAGGATGGCATCCCCGACAGCATCGACAAGTGTCCGAACGAGCCCGAGACCGTCAATGGCTACCAGGATGACGATGGCTGCCCGGATGAGATCCCGGCTGCGGTCGCGAAGTTCACGGGCGTCATCAAAGGCATCAACTTCAAGACCAAGTCGGCCGAGATCACCAAGGATTCGCACAAGGTGCTCGACAGCGCCGTGCAGGTCCTGACCGACTATCCGGACATCAAGCTGGAGATCGGCGGCCACACCGACAACGTGGGTAAGGCCGAGTTCAACATGGACCTGTCGCAGAGGCGCGCCGACTCCGTGAAGGCGTACTTCGTCGGCAAGGGCATCTCCGCCGACCGCCTGACCGCCGTGGGCTACGGCATGGACAAGCCCATCACGTCGAACAAGACCGCGGCCGACAAGGCCAAGAACCGCCGGACCGAGTTCACGCTCCAGACCGGCAAGTAGTGGGATAGCGCCCGTAGGCGCGTCCTAGAAGAACCCGGGGCCTTCGTGAGAGGACCCCGGGTTTCTTTTTGCCCGCACGCGGAGGCCGGATATTCACCACAGAGACACGGAGAGCGCAGAGACGGATGGATAGGAATGGTTCGGATCCCGATCCGGAATCCAATCCCTTCCGGTCTCTGCGCTCTCTGCGCTCTCTGTGGTGAAAAAGGTAGCTACGGCCGCGTGCCGCGGCCGATGCCGTGGTAGGCGAGGCCGGCCTTACGCACCTCGGCCGGCTCCCAGATATTGCGGCCGTCGAACACGACCTGGCCGCGCATGACGCTGGCCAGACGCTCGAAGTTCGGCCGCCGGTACTCGCGCCACTCGGTGACCACGGCCAGCGCGTCGGCGCCCTCGGCGCAGGCGTAGCTCGATTCGACGAACCGCACGCGCTCGTCAAGCAGCTTTCGCGCGGCGGGGATGGCGACCGGATCCGTGGCCACGACCTCGGCCCCGTCGGCGAGCAGTGCCTCCGCCAGGACCAGCGCCGGCGCTTCGCGCATGTCGTCGGTGCCGGGCTTGAACGCCAGTCCCCACAGGGCGATACGCTTGCCGGCGAGGTCGCCGTGGAAATAGCGGCGGATGTCTTCGGCCAACCGGTGCTTCTGCCGTTCGTTGACGGCCACCACGGCCTCGAGAACCTGCAAGGGAACGCCCGCCTGCTTGCCGGTGTTGATGGCCGCGCGCAGATCCTTGGGAAAACAACTGCCGCCGAACCCCACGCCGGCATAGAGGAACTTGGTGCCGATGCGCGCGTCCGAGCCCAAGCCCTTGCGCACGCACTCGATGTCGGCACCCACGGCGTCGCACAGATTGGCCAGATCGTTCATGAACGAGATGCGCGTCGCCAGCATGGAGTTGGCGGCGTACTTGGTCAGCTCGGCCGAGCGGCGATCCATGACCAGCATGCGATCGCTCGAGCGTGTGAATGGTGCGTAGAGCGCCTGCAAGGTGGCGATGGCGCGCGGGTCGCTCGAACCCACGATGATGCGGTCGGGCTTCAGGAAGTCGTTGACCGCGTCGCCCTCCTTGAGGAATTCGGGGTTCGAGACCACGGCGAAACCGTAGCGGGCGTGCCGGCGGACGATGTCCTCGATCTGGTCGCCGGTGCCCACCGGCACGGTGGATTTGGTCACGATGGCGGCCCAGCCGGTGAGCCCCCGCGCGACGGTCTCGGCGGCCCGGAAGATGTGGGCGAGGTCCGCCGATCCATCGGGCAGCGGCGGCGTGCCCACGGCCAGGATCACCACCTCGGCCCCTCCGGCGGCCGCGGCCACGTCGGTCGCGAAGGTCAAGCGTCCTTCTTCGACGTTGCGGCCGATGAGCTTGTCCAGCCCCGGTTCGTAGATGGGGATCTCGCCGCGCCGGAGTGTGGCGATCTTCTGCTCGTCGATGTCCGCGCACACCACGTCGTTGCCCATGTCGGCAAAGCCGGCCCCCGCGACAAGGCCGACATATCCGGTTCCGATGACCGCGATTCGCATGTTCGGGGGCAAAACCTAGCACGCGGCACGCCATTTCGTAACACCGCCGCCGAATGCGGTACACTGTCCCCGAGTAGGCCCCATGCTGGACATCGGTCAGATCGAGAAGCTCCTCGCCGAGACCGGACGCGGGCTGGCCTCGGTGTTCGAGGTCATTCCGGACATGGTGTTCATCGTGGATCGCGACGAGAACGTCCTCTTCGTCAACCAGGTGGCGGCTCGCGCCCTGGCCAAGAAACCCACCGACCTGGTGGGACGCAAGCAGAGCGAGATCTTCGTCCCGGCCCTCGCCGCCCGTCACAGCCAGGCCATCCAGCAGGTTTTTCGCACCGGCGAAATCCTGATGACCGAGAATCAGCAGGATCTACACCAGCTCCCGGTGTGGATTGACACGCGCCTGGTTCCGTTTCGCGATCCCGCGGGAACCATCGTCGCGGTGGTGGGCATCGTCCGTGACGTCACTGTGCGCCGGCACGCCCAGGAGTCTCTGGCGCTGCGGGAAGCCTTCTTGCGCGGCATGCTCGACAACTTCCCCCACATGGTCTGGTTCAAGAACACCGAGGGTGAGTTCCTGGTCGTGAACCAGCCCTTCGCGGACGCGACCGGCAAGGCCAACCCCTCTGACTTGGTCGGCCTCGACGATTTCGCGGTCTGGCCGCACGACTTGGCCAAGGGCTACGTGGCCGACGACGAGGAAGTCATGCGGACGAGACAGCAAAAGCAGGTGGAGGAGCAGATCTGCGACCATGGCGAATTCCGCTGGGTCGAAACCTTCAAATCGCCTGTTCTCGACGCCAACGGAAAGGTGATCGGGACCACCGGCCTGGGACACGACATCACCCAACGCCGGCGCCTTCAGGAAGAGCAGCGCCGGTCACGCGAGCAACTGCGCGCGCTGGCCGCCCACGTCGAATCCGTGCGCGAGCAGGAACGCGTGCGCATTGCCCGGGAGATTCACGACGAGCTCGGCCAGTCCCTGACCTGCATGGGCATGGACCTGGCTTTCCTCGACAAGCAGATCGATCCGCAGAACCGGGAGGCGGCAGCCCGGGTGGCGGCGCTGGTCGAGCTGGTCAAGGACACTATCCGTTGCGTGCGCCGCATCTCCTCCGAGCTGCGCCCGAGCATCCTCGACGATTTGGGCCTGGGTGCGGCCATCGAATGGCTGGCCCACGACGTGGAAGCGCGCACGCACATGACCTGCGCGGTGGAGGTGCCGGAGGATATTTCGTTGCCGTTCGAGCTGGCGACGCCCCTTTTCCGGATCTGTCAGGAGGCGCTGACCAATGTCACTCGCCACGCCCATGCGACCGCGGTGAGCATTCAGCTCGAATGCCAGGACGCGCAGATCTCGCTCGTGGTCAAGGACAACGGCCGCGGCATCACCGACGAGGAGATCCAGCGCCACGGTTCGCTGGGCCTGCTCGGCATGAAGGAGAGGGTCGTGCTGCTGGGCGGAACCCTCGAGGTCAAGGGCCGGCCCGGCGAGGGCACCATTCTCGCCATTCGCATGCCGTTACACTCATGATGGGAACCCTGGTCTACTACCTCCGAGATTCTTCGCGTGGCGCGACGATTTTTTCAGCGGTCGTGTCATGAGGCTTCAGGCTCCAGGTTCCAGGCTCCAGGCTTCAGGCTATCGTGCAGGCGCGTGAGTCGAGATCCAGCACAGCTGAAGGTCTTCGCCATGGCAGACGATCTGGTCGAGCGTGTCTAGCGCGCAACCGCTCGTTTTCCGTCCGAGGAGCGCTGTGGGCTGCAAGCCCAGATCCGGCGGGCAGCCGTCTCGGTCCCGAAGAGAGAACCTGAAGCCTGGAGCCTGGAGCCTGAAGCCTTGGGTTGCGGGCGCTGATCGCCGCTCTCGACCAGAGAACCTGAAGCCGGGAGCCTGGAGCCTGAAGCCTTGGGTTGCGGGCGAAGCCCGCGCTATGAGGGTTTCGCGACGATCTGCCCCAGAAGAAATCGTGCGTCCACGTCAACTTCGACGCTGCGGTGAGGTTCGGTGCGAACGGTGCAGGTGGACGCTGCGCTCAGCCCGGCAGGACGGCGCGCAGGATCGCGACCGCGACCATGCCGATTCCGGCCAGGCACAGGAAGAAGCCAGCCGCACCGAGGCGAAACCAGGGGAGGACCTGTCTTCGCCCGCGCTCGTCGAGCTCGCGGTGGCGCGAAACCGGGGACCACAGCCAGCCGCGCGTGTCCGCCCCCAGGCGGACGAGGGCATCACGCAGGGCCAGGTGGTACACGATGCCGGCGCCGCCGCCACCGACCAGTCCGGCCAGGGTCAGAAGGGCGCCAGCCATGATCTGTAGCTCGATTCCCGGCAGCGCGAGGAGCAGCAGGTAGAGCAGCAGCGCGCCAGCGACGGTCGCTTCAAACATGGTCGGCGGGTGGGTTTGCGCTCGCGCGGGCGGGCCATGCCACCTGCGGCAATCGAGGTGCGTTGGCCTGGGCGCTGGCGTGCGATGCCCCGGAGCGGCCGCCGCCAGGTGGGGGCGTGATGAGGAAGAAGCGGACGAGGGCGAAGCCGAGGAGGATGGCAAGGACGAGCAGGGCGAAGAGCCAGAAACCACGATAGGAACGTGGTGCCGCGGCCACCCCGCCACTGGGCCTCGGTACGTGGAAGCGAGGAAACGCGAAGGACGAGCGGGCCGGCCGGCCCGTGGGCGGCGGCGCGGGGGCGACCACGGGAGCGGGAGGCGGGACCGCCTTCGCCAACGCCTCGGAGGAATGGCTTGGCGCCGCGGCCAACTGCCCCGACGAACGGCCCGGCGCCGCGGCGACTGGCCCCGATGGGCGGTTGGTCATCGCCGGCAGTTGCGCGGAGGAGCGGCCGGCGGCGGTGGGCAGCGAGCCCGACGGACGCGCTGGCGGTGTGGCGACGTTCTCGATGTCCGAGTCGTCCCCGACGCTGATGGAAGCGCCTGGCTCGACAAGGGAGTTCGCCTCGTCACTCGGCGCGCCGCCGTGGCCCGGCGCCGCGTGCGCGCCACGCGCATGCAGAGGGTCGCGCTTGTCGGTCAGCCAATGCTCCGCATCGGGACCCATGATCTCGCGCAGCTCGGCGGCCAGCTCGGGCGCCGAGTAGAGCAAGCGATGGGCGATCGCCACCTGCCTTAGCGCGTGCGCGAAGGACTCGGCGTCGGCGTAGCGGGCATTGGGATCGATAGCGAGGGCCTTGTCGAGCACGCCCTGCAGCTCTGCGGGTAGTCCCGGACACTTGCTGGCGAGCGGCGGCACCGCTTGCGCGTAGATCTTGTCGGGCGGCGTGTTGAGGTCGCCGGTGTAGATGCGCTCGCCGATGATGGTTTCGTAGATGCTCACGCCCAGCGAAAACAGGTCGCTACGCGCGTCGATGGGCTGGTTGCGCGCCATCTCGGGCGACATGTACCCGACCTTGCCGCGCACCCGATAGAAGACCGACGAGTAGGTCACCGCCTTGGCGATGCCGAAGTCGGTCAGCTTCACCTCGCCCTCGCCCGAGCACAGGATGTTCGACGGCGAAAGATCGCGGTGAATGATGCGCAGCGGGTCGCCCGATGGCGAGCGCCGGGTATGGGCGTAGGTGAGCCCGGCCAGGATCTCCAGCGCGATGTGGATGATGGCCTGTGGCGACAGGGGTTTGCGCCGGCGCGCGCGCCAGGCGATGGTGCGCAGGTCCGCGCCGCGCACGTATTCCATGACGATGAACAGTCGCTCGTTGGCGTTGACCAGGTCGAAGGTGCGGACGATGTTCTGGTGGTCCAGCGTCGCGGTGATCTTGGCCTCGCGGAAGAAGAGGTCGCGAAACTCCGGCCGGCTGGTGAATTCGGGCAGGAGCTGCTTGAGCACGACCTCCTTCTCGAAGCCGCCCGGGCCGATCTTCTTGCCCACGTAAATCGCACCCATGCCCCCTTCTGCGAGGTATCGCTCGATGCGATACTTCCTCGACGGAACTTGGGCGGCCATCTCCGCAACACTAAGCTGCCTTCGCACCAGACGCAACGCCGGCACCCTCGATGACATCCCCACTGCACAGCCTGCTCGATCTTCGGCGCGATGCCGAGCAGGCGGCGCGTGTCACCCTCGAAGAGGCGATTGCCGCGCGGGTCGAGGAGGACGAGGAGCAGGCGCGCCTCGTCGGGTGTTGGCGCGTCGCCAGGGCCAAGCTGCTCCGGGAGGAACGATGTCGATCGTCCACGCCCAAGACCGTGGCGCAGGCCCAGGCGCGCGAACGCTACCGGGAACGCCTGGCGGCGGAAGCAACGGGGGCGGCTTTGTCCGCCGAGGAGCATCTCGAGGGCGAGCTCGCCACCGCCCGTCGCGCCGAGAGCGAGGCGCGGCTGGCCTACGAGGCGGCGCGCGTGGCACTCGAAGCGGCGGCGAAGCTCCAGGAGCGCGCGGACGCCGAGGCGGCGAAACGAGCGGAACGTCGGGTCGAGGAGGCGGCTGGCGATCACGCCAACGCCGCCTTCGTCAAAAGTCGAAACCGTCCTTGAGGTACTGCGCATTCACGGCGAGCGACAATTCCAGGGGCTGGCCGTAGAGGTAGCGGTAGCGTGCGTAGATGCCGAGCACGCGCTTGATGTATTCGCGGGCCTGGTCGTAGGTGACCAGCTCGACGAATTCGTCGAGCGGCCGACCATGCCACTGATCGCACCAGCGCATCATGGCACGCGCGCCGGCGTTGTAGGCGCCGGCGGCGAGGGCCTCCTGGCCGCCAAAACGGCGGAGCAATCCGCCCAGGTAGGCGGCGCCGAGGCGAATGTTGGTGTCGGGATCGAAAAGCTCGTCGGGGAAGATCGTCAGGCCGAGGTGCTTGGCCACCTCGGCGCTGGTGCTCGGGATGAGTTGCAGCAGGCCGCGCGCATCCGCCGGCGAAACCGCGAAGGGATAGTAGGTCGATTCCTTCCGCATGATGGCGTAGACGAAGAGGTCGGGCGCGCCGGCCGCCTTGCCGTGGTTCTCGACCGCGCGGGCAAAGGCGCGCGGATAGAAGGCCTCCCAGAAGAGACGCGTGTCGCCGAGGACAGCCTCGCCGGTGGCTTCCGTCAGCTTGGACGCCCGGTGAAAGGCGAGCAGGCGCGGGTAGGTGGAGAGTAGGAATGGCCGGGCGGACGCCTTGCCCTGGCGCTTGAGGATGCCGGGTTCGCCGCGTTCGAGCTCGAGGCCGGCTTCGACCTCGAGGCCGACGCCTTCGAGCTCGAGGGCCCGACTGACCACGGGGTCGCGCAGGGGGGGGGGCGGCACGCCCCGGCTCGGCAGAGCGAGCGCGGGCAGCGGCTCGCCCAGCTCGCGCAGCCGCGCCTGCGCGAGCAAGGCGTAGTAGTGGAACGGCGCGCGGGCCGCGCACTCGTGGAGCAGGCGGCGCGCCTCGCTCGCTTGCCCGGCTTGCGCCAGGATGCGCGCCCGCCAGTAGAGCGCGCGCAGGCTAGCGTCCTCGTCACCGCGCCGGGCGACCTGTTCGTAGTTGGCCAGTGCGGCGAGGGCCGGCGCGGACTCGCCGAGCAGATAGTGCGCCAGGGCGAGGTACCAGGCGGCGTCGTCGGCGAATCCGCTCTTCGGGTAGCGCGCGAGGGTTTCGCGCAGATCGGGCAGGGCCGCGCGGAAGTGGCCGCGGTTGATCTCCAGCCAACCGGAGCGAAACTGCGCCTCGGCGGCCCAGCTGGCGCCGGGGTACTTGGCGACGACCATGCGGTAGCTCGCGATGGCCTCGTCGTCGCGGTCGATGCGCGAGAGGGCGCGCGCGCCGTGGAAGGCGGCGAAGGCGGCCTTCTCGCCGGGGAGCTTCGGCGCCACGGCCAAGAGGAGCTGGGCGGCGCCGGCATAGTCGTGCCGGGCGTGGTACTTCGCCATGCCCATGGCCAGGTCACGCTGGACCGCCAGGTCCGGCGGCAGCGCCGGCGGCAAGAGCAGGAGCTCGTCGTAGGCTTCCTGCCAATGGTGGCCTTTCGACAAGGTGGCGGCGCGCTGCAAGCGCTCCTGCGGCGAAGGTTCGCTGCGCGCTGGTTCACCGGGCGACGCGGGAGCCAGCCGCGCGGCCCGCTGGCCCGCCTCGCTGGCGAGCGGGTGCGCGGGAAAATCTACATGGATCTGCAGGAACGCGCGTGCGGCTGCCGCGGCCGCGCTGGCCCCCTTGCCGCGCGCTGCCTCGGCTTGCACCTCGGCCATCCGGAATCTCGCGACCGCCGCATCGCCTGCCTTGCCGCCCACGACCTTCTGGTAGGCGGCCGCGGCTTCCTGCCGCTGGCCCTCCATCCACAGGCAGTCGGCCACCCGCCAGGGCGCCAGAGCCGCGAAACGCGAATCGCGCGCCTTGGCCAACTCGGCGAAGGCCGCCCGCGCCTGGCCGTAGTTGCCGGCATAGAAGTGACTTTCGCCCAGAAAATAGAGGTAATAGTCCCGGTTCTTGGGCAGGGCCCCACCCAGCGCGGGTAGCGCGCGCGCAGCCCTCGCATAGTCGCCTTTGCGAAACGCGGCCACGGCGTCCGCGAATTCCGCCGCGCCCGCGCGCGGCTTGGCGGCAAGCGAAGCCGCAAGGAAGAGCAAGGCCAGCGGAGCGGCGGACATGGCCCGGCGAATATTGCCGCGACGGACGGAAGAAACGCAACCGCGCCCGCAACTTTTCCGGGGCCCTGACCGATGACGGAAATGGCCACCCAATGCGGGCATTGATAACCCGGCGGGAAGGTGGCAAAAGCAACTCACCACGGCGAGGAGGCCAAGCAACCATGGGTAGCGTCAACAAAGTCATTTTGGTCGGAAATCTCGGGGCGGATCCCGAGCTGAAGTACACCCCGAGTAACCGGCCGGTGTGCAACCTGAGCGTTGCCACCAACGAGGTGTGGAAGGACAAGGGCGGCCAGAAGCAGGAACGCACGGAATGGCACCGGGTCAACGTGTGGGGTGAGCAGGCCGAGCATTGCTCGAAGTACCTGGCCAAGGGCCGCATGGTCTACGTCGAGGGCCGCCTGCAGACGCGCTCGTGGGATGACAAGGAAGGCAAGAAGCGCTACAGCACCGAGGTGGTCGCGGATCGCGTGGTATTCCTGGGCGGTCAGGGGCCGGGCGCCGAGGGCGGCACCGGGGGCGGCAAGGGCAAGCGCGCCTGGGGCGAAGAGGCGCAGGCACCGCAGGCACCCGCCGCCGCCGACGGCCCCTCCGGCCCGCCACCGAGCGACGACGATATACCTTTCTAGCTTCGCGGATTCTTCACCACAGAGAGCGCAGAGGGCGCCGAGGGCGGAATAGACCACAAAGGGTTCGGATCGAGATCCGGAATCCTTCATTCCGCCGAAGACTTTTCGGCGGCGCCCGCTCCCGAGAAGCCTCTGATCTACTACCTCCGAGATTCTTCGCGTGGCACGACGATTTTTTCAGCGGTCGTGTCATGAGGCTCCAGGCTTCAGGCTTCGGGCTTCAGGCTTCAGGCTATCGTGCAGGCTCGTGCGTCGAGATCCAGCAAAGCTCAAGGTCTTCGCCATGGCAGACGATCGGGTCGAGCCTGTCTAGCGCGCGACCGCTCGTTTTCCGTCCGAGGAGCGCTTCGGGCTGCAAGCCCAGATCCGGCGGGCAGCCGTCTCGGTCCCGACGAACATCGTCGAAGGCTCGGCTCGTAGGTCGACGAGGGACTATGTCCATTTCCTGACCGTGGCGCTCGGCTCTGCGTCGGAGGCTCGCTATCTGATCGGCCTGGCGCATCGGTTGGGCATGATGCACACCGAAGATCACGACCTCCTTGCTGCACGATACGGCGATCTCCTTCGGGCCATGGAATAGCTGATCGCCGCTCTCGACCAGAGAACCTGAAGCCTGGAGCCTGGAGGCTGAAGCCTTGGGTTGCGGGCGAAGCCCGCGCTGTGGTGAAATGAATTCCGGAAGCTCCTGCAGGGCTGGGCGAGCGAGTGACCGCGGAGTGGACTATCATCGCCTGATGCGAGGCAGGATTTGCGCGCTGGTGGCTGTTTGCGGCGTTCTCTTGATCGCGCACCCGGGTGCGGCGGGTGAGGACGGTGCGCGGCCGCGCCAGGCCGAACCGGTCTTCCCGCGCTTCTTGCGGCCGTTGCCCGGCGAGCCCGCGGCCGCGCCGGGCAAGGCCGGCTCCGCGCTGGGCCGCAGCTTGCTGCTGACCTTCGACGACGGGCCGGATCTGGTGGGAACATCACTCATTCTCGACGAGCTCACGCGGCGAGGCGTGAAGGCCGTGTTCTTCGTCAACGGGCACCACATCGTGCGCGACCGGCCCGAGGATCTGGCGCGCCGCGACCTCCTGCGCAAGCTAGCCACGCATGGCCACCTGGTCGGCAATCACACCATGAACCACAAGAACCTGTGCCAGGAGCGCGAGGCCATCGCCCCCGAGATCGACGGGGCGTCGGAGATCATCGCCTACGCGACCTCGGTCAGGCCGTTGCTCTTCCGCTCGCCCTATGGCGCCCGCTGCCGGGAGCTCGACCGCGCGCTGGCCGAGCGGGAGGTGATCCAGGTCGGCTGGAACATGGATCCGCAGGAGTGGCGCGGCGAGGACGAGGACGCCATCGTCAAGTACACCACGGCGGGTCTCCGCCGGGCGAAGGGCCCCGTCATCCTTCTCCTGCACGACAAGAATGTCCTGGGGGTGCGGGCACTCACGCGCATCCTGGATTTCGTCGACGGGGAAAACGCCCGCGCCACGCGCGAGGGGGGAAAGCCCATTCGCCTGGTCGACTACCGTGTGCTCTTGCCCGCGCCGGAGCTGCCCGAAACCGGCATCGAGCCCTGGGCTCGCGTGACTCTCCATTCGCTGGGCGCGCTGGCCGATCTCGCCGCATTTAGGTAGGGTGGATTCCGCACGAGGCGCGCATGGGCACGACCATTCTCATTGTCGATGACGAAAAGAACATCCGGCGGACCGTGCGCATGGTGCTCGAGGGCGAGGGCTACTCGGTCGAGGAGGCGTCGAGCGGCGAGGAGGCGCTGGCTAGGCTGCCCGATATCGCGCCCGACCTGCTCCTGCTCGACGTGCAGTTGCCCGGGATCTCCGGGCACGACGTGCTGGAATCCTTGCGCAAGGCGCGCCCGCCCGAGGACGAGGGCGCGGCCAAGCCGCCGGCTCCGCCCGAGCCCCTGGTCATCATGATTTCCGGCCACGGCACCTTGGCCGACGCCGTGCGGGCAACCAAGGCGGGCGCCTATGATTTTCTGGAAAAGCCCCTCGATCGCGAGCGCCTGATGGTGACCATGCGCAACGCCCTCGAACGGCGAGCCATGGTGCGCGAGGTGGCCGGCCTGCGCGCGCTCCACGAGGGTCGCTTCGAGATGGTCGGGCAGACCCCGGCCATGGCCGCGCTCTACGCCCAGATTGCCAAGGTCGCGCCGACCCGTACCCGCGTGCTCATCACCGGCGAGTCGGGGACGGGCAAGGAGCTCGTGGCGCGCGCCATCCACCGCGAGAGCTCCTTGCGCGACCGGCCCTTCATCAAGGTGAACTGCGCCGCCATTCCCCCCGAGCTCATCGAATCGGAGCTCTTCGGGCACGAGCGGGGGGCGTTCACCGGCGCGGCCGCGCGCAAGAAAGGCTTGTTCGAGCTGGCCGACGGCGGCACCATCTTCCTCGACGAGATCGGCGACATGAGCCTGTCCGCGCAGGCCAAGGTGCTGCGTGTGCTCCAGTCGGGCGAGCTCTCGCGCGTGGGCAGCGAGACCACCCTCAAGGTCGACGTGCGCGTGCTCGCGGCCACCAACCGCGATCTGCAGGCCGCGGTGGCCAGTGGCGTTTTCCGCGAGGATCTCTTTTTTCGCCTGGCCGTGGTGCCCTTGCGCGTACCGCCGCTGCGCGAGCGGGCGGCCGACATTCCGCCGCTCTGCAAGGCTTTCGCGGCACAGATCGCCGGCGAGAACGGGCTGCACGAGAAGGAATTCGCGCCCGCGGCCATCGAGATCCTTTCGGCCTACACCTGGCCGGGGAACGTGCGCGAGTTGCGCAACGTGGTCGAGCGGCTGGTCATTCTCTGTGAGGGCACGGTAGGCGCCGGCGATCTGCCCGAGGAGATCGTCGCGGAGGTGGCGCGGCGTGGCCGCCCGGTCCGCAACCTGGGGGCGCTGGCCTTGCCCCCGGAAGCGGCGAATCTCTCCCTGCGCGAGTTGCGCGATCTGGTCGAACGCCAGGTGGTACGCGCCAAGCTCGAGGAGAACGACTGGAACATTTCGCGGACCGCGCAGGTCCTCGGGCTGGAACGCACGAACCTACACAAGAAGATGCGCGCTCTCGGCATCGCCCGCGACGACCGCTAAAGACCACATCCTTCATCGATGCCTTGCCATCGTCGTGGCCGTGGCCGACCACGACCGCCCTTCGTTGCCCGGCCAGGCGAGCGACCTCGCAGTGGGCTACTGCGGCGTCGCGGCGCTCGACGCGGGATCAGGGAGGCACGCCTGGGCTTCGCAAGAGGCCGACTTCGTGCTACCGATCATGTATGCCCGAAAGAAAGGCACGCGCCCGCGCGGCGGTGCACGCCGCCAGCCAGAAGATCGAGAAGATGCTCAAGGATAGCCCTGCCTATCGCAAGGTGGAGGAGGGGCTCTACGCCGTCAAGCAAGGCAGCTCGATGATCATGATCAAGGTGCATCCGTGGAAGGATCGCGCGATCATTCGCCTGGTGGCGCAGCTCGTGAAGGGCGTGACCATGGAGTGCATGCTGGCGGTGGAGCTCCTGGAGCTCAACGCGGTCCTGCGCTTCGGCGCGTTCGCCTTCGTGCCCGAGGGCCAGGCCATCATCCTGTGTCACACGCTGGTCGACCGTGACCTCGGCGACCGCGAGGAATTCACGGAAACCATCCGCGACTTCGCGTTCGTGGCCGACGAGTACGACGATCGCATCGCCGCCCGCTACGGCGGCCAGACTATGGAGGACCTGATGGAAGAAAGCGTCCTCGCGCACGTGCGCCAAGCCGGCGGCCCCGACCCGGCTGACCACCCTCAGGTCAAGCCGCCGGCGATGCCGAAGACCTGACGATAGAATTCCAGCTCGGCGGTGAGCGCGGCGCGGATGGACTCCTTCCGCCGGAAACCGTGCTGCTCGTCGGGGAAGAGCCGCACGGGCGCGGCCAGGCCACGCCGCCGGAGGGCCCCGGCCATGGCCTCGGCCTGCGCCTTGGGCACCACCCGATCCTGCTCGCCGTGAAAGAAGATCACCGGGCAGGACAGGGCGGACGCGGCGAAGAGCGGCGAGCGGGCGCGGAAGAGATCGCGGCAAGCCGGGTAGGGCCCGACCAGGGAATCGAGGTAGCGGCTTTCGAACTTGTGCGTATCCGCGGCCAGGGCCGCGAGGTCGCAGACGCCGTAGTAGCTCGCGCCCGCGGCGAACACGTCGTGAAAGGCGAGCGCGCAGAGCACCGTGTAACCGCCAGCGCTCGACCCTCGAATGGCCATGCGCCCGCCGTCGACCACTCCGGCCTCGGCCAGGGCGGTTGCGCCCGCGACGCAATCCTCGACATCGGCGACACCCCACTGTCCGTCGAGCAGCTTGCGATAGGCACGGCCGTAGCCGGTCGAGCCGCGGTAGTTGACGTCCAGGACCGCGAAGCCGCGGCTGGTCCAGAACTGGATACTCGGATGCAAGGCCGTGGAGGTCGAGGCCGTGGGCCCGCCGTGGCAGAGCACGAGAAGCGGCGGCCGTTGGCCGGGCAGACCTTCGTATCCTGGGTTGTGCGGCAGGTAGAGCAGACCATGCGCGGTCACGTTCCCCGCGGTGGGGAAGTCGAAGGCGCGCGGGCGCGCCACGATCTCGGGTGCCAGTGGAACACCGGCGGGGCGATGGAGCAGGCGCACCGCGCGGGTTTTTCCCTCGAAGGCATGGATCGCGGACGCCTGGTTCGCCGAGCCGCCGACGAACACGGCGCGGCCCTCGGCGGCGAAGATGGGCCCCAGCTCGGTGAGATCCGTGTCCACGAACTCCAGCCGGCCGGTCGCGGAGTCCAGAGTACCGAGACGCCAGAAGCCTGACTGCTGCAACAGGCATGCGAGATTGCGCTCGTCGAGCCACGCCGAGGTGGAGAGGCCGAAGACCCACAGCGGCGCGGCGAAGTCCGCCGCCATCTCGCACATGCAGGTCACGGCGCCGTCCGGACCGAGCCGGTAGAGGTTGGAGAATCCGCTGCGATCCGAGACGAAGGTCAACTCACCCTTGGGCGACCACCCGGGCTGGAAGATGGCTTCACCCTCGCCGCCCGTCACCTTGATCGGCGTGGCGAGCGAGCCGTCCGCGCGGATCCCGGCTACCTGCAGTTCGCACGCATCCCAGGGCATGGCGGGATGGTTCCAGCAGAGGAAGGCCAGGCGCTGGCCCGCGGGATCGAGGCGCGGAAAGGCGTAGAAGTCCGCCCCGCGCCGAAGTGGGGTCACTTCGCCCGTGGCGAGCGCGACGGCCGCGAGGAAGTTCTCGGCCTCGCCGCCGTCGCGGGCGCGCTCGACCACGCAGAGCAGGCGGTCGCGCCGGTGGTCGAACTGCAGATCGGCGTAGCGGTCAGGTCCCGGAGCGGTCAGTGGCGTGGGGCCGGTGGGGCCGGCGCGGTAGAGCCGCTGGTCGCTGTCGTTGGCGAAGATGACCAGGCCGTTCCTGGCGGCGAAGGCGCCGCCGCCGTACTCGTGCACGCGGGAGCGCACGGAATACGGCGCCGGCACGAGCTCGCGGACCGGTCCGGCGCCTCGCTTGCACAACAAGGTTAAGCGGCCCTGCTCGAGCGGCCGACTTTCCGTCCAGTAGAGATCGGCGCCGTCGAGCCAGAGTCCGGAGAGACGCACGCTACCGGCCGCGACCGCCTCGGCGCTCAGGGGCGAGGGCCACGCGCCATAGGGGGCTCCGCGCTTCGTGGTCACG
>Ga0182021_10005407_pt1 | contig 15118 bp, 10 predicted proteins | sample 612E3MmetaG_FD_120493 | JGI IMG/M metagenome (GOLD analysis project Ga0182021, IMG submission 120493) | Permafrost microbial communities from Stordalen Mire, Sweden - 612E3M metaG (Illumina Assembly) | ecosystem: Environmental > Terrestrial > Soil > Wetlands > Permafrost | place: Sweden... | reverse complement strand
GCACTTTTTTTATAAATATTTCATCCATACTTTTCGCCTCTATTTATTTTAATTTATATGTATAATTAAAAGGATCATATAAATAGCAATAGCAAATAGTAGGCCAATAGCCTAAGGGAAATCAGAAGTTTGGATTAATCCTTTAATGACGGTTGGTTGGGTTAACATGAGAGATCCCCAGAAAAATATGAAATGACTCGTTTGACCTCAATATTTGGTGGAACCTCAGCATATTGAGGGATACTTAGTGAGACTCGCTGAAAACGAATCCCGACGAGTCGGGATGAAGTTTGAAGCGTTAGTCGAGCTATCCCAGGAGCGTAGCGACGTGGGACAGTGCACATCGAATTATACCAAGGGTAATGGATAGCCTCTTATTTTGGTTCTTTTGTCTCCGGCCGCAGCTTATTGAATATCGCTTTAAACAAATCACGGGTATGAACCCCAAAGCAAGCTTTGGAAACAATTCCGCAGCAAGCTGCGGGGTATTATATCCATGCATAGGCAGGATAATTCGACTAACGCTTCCTATCGTCAGCGAGTCTCATTACCCTCCGCTGTGCGGGATTGTTACATTGCCCCGCTAAGCTTCGCACGCGGGGTAATTCGACCTACAAGTTTCAGTGCACCTTGTTTCTGAAACTTGGGTCTCATTGAAATTTGAGTCTCACAATAAAAAGGCGGATGAAAAACATCCGCCCCGACCCAGGTATATTAATAATTTTTGAGTTTTTCCTTAAGCATTGAAACTTTCTCTTCATCCTGCTTTCGCTTCTTTTTGCTTTGCCCCAGCATTTTTTCCGCGGAAGGGGAGTATTTTAAGTGATCTTCAATAAATTCATCATTCTTATTATAGTGATTTTCCACATCGAATAATAAATTTTTTATATTGTAATTATCTTCCAGTTCAGCGCGACCCTTGAGGCACTCTATGACGTCCCGGAGATATTCTTTCGGCTTATCTTCATAAAGATCACTTTCAATTTTACTCAAACGCTCCTGTGCGCTATCTATTTGCTGTTCGAGGTTATTACATATCTTTTGGAGTTCACAAAAGTCATCTATGTTTTTCTCTATGCGTTTTTTTTGTGCTTCATTCATTGTTTTTCTCCTTCACACGGCATCAATTCGCCGTCCCGCCCTCGTCACATCAAGGCGAGCCGTTGTAGTAGATCACGACGCTGTCATCGCCTCCGCCTGCCACGCTCCCCATCGTCGAGAGCTGCTTTTTTGTCGCCGTGTTTCCACGGACCTCCGCGTCGAGGAACATAAGCGTCCACGTAAAGATGTCGTTGGTCGAGGCAACGTCGAACCCGTGTTCCACACCTGAGAGTGCAACCAGCTCGCGGGTCCCGGTTAGGCGCGACATGCCGATCTCCGTTTCGCTGATCGGAGCTGTCGTGTCCGCAGTCCCGCTGATGCCGAGGAACGGCAGACTGATGCCATCAAGCCCGTGTTGGTCGTATCCGAATGCAGGCATGATTGACTGCCCGTACTGCGAATACCCGAAATACGGCACGTAGCCGACCGCCGCTTTGATTCGCGTGTCGTGGGTTACCTGTTTCCACGACACCTCCTTGTCGAAGTATGAGGTCGTCAGGCCGGCGCCGGCCAACAGCATCATTGTCTCGCCGCCCATGCTTGCCCCGAAGCCGCCGATCTGTGTCGTATCGATGTGACCTTGCCATTGCGGATGCTCAAGCACGAGAGTGAGCGCCGCGGATATCGAAAGCGGTCTTAGTGCCTGCAGCGCCGTGAAGTTTTCCAAGTGCGACGCCACGTTAATGACGTCGCCGAGGTTGTCGATCTGGAGGTCGGAAAAGCGCAGGTCGCCGTGAAACGGGGCGATTATAATGTAACCGTAACTTGCTAAAACGGACAGCGCCGAAATGTAGTCGCTGGAGATCGGGCTGCCCATGTAACCATGCGAAAACACAAGCACCGGATAACGAGCAGAGGCGTCCGCAAATAACGGCGGATCAGATCCGGTCTGCATATGTGGCACGACCTTGCCGGTTGGCAGCGTATAGTCAAGTCGAGAATTGTCGGCTGTAGTTGGGTAGCAAGCGAGCACCACAAATGCGATCTTCTGTCCGGCAAAATCACCGTAGAGATTCGAGTCCTGAGGCGCGGTCACCGTGGCGATCAGAGTATTATCCGGATCAGCCAGCAGATCGGTCACATAACGCGCCGTGCCGTTGTACCCTTCCCAATAGCTCGTCACGTCCTCACCGGCCGCCACTCGACTGAAATCCTGGGCAACGTTGCTGCACGCAACCGCATAGGGGCCCGGCAAAGGCAACGGCTGCACGACCACGGTCGGCGCCGAGGCATCCGGCGGATTGCTGCTGCCGCCACCGCCACCACCGCTACATCCGGCGAATGTGAGTGCGATTACCAACAAGACCGCCAATAGTGATCCCCGTAAGAATCCGTTCATAACTGCACCTCCTTGTCCTTGGCAATTGTGTCATAACTTGATTCGACTAATCAGTCTCCGTTCTCGTTAGATGTAATAGCAAATGTCCTGCCAACAGCCGATGAAGGATCAGAAACTTTAATTCATCCTTTAATAACAGCTTGTTAGATTAACCGAAGAGAGCGGCGGAAAAAGACGAAAAAATTTGTCTGGCCTCAGTATTTGGCGGAACCTCAGTATATTGAGGGATACTTGGAGGTGGACAGTCTAATCCGGTCCTTTTGTCTCCGGCCCGACTATTCTGAACTTATGAAATATTTAAACTTGTCAGAAATTATCCTCCAGATAGACCCAGAATGAATATTGCCCTTGTAGATATCCCAGAGTATGCTCAAACCGCATCATTTCATGAAACGACAGCTTCAAATGCAGGTTTACGTTTCAAATTGTTTGCCGATATAGACGCTGCGAAAGCTTGGCTCAAAGGCAAATAAAAGAAGATATAATACAAACACTTTGTAATATCGCTTTCTTTCTATCAGTAATCCTCAAATATGTTAAATATGACAATTTTTTTTAGTTGATGAAGCATCTGTAACTTTCTAAAAGTAAGCGTGTCCTGTTTTCCCATCCATTCAATGTTTCAATTTTTATTTTTTTCGTCCCGGGGGAGTTTCTTTTTCGCGAGAAAGTTAGAGAATTTGTCCTCCAGCCTAATAAAGTAAATTTGTATTAGGATCTGTTCCCGCGGGACATTTAAAAAAGGTTTAAGCCTTTAAAGAGAAGAATGTTTTTTATGATATATATTGATACTTTCTTTTTAAGTATCTATACCCTAATCTGATAACCGCCTGCCATTGAAGCATTTCTTTCTGTAAAGAAATAAGCCTATTGATTATTACTTATTTCTGATTTCTTATTTTCCCATTTTGCTGTTTTATGCTAGTTTACAAACAACTCGAAAGGATTAACTATGAAAAAAATCAGTTCCGTTATTTTTTTGCCATTTTTTATTATCCTTCTGCTTATCAAGTCAGCATATAGTTACTCGCTGTCTGTGGTTTGGGCGCCTGATGCAGAAACATCAGGGGAAAAATTAAATTTTATATCTAAAATAACAGACAAAAAAGTATGGGAATATTTAGGCAATAATATTTATTACAATAAAACAAACATAACTAAATCATCTAACATTATGTCTGTCTGGACTTATAGAATTATACCTGACGACGAGAAAAAAGAGATGGTTGAGTTTATAAATAAATATGATTTAGAAAGATCTATAAAATATCAAAATTGGGATCACAATATGGTATTGATAGAATTTGATTGTAAGAATAAATTGTGGAAACACAAAAAAATAATGCTATATGACGATAAAGAAAATATCTTAAACTACGATATTTCAGATAGCAAATGGAGAAGTAATATACCTAACAGTGTATATGAAAAGTTGTATCAAAAAGTTTGTGTAAAACAGACATTAAAAAAGAAGTGATAATGTGGCGCCCCATAAATAATGGATAAAAAAACGCCTTTAGTTTTCTTTCCCTCCCATAATAAAAGATTATGTCCAATTTGAATCAAAACCAACTTAAAATCAAAACAGAAAAGATTCTCAAATATTTTCGAAAGCCTCTAAGCATAGTTACAGAGATTATAGTGTTGATTGCTTTCACTGTAGTTGCCTATACGTTTCTTTTATATTTTGCAAAATACTTGTGGGTCATATTCACAGCCACGGATGTCGGGCAGATATATGCCGAAATATATAAGGAAAGTTACCGGATAACTAACGATGTATTGAGCAGAGATATTATAAGTCTCGCAATTAATCTGACATTAACTTCTTGTTTAATTTGCCTTATCATAGGCGTGATGTTTAAATTTCTGCATATTATCCGATATTTTTATTCCGGCAGAGGGTTTTGGGGTCGAACCATTTTTACCGGACTACCTTTAACATATATTGTTGCGTACTACATTCATTACACAGGCAACTTTAGCCATATGGATACGGCTGTTACTGTTGCTTTCGTTCCAACATTGTGCGTATTTACAGGATGCTTCAGGTTCGCTGAAGAACTTGTACCAGAACTCGTTGATGTAAAACGCAGTTTCAGCGCACAGCAGGTAGCATTCAGGCTTAGACGGAAAGAGGAAGAAGTCAGTCGAAGGGCAAACGAATTAACACAGAAAGAAGATATGAAAAAAAGCGGCACTAACTGGCAAATAATTTTACAAGATATGGGGGAATCGTTTGCGGAATATATCATGGTTATACTAATTATTATCGTTGTCGCATGCATTCTACTTATAATTCCACAAATACAAAATTTCAAATATAGGGAAGTGCCAGCACAACCAGGGGTTTCTACTGATACAGCAATAGAACAAAAAACAGAACCATTAAAAAAAGTAATCACTACCGATAGCCGATTTATTGCTTATCCCGACAAGACTGTTCTTGATAAAAAGACCAGTCTGATGTGGGCAGCTGAGGAAAGCGAAACTCTTAATTGGCATGAAGCTAAAAGATATTGTAAAAACTTCCGTGGAGGTGGTTATAATGATTGGCGGATGCCTACGGTGGCTGAACTGGAGGGATTGTATGATGAAAACAAGCAACCTGATTGTGGTTGTGTAACACCTTTAATAGAGATGTATAATGGCGACAATTGTTGGGAATGGTCCTCAGAAACTAAAGATTCCGACGCTGCCTTCTTTGCTTTTAACCTTAATGGGAAGCAATGGCTTCCACAGTCAAATAAGACCAGCGTTCATATTCGTCCTGTTCGTTCTTACAAATAATTATCAGATGTCTTGTGTGCATTATTGAGCTTATTATTATAACCTTATTCACGTCGGATAACCTCTCTGTAAGCTGGAATTAGAAAATAAAGAATACGTAATTTTTCTGTCGCTTATAAAAAATTTCGCTCTTTTAATTTTGTGGCCAAGATTATCTTGACAGACAAGACCGCATTTTCTATACTTTCCCCACAAAGGTGATTTTCTTATTAAATAAATCTGGCGTTGTGGTTTTTTGGAATCTCGAAATATTATTTATATTACGGAATGCCGAGCAATTGGAATGACAAAATGCAGGATGCTGGAAAAGTGGCATTTCTTAACGGCTTTATCCCAGTTGAGTTATTTTGCAAGAGTCGTTACGATTGAAATTCAATATGGAATAAAAGAAAAAGCGGTGCTTTGATGAAAATCCGGGGCAGTAATTCAAAGGAAGAGAAAAAAGGTCTTTCGGTTCAGCAATCGGATGACTCCAAAAAGTTGTTTGCCAATTTATTGCTGACTTGTAAAAATGTGTCTTTGTATCCCGAAGGCCACAGCATCAGTACGAATTCCATCCTGCATCTTCACGATTTGCTGGTAGCCCACATCAGCCAATACGGCGATATCAGAATTGAGATTGAAAAGAGCCAAGTGATTTGCCAGGGCATAGAGGTTCATAAGGGGCCTCCCGAAGAAGGAACGCTGCCTTTTACGCTTTTCCGGGACGGTATACGTTGGCTGGAATTCACTGAAGGAATAGAGTTGGAAGAAACTCGTGAGATATTATCTATCATCCACAGGTATTCGGTATTGACGACAGAGCCTGAAGGAGACATCGTAACCGCCTTCTGGGAAGCCCATTTTAACCATATACTATATAAGGCCGACGATTTTTTTTCAGGACAAGAGCCGGAGGACTATATTGACGATCTTTCAAAAATGGACACAATAACCTCCTCGGCAGAAACTGAAAGTGAAACTGAAAAAAAACCGGATTTGCTTGGCAGCACCGGGACTGACACAACGCCGCTTGGCGGCCTTGCCATCGATCCGACCTCTTTTGTGCTGACACCAGAGGAACAAGTTGAGCTTCAGGAAATGATCTCTCGTGAAGAAAAGTCTTCCGCCACAGAACATCTGAATATGCTGCTGGACATGATTCTGCAGTATCAGGAAGAGAAAGACTTTAATATTATCCTGGAAGTCCTGTCGGAAGAATTCGATGGTTCTTTTGGTCGCCATGATTTCGAGGGTGCTCTTATCATTCTCAACGGGTTACGCAAAATTCTGGATAGCGGACGGTTGCGAATGCCTTGGGCAGTTCCATTGATAGAGTCTTTTTACAAAAACATATCTTCCGACGCTAAATGTTTGAAACCACTGGAGGAAATTTGGAGCAATTTAAATTTACAGCAGATGGAAACGCTCAAACTGATTTTTCATCATCTGAAACCAAAATCAGTATCCACCCTGGTGCATTTTCTGCTTTTAGGACAGTCGTCGCAACTTGAGCAAATAGTAGAGAATACCATTATTTCTCTTGCCCGTCAGGACATAAGCTGTTTGGAACCGCTGATCAATAACTCGGACGAAAAAATAGTGGAAAAACTTGTTTCTATCTTGTCCAAACTAAAAGAAGATTCATCTTTGAAGTATCTGATGAAATTGGCCCGGCATTCGTCGGCATCAGTTCGGCGAATGGCAGTCAAAGCGATCGGACAGGCGCATAGCAATCAAACACCAGCAATATTTGAGTTCATTGATGACCCGGATGCCGCAGTGCGCAAAATAATTTTGACGCAAATGGGCCAGTCTAGAAATGAGACAGCAGAAGATTTTCTAATGCAGTATCTTAAAAACAGAAAATTCAGTTCAGCACAGGCCGAACACATTATGGAATGTTTCAAAACGCTTGGTAAATGCGGATCATCGCGGGCCGTTCCCTTCCTTCGTGAGACTCTGCTACACCGGAAGTGGATGGCCAGTTTTAGGAAGTCGGAGTATCGCGAAGGTGCTGCACTTGCACTGGTGGCTTTGAAAATACCGGAAGCCCGGCAAGTGATCGAGGATGTGGGCCGAAGCTTTTATCCAGGCCTACGCGGGCTCGCGCGCGAAGTGGGAAAAGAATTTTTTCAAAAAAATAGAGGAGGACGATAATCATGTCGGAGAAACAATCGATTCCGGAACGATTGGGGCATGATTTTCTGAGAGCCCTGTATCACATGATAAACACAGTGCGCATGTACCAGGATAACAATCAACTTGTCCAGACAAGTGTCAGTACATTCCAGAGCATGCTCAATGAACTGACAACCAGTGGAGATGTGAGCATCTTTCTTTACCGGGGCCGCTTTCATCTTGGAGGAGAAAAACTTCGATACCGCAGGGATACGGCAGTTATCGTTTACAACCTGGCTGATTTTTTTTCCAAGCGAGACATTGGTGGCGTGAATTTTTTAAGGTCGTCAAGTGAAGCTTCCCCGGAAAAAATCATAACATTTATACGTCTGTTTAACGATTCAATCAGGTTTGACGACCACTATCAATGGCTGGAACAAAAGCTACAGGAGCATAATTTTTATTGGGTAAATATATTACCGCGGCGGGACGACGATACAACTATTGAGGGTGAAAATCTTGAAGATCAGAGGTACGAAAAAGCGCGAAAAAATTATTTTCTTGCTATTGAAACTGTAAAAGAAGTGGCCAATAAAGTATCCCATGGCATGGTTGGGATACGTAAGAGTAGACGTCTGGCTCAAAACATTGTGGACATGGTCCAATTGGATCCTACCCTGATGATTGGTTTGGCTACTCTCAGGGATTATGACGATTACACATACGCCCATTCCGTGAATGTCTCTCTTTTAGCGAGTTGTCTGGGAAAGCATATTGAACTATCGGACATTTCTCTTGAACATTTGACCATTTGCAGTCTTTTTCACGATTTGGGAAAAGTGGACGTACCCAAAGAGATTATCCTCAAGCATGGCGCTTTGACCGATGGGGAATGGGATATGATAAAGGCGCATCCTGTCACCGGCGTAAGAAAAATTCTTATGTTGAATTCCACCCCGTCGTTGAGGTCAAGAATTATCCTGGGTCCATTTGAGCACCATCTGAATATGGACATGACCGGTTACCCCGGAACCATGTTTATAAAACATTTGAGTCTTATAGGAAAAATTATTCATATCGCTGATGTCTATGAAGCAATGACCAACGAAAGAATTTATAGGAAGCCAAAGTATTTCACGCCTGATCAAGTGCTGAAAGATATGTGGGGAGAGGCGGGGAAAAGTTTTGACACAATTCTAATGAAACGCTTTATTCATATGATGGGGATCTACCCTATTGGCTCCGTTGTGGAACTTACCGATGGGAGCTTCGGTCTGGTTATGGATTATCCCGATGAAACCGAACGCAGCCTGCCGCTTGTTTTGCGTCTTATAGATGACGGCAACGGCAATTGGCAAAGAGGGGAAATGATTTATCTGGCTGACCAGATAATCAAAGATGGTGAGGACCGTTTAAATATTGTCCGGGGAATTCCGCAGGCTCAGTATCATATAAATCCTGCAGAATTCTTCCTGCATATAAAGTAACATCGCTATAAAAAAGTAAATTTTTTATTAAATTTTCTCAATAATTATGATAGTGTAACTAGAATATTAAACATCAATAAATGGGGGTTATTATGAAAAAAATCATTATTTTATTTTTTCTTGGTTTGACATTGATTTGTTCATGTTCAAAGGTTTCCGAAAACGCAGAGGATTTAATCAACGAGGCAAACCTTTTATGGGACGGCAAACAATATACAGAACCGCAAAAAGCGATTGAATATCTGAGTAAGGCTATTAAATTACAACCTGACTTCGCTGATACCTATAACCAACGAGGCGTCGCTTATAAAAACATCGGGAATAATAAGCTGGCTCTCGAAGATTTTAATACGGCAATTCGTCTGCAACCTGATCTCGTTTTGGCTTATTATAACCGCGCAACTATTCACAATAATATTAATCAATATAAAGAGGCCATTGCCGACTGCGGGGAAGCTATACGCCTCAAACCGGATTTCTCCGAAGCATACAACACCAGAGGGATTAACTACAATAAACTTAAAAACTACAAAATGGCTATAGAAGACTTTAACAAGGCAATTAAAATTGAGCCCAATAATGCTAACGCCTATAATAATCGGGGACTAGCTTACTTTATGCAGGAAAATAATACACTAGGATGCAAAGACATAAAAAAAGCATGCGAACTGGGATTCTGTAAAGCTTTTGAGCTCATTAAAAGCCGTGGATACTGCCACTGATTTCGTGAGACTCAAGCTTCAGAAACGAATAATCTAAATACCCTAAGGGCACGATGGGGTCACTATAGGTGCACTGGAGTTTGCTAGTCGTAGTGAGAAAAGCTGAAAACAAACACAGTGCAGTAGTGAGACCCAAATTTCAGAAACGCAGCACACTGAAACTTGTTGGTCGAACTATCCTAGGAACGAAGTGACGCAGGGTTTGAAGCGTAAGTCGTAGTGACACTCGTTGAGAGCAAGTGAAACGAAGCTCGAAACGTAAGTGGAACTATCCAATCCCGATATATCAGGATTGGGAACACTCCCCTGAGCGAAGCGAATGGGGATAGTAAAAAATAATTTAACGTATCTTTTAGCCGTATTATCTTGGCGCGCTGAATTTTTGCATAAATGCTTGTCAATTTAATAAAGGACGTCATGATAAGTTTAAATATTTTCAAATTTTTCAAACAACCACCAACTATTAATAATTTAGGGTTAAAACGTTACAAGCTTTCTTGTTCCCTAAACAGACTTGCTTTAGGCGTGGACAACATTCATTTGGATGTCCATATCAGCCCTCAAGTTTACAGTACTCTAAAAAAGACAGCTTTTATTTTAACTGTAAAACACAGCGGAACGGAAAATTTCTTTAAAGAGTATAAAAGAGATTCTTGTGAAAATGAGAAGGATTCTTTGAGGCGGATTTGCAACGATATTCTGCTTGATGGAATCAACAAAGCGAGAATTTCCCATGAAGTTCAAATAGATTATCTGGCACAGACAGCTCTTGTAAAATTATTCCTGGAGGAAACTAAGTGTCAATATAAAAATCTGGTGGCACAAATGGAGCCGCTTGTCAGAATGCATCAACTCTCTACAAAGCACGACCAGAATGAAGTTTTCTTGATTAAAGAAAAACTATCAGAAATTAAACTTCATTCTAATCAAATCATTCGTCTTGTCGGCAAAGAATTGTTTGAACTGCTGGCTGATATTAATACCAGAAAATTAAGAGATTTGAGAGAGACTCATTTCTCCCCCCCTGACATTTTACCGAATTTTTATCTCACAAATCCCTTATTCCATACAAATAATCCCAATGATGATTTTTTCCTTATTGAAGAGTACGTTCTTATGGGACAGAGATCTGAAGATATTGATACCTACAAAAGTATCAAGTCGATATTACATGAACTTTTTGGCCAAATTGATCTAACAAGTGATAATTACAGGGGCGATAATGAGAACACAAGTGAAAGAAAGGATCACGAAGTTAACAATATTCTGGATACAGAAAATAGCGGTTTCGTCGATGCATTAATCATGGAACCAGATAATATTGACCGGTTGTTCGATTATATCGCTTCGCAGGAACAATACGAAAAAGCAATAAAGGCAAAAGAACCCGGAGTCATTCTTGAAAAGCTCAAAGAAAGAATAGAAACTCAGCAAAAGCTGCTCAACTTTTTTTATCATAAATTTAAAAGCTTCGGTGTCATCCGACAACTTGTCGCTGGTTTTGAAATGAAAACAATATATGAAAAGTATTGTCCGCCGATGTCACCAAGACAGATCAGGGAATTTTTAATTGATTTCTGGACAAGAATATCTTTCCGAACACATAAAAATCGTTTTATATCTCTTTACGGTTATGAATTCACACTTGAACCTCTCCTGCAAACCGTAAAACAAATTAATCGCTGCTCCTCTAACGAAAAGAAACGATATTTGATTATGTTTCTCAAACAATTTTCTAGATATCATCGTGATCTTTATAATTTCCATATCATCAAAGATGCAATGGATTCCATCCATCTCACTACAGAGGAAAAAATTATTTCGTTATCAAGGGAAAACCACTCGCTCTTTGAGTTTCTGCTCCCAGATGAAAAAGTAAAAGAAGAAAAACCCATTGCTAATCATGTCATCATTAAAGCTGATATACGCGGTTCCATAATAATAAACAACTCTATGAGGAGCATGGGGTTGAATCCGGCATCATATTTCAGTCTTAATTTTTTTGATCCTATTTCGGCTGTTCTTTCCGAATACGGAGCATCTAAAGTATTTATTGAAGGAGATGCTATTATCTTATCAATATTCGAAAATGAAGATGAAGAACAGATTAATTATAGCGTGGCCCGGGCTTGCGGATTGGCGTTAAGAATATTGCAGATTGTCAGCAGTTACAACGAAAAAAATAAAGAAAATAATCTTCCCGAGCTGGAATTGGGAATAGGAATATGCTATTGCCAGGGACCACCGACCTTTTTGTTTGATGGCAACTCCAGAATAATGATTTCTCAGGCCATCAATCAGGCGGACCGCATGTCCAGCTGCGATAAAATGCTGCGCAAGATATTTAAAAGTCAAAATGACATATTTAATTTATTTGTTTTTGAAAATGAATCAGAAGAAATTACTGACCCCCAGATAGATGACTCTACTTATCGTTACAATGTTAACGGAATTGAACTTAACAAAGAAGGATTTAACAAGCTTACCAAGGAAATTAATCTACAAACATTCATATATCCTTCAGAAAATGATGAACCCGTGAAATTATATATAGGCAAAGTCCCCCTGACAAACGGCAATTACCAACGCATCGCCATTAGAGAAGCAGCTCTTCATAGAGTTAATCCCAACCCGCTTGACGTGGCCGGGAAAATATCGAAAAAATACTATGAAGTATGCACGCACCAGGATATTTACAATTTAACAGATAAACAATATTGAACAAATCTAAAATAATTGATGCAGTCATAACTAATTATTGAATTTACATAAAAGTTTATAAAGTGTTTCATTAATATATCGTCATTATATCTTCCTTGTTATAAATAACACTACCTATAAATATTGATATATTTTGTTTATTGGGATATTAACAACAAACCATGATAAATAAAATTTACCCAAGTTATAAATTATTGCTGATAATAGCTTTTTTGGCGGGCTTTGTCAGTTTGGCCTATGAAATCGTTGCCACAAAAGTTCTCTACTACTTTTTCAACGAGAGCACCATCACGGCTTCCAGCGTAATTTCCGTCTTTCTTTTCGGTATAGGACTGGGAAGTTTTATTTTTAGCAAGTTTGAAAAAAAAATCCCCGACAAAAAAAAATTCATTCTCATATCACAACTGCTTATTGCGCTTTATGCCGTTTTTGTTTTTCCGTATTACGATCTTGTGCCTTCCCTTTTCAATCTCCTATATCCTATGTTTGATGATTCAGTTAAACTGCTTCTTGTAAACAAACTCATTATAAGTTTTTTCTACCTTATATTTCCGACTGTTTTAATGGGTACAGTATTTCCGGCAATTATCGTTATGTCTATTGACAGCATCGAGCAGTTGCCGGAGAAAATAGGAGTGATCTACGGATTCGATCTCTTTGGAGCTGTGTTGGGAGCGCTGCTTAGCGGATTTTTGTTTATTCCCTTCTGGGGCATAAAAACTTTAATTTTCTTTTCAGTATTGATAAATTTGATAATATGTCTGCTCATTTTCTTTCAGAAAAATAAAAAATTTGTCTTAATGTTATTTTGCTTCCTAATTATTTCACTTTTTTTCTACATTCTGATAAATCCTTTTGACAGCAGTGCAAATATTTATTCAAATAATAAAAATGCGGAAAAATATATCCCCAAAGACAATTTACTCTTCCCTGATAAAAAAGACTCAAAATATTTTAAAAAAGTAAAAATAATAAACAAAATATTTTTTTCTCATTCACCATTTGGTGAATTAAGCGTATTTGACCAAGTCTTCAACAACGAACAACACAGATTTCTATATATTGAAACCAGAATGCAATGTTCGACCGTCGGCCTTAAGGGGAAAAATGTGAGTGAAATTAATTTTGCCAATTTGTCTCTGAATTCCATCGATAAAGAAAACATTAAAGTTTTGAGTATCGGTCTTGGGTGCGGGTTTACGTTGAACGAAATTACAAAACATCCAAAAGTTCAAAAAGTTGATGTTGTTGAGATTAATCCTGTAATGCCGGAGGCGACAAAATACTTTAGCGAATTTACGGATAATGTTCTGGGAAATCCCAAGGTCAATATAATTTTTAATGACGGTTATGAATACCTGCTTAACACGCCAAAGAAATATGATCTGATCATCATGGATATAGACCACCCTTCTGTTATCTATTCAAGTAATCTATATACTCTTGAGTTTTATAAACTTGTAAAAAAGGCATTAATTAAGGATGGCATTTTTACTCAGTGGTCATACAAACCGATACCTAACGCCCAGATTATAAATTATAATACCCTCAAAACAGTGTTTTCTTGCGTATCCCCTAAAATATCGGGAGCATATAATGATCTTTATTATATTGCGGGGGGAAAGGATATTTCTATGAACGAAAGTGAAAAGCATTTTTTAAGTAGAATGTTAAGCACCAATGATAAAAGACTCAACACCCTCAACAATCCTTATTTGGGAACTGAAATGATGCTCAGGGAAATATTTAATGTTGATTAATTTTGTTCATCTGAAGATGAGAAATAACAAAATAAATACAAAAGGAGAGATATAAAAATGAAAAAAATAACAGTAATGGTAATTATATTTACGATGGCAATGATGGTTTATTCAGCCAATGCTGCTACTATTGGATATATTGATAGCCAGAAAGTTTTTTCAAGCTATGAAAAAACAAAAAAAGCGCAGGAACAATTTAAAAAGAAAGAGCAGTTTTTTCAGGATGAAGTAGCAAAAAGACAAAAACAGGTAGAAAAAGAAAAAAACAAGAACATTTCAGATGGAGACCTCAGAAGACTGGCTGAAAAGTTTAATAAAGAACTGGAGCCCCAACGAAATGATATGATAGAATCGCAAAAAAAAGTGATGCAAGAGATACAGGATGACATAGTTAAAGCAACTGAAGCGAGCGCGAAAAGAATGGGAATTGAAGTAGTGCTGGATAAACAATTTATCATTACAGGGGGAACCGATATAACTGAAGAAGTAATAAAACAACTTAACAAAAAATAATAATTTTCTGATAAAAATAAAAGAAGGCGCTCTTTTAACGAGCGCCTTCTTTTTTGTTAAACTGCTAATTATTCACCAAGTTTTTCGCTGGAAATTCGCATACTATAGAACGAACGGTAAACGAAGATCAAAGCGATTACAAAGAAAATAGCTGACAGACCGATCTTTAAATTAACGTTTTTCATGGTAACGGCGATTTCCGTTGCCAGCAATCCAAAGAGTGTCGTGAATTTGATGACCGGGTTCAAAGACACGGATGACGTATCTTTGAAGGGGTCACCGACGGTGTCACCCACGACGGTAGCTTCATGCAGCGGAGTGTTTTTCATCTTCAGATCGACTTCCACAATCTTCTTACCATTGTCCCAGCATCCACCAGCATTGGCCATGAAGATAGCCTGGAACAGACCAAAGAAAGCAATACCTATAAGGTAACCGATAAAGAAGTAGGGGTTAAAGAAGGAAAACGCCAAACACATGAAGAAGATTACGATGAAAATGTTGATCATACCCTTCTGGGCGTACTGGGTGCAAATCTGTACGACTTTCTTGGAATCTTCTATAGACGCTTCGTTTTTGTCTAAT
>Ga0182021_10005406_pt1 | contig 15119 bp, 15 predicted proteins | sample 612E3MmetaG_FD_120493 | JGI IMG/M metagenome (GOLD analysis project Ga0182021, IMG submission 120493) | Permafrost microbial communities from Stordalen Mire, Sweden - 612E3M metaG (Illumina Assembly) | ecosystem: Environmental > Terrestrial > Soil > Wetlands > Permafrost | place: Sweden... | reverse complement strand
GCCGTCGATGAATCTTTCTGATAGATGAACGATGCATCGTTGAGTTTGTATTTTTCCAGGGAGACAGCCAGCTCCTCATAGTCGTCCGAGGCGATCGGGTAAATGGAGGCGAAGACTACAGGCTTGATCTCCTTGAAACCGGGAAGCGGTTTTTCGCAGGGCCGGTTGTGGAGTGTAATTGTGTCACCGGAACGGACATCCGAAACCGTCTTCACGCCGGCTATGATATAACCTACCTCGCCTGCGCTGAGACTATCGCGCTTTTGGCGGGTGAGGAGAAAATGGCCGACTTCTTCAACCTTGTAAGTTGCGTTATTGAACATCAAACGTATGATGTCTCCGCTTTTCACCGCACCGTCAAAAATGCGGCAGTGAATGACCGTGCCGCGGAAAGGGTCGTACTGGGCATCAAAAATGAGGGCGGCAAGGGGCGCTTGCAGATCGCCCTTTGGGGGTGGAATCCTCTCCACGATTGCTTCCAGGATCTCTTCGATACCCGTGCCTTCTTTTGCGGAGCACGTGAGATGGCTGTCAGGGTCCAATCCCAGCTCCGAGTCGATCTGTTTGATGACCCTTTCAACATCCGCGGAAGGCAGGTCAATCTTGTTGATGATGGGAATGACTTCCAGGCCGAGCTCCATGGCAAGATAGAGATTAGCCAAAGTCTGGGCTTGCACACCCTGTGCGGCATCGATCAGGAGAAGAACGCCTTCGCATGAGACCAGGGCGCGGGAGACTTCATAGGAGAAGTCGACGTGGCCCGGTGTGTCGATCAGATTGAGGCTGTACGCCTTGCCGTCTCTGGCTTGGTACGGGAGGGAAATCGCCTGGCTCTTGATCGTAATTCCCCGCTCACGTTCAATGTCCATATTATCCAGTATCTGATTTTTGGAGGTTCGCTCGTTGCTCACACCGGTATATTCGATAAGCCTATCGGCAAGGGTAGACTTCCCGTGGTCAATGTGGGCGATGATGCTGAAGTTGCGGATATTTTCCATATTCTATATTTAAAGGTCGGCCTTTACAAACCGTCACAGTTAAAAAAGCCTTCCGGCATTACTGTCTCAGGAAGGCTTTCTTTCGTATTTTGTGGCTGCTGTAAATTATGTTAATCTTTTCTGATGGGACTTCCTTTTCGATGTGAGAAGTATAGGAGAAGCGGTCTCGTATGTCAATAGGATTTTAGGGCGGATGGTTTGAGATTTTGCAGTCAGGATTTTAACTCGAGCATCGCCGTATAAAATTTCATACCGATCTCGATGCCGCGGTCGATAAAATCGGGACCATATATTCTACCTGTTTGGGTGCGAAAAGTTTCCCGGATGCGCGTTATGCCTTCCATGCCTTTCAGGAAACGCTTGAGGAGGGCATCCAGTGAGGCCTTTCTGTATTCCACCATGTCCCAAAGCATTTCCGTAAAGTTATCCGGGCCCCAGCGGAATTTATCGGCGTCGTAGAGGGCGTCGGAAAGAAACTGGGCGAGAGGGTCTGCGAGTATCTCGGCGGGACGAAAAGCCTCGTGATTCCTGATGGCGCCGGTGATGGCCGCAATTTCCCTCTCTGCGAGGTCAAAGCGCGTGAGGAGCAGCGCCGCTTCTCCAGCGCTTACCCGGGCGTGATCCTCCTCCAGCCGCCTGATGTCATGAAGGACACCTGCCACATGGGCGAGAAGAACCATCCGCCGGACTTCCGACCGCTGCCGGAAAGGGGCATACTCCACGAGTGTTATAGCCCCCGCATCGATTGCGACCTTCCTGCTGTGACCGATACCGTGGCCGATGCCGCCCTCCCGTTCGCTCACGAGATCGAGGCACTCCCTGACAAACGGAGAAGACCTGAACAGCCGTCGCGAAGCCTCTACCTCTTTTTTCTTTTCCGCATAAAACCGAGGAGACCCTGTGGAGCGGGCGATCCTTCCGGCGAGTCTTTTCGCTTCCTCAAGTTCCCTGTCCAAACTTCACCTTTTGACAGATAGCGATTCTACTTTTTCAGGCCTGGTATTTCCTTTGGGACTGACACATCCGATTTGCAGCGGTATCAACTGCCCAAGGCCGGCTGCCAGTATTCGCAATCTCGCGAGTTCTCAACTAACACGTGATCGACGAAGCGTGCAAAGCGAAGACATTTCTCTTTTTCCACGGCGCCTTCCTCGCAGGCGAGGTACAGACATGTCGCGCAGTTGCTCCGACCGCCATCGAGACGTTTTATCTGTTCGAGACTGGACACCATTGTCATCGGTTATGCACGCGGAGGAGGTATTCCACAACTCTCTCAAGTTGTCGGAGCGTGCTGCATTCCCGCGCGATGCTGCAGTAAGGGAGATATTTTTTCATCTCCGAATCCCCCGATCCCCAGAGGGAAGGCGTCTCGGGATTGAGCCATATCAGCCTCTTGCACCTTTCGGAAATCATCCGCAGCACTTCGGTGTGCGGCTCTGCATAGTTGTTGCGGGCGTCCCCGAGGATGATCACCGTGGCTTTTTTTGTCAGGCAATCCGAGTATTGATTCCTGAAATCAAGAAGAGAGCCTCCGTAATCAGTGCGGCCCAGAAGGATCGGAATACCGGTCCCCGAACGAAGCATCGCGAGAGCCTCGGGCAGCGGGTGCGTCTCAAACAGAAGGCTCACGTCCACGAGGTTCGTACAGAACACAAAGGAGCGGATCCGGGAGATAACTTCGTTTAAACTGTACAGGATGAGTAGAAAAAAACGCACTATGTTCGAAACGGAACGGCTCACGTCACAGATGACAACGATCTCCGGGCGATCGATCTTCTTCGATTTCCAGTGTGTGTCAAACGGAAGTCCGCCGTAGGTGATGCTCTTCCGGAAGGTCTTCCTGAAGTCCAGGTGCCCCCTGCGGGCGGCCTTTGCTCTCCGGGAATAGCGGTCCTTCAGATGTTTTACCATTCTCTGTATGATCTTATGGATGCGGGTCAAATCCCGCTCATCCAGCGCTGAGAGCCTTGCATTTCTGATGTAGCCCTCGGAGAGCTCATACTGCCGCTGCGCGGCGTAGAGCTCAAGCTGCCTTTCAACAAGATTTCTCACCCTTTCCATGAGATTGTCCCGCATGGACTCCAGGGCTTTAACCTGATTGACAGCATCCTGCCCTCCGATTTCGGCAAGCGTTCTGATGTCCCGGTTTAGACCCTCCAGGCCGAGTTCCTGAAAAAGCCTCTGCATGAAGAGGCCTTTCTGCGTCCATGACTGAATGCTGCGGATGTCCGCCCTCTCCCCGGCGGACCGAAGCGCCATGGCAAGCCCGCCTACATCGCCTGACATGAATATCTGTGTCAGGGGCGCTTCCCCCTGGAGGGTCGGGGGGAGGCCTTCATTCTCCAACAGGAAATCTTCTCCGGTGATGTAATCGAGGGCAAAAAAGCGGCTGAAACAGACCTCAAAGATCTCTTTCTCCGGCATGGACTTGGCGAGGGAGGCGGACAGGAAATCTTTCAACAGCAGCCTGTCCCCATAACCGGAAAGTTCCGCGGCGCGCAGGGCATCCATCGTTTCCGCGACGGATATTCTCACGCCGGAGCGGCGCAGCGCTGTGATAAAATTCTGGAGAATGCGATCCAATCAGTTTGCCTCCCGGAGGGCATGTTCCGTTAATGCATACAGTTTTTCTTCGGTGACCCGGATGTCTTCCTGGGCCTTGAGAAAAGTGTTCAACGTGTCCCTGACCATATCCTTGTCGAGGGTTTCCGCATGGAGTATGACAAGCGTCTTCGCCCAGTCGATGGTCTCACTTACGGACGGCAGTTTCTTAATATCAAGTTTTCTGACCTGGTGTATGAAGGATACCAGCTGCCTGGTCAGCCTCTCCGATATGCCCGGGACGCGGGTCATGACAATTTCCCTTTCGAGTGCCTGCTCGGGAAACGAGATGTACAGATGAAGGCAGCGCCTTCGTAACGCCTCTCCGAGTTCTCTCGTGCTGTTGCTGGTGAGAAAAACGAAAGGCTTCGAAGTGGCCTCTATGGTGCCTATCTCGGGGATGGAGACCTGGAAGTCGGAGAGGATTTCCAGAAGAAAAGCCTCAAACTCGTCATCAGACTTGTCCACCTCATCGACGAGGAGGACTGCTCCGTCCTTTTCCTGAAGCGCCTTGAGCAACGGCCGCGGTTCGAGGAACTGTGGGGAAAAGAAGATGTCATCATACTGGTGAAGCTTCTCGATGGATTCGGCAAGCCCAGTCTCGCCCTCGATGACGCGGTCGAGCTTGTCTTTTAAAAGCTGGGTATAGAGGAGCTGCTTTCCGTATTTCCATTCATAGAGGGCCTTCGATTCGTCGAGACCTTCATAGCATTGCAGCCGGATAAGGGGAACTCCCATGAATACAGCGGCCGCCTTGGCGAGTTCCGTCTTTCCCACGCCTGCGGGCCCTTCCACGAGGACAGGCTTTCCCAGGTGGTAGGCTAAATATACCGTGTGGGCAATCTGCGTTGTAGCAATGTAGCCCACATCTTTGAGGCCCCTGCGAACCACCTCCACGGTGGCAAATTTAGTGTCTAATGCGCTCATTTGACTCCTTCCTTACAATAATCTTTTCGCCTATCTTTTTCTGCCTCGACGGGTCTCCGCCCCTCAGCAATTCAAGTGTACGGGAGATATCCTTCGTCATGGCCGCAAGCTCCCCGTCCATGACGATACCGGACCTCTCCATGACCTGTCCCGTGAGGGACTGGCAGTCCGCCGCAATTCTCCGGAAAGAGACGAGCAATGTTTCGTATTCGCTCTTTGCCCCCTCTTTTTCCATCCGTTTCGCTGCTTCAATCGCCATCCACCGCAGTGTTTGCCGCCATGTCTCCATTTCGCCGAGGCCTCTCATTACGTCATCAGCCGGCGCTGCGCCCTGTTTGCGAAGGCCATCGAGGATAAGCTCCATCTGCCGCTGCACGCCTCCCAGGATGGGACCGTTCAAGAGCGCATCCTCCAATGCACGGCAAGGACGCGCCATCGCATCGAGAGCAGTTCCCTCCCTGCCGAGTATTGCAGAGGCCGGCACGGAACAGTTTTCCAGTCTGATCATGCAGTGGGGTGATGGCCTGAGGAAATCAAGTTTCATCACTTCCGTGACTGTTAGATTCGGGTTCTCTCTCGAAACAAGAAAGGCCGTGAACTGCTTCTTCCCTTCGACCGCACCGGTTACGGCATAGACCATAAAGAAGTCCGCGAGAGGGCCGTTGGTAAGATATGCCTTTTCGCCGTTCAAAATAAAACGATCCCCTTCGCGACGGGCTGTCGTGCCCATACGGCGGGGGTCTGCTCCTGTCCGCAGTTCGGAAAAGGCGATAGAGGCCGTAGTCAGGCCGTCTGCCATCTTGGGCAGATACTTCGCCCGCTGAGCCGGACTTCCGAATTTCCCGATCATGAAACCTGACGCGAGCAGATGGATGATCCACGACAGGGCCAGCCCCATGTTATGCCCGTGTTTGACTAAACTCTCGCCGACAAGGACGAGCGTGTCATAAGCAATTTTTGTCCCTCCGTACTTCGCGGTGATCCCGAGGCGGAAGAGGCCTTCGTGTGCCATCTTTTTCCATATGTCCAGGGGGAAATCATCGCTGACATTCATATCAGGCCTGGCAGCAATTTCCTTCCCCGCAAATACGGCCACCTTCTCTATCAGAGAGGGGACATCTTTTTTGTTGATTGCATCCATTCTTCAACTCTCAGGTCGGGCCGGAATCGAATTTATGAAAGAAACTTCTCAGAATCCTGTTGAAGGATTCGAGGTCTGCCGCTGAAAACCCATTCTTTATTTCCTGATTGACCGCTCGGATAACCCTTTTCGCCTTGTCTACTTCATCCAGCCCCTGTGAATTGATAAAGACGTGCGACGCTCTGCGATCATGGGGGCTGGCATCTCTCCGGACCAATCCCGTTTTTTCAAGCCGGTCCACCAGACCCGTGATAGTCGAATTGTCAATCGAAAGGATCTGGCTGAGCTCGCCCATGGTACGGCCGTTCTTCTGCTTCAGGAGGAACAGGATGCCCGCCTGTGCCGCGGTCACTCTGACATTCTCTTTGGTCATCTTTTTTTTCAAGTACGTGCGGAGTTTCTGCTGGGCTGTAAATAGCAGATATATGAGTCTGTCGTCAGGGGGCATCTTGATAACCTCAACGGAATACATCCATCGGGTTATTTATTTGGCACACCAAATAATAAATGTCAATCAAAAAATATTTATGTGACGCATTGCGATCAGTTAACTTTTTTATTTATTTGGAGAGTGTAGAACCAGTCATTCCTCCGAAAATAGATTTCAAAATGCCATCCCCGACTCGATTGGCAATCAAGTCTTTTGAATGGAATCCTACTGGCGCCTGACCTCGAGTGTTTTCTGACAAACATGGCAAGCACTTCAGCTAGTGTGTTGCCATTGATAAGCTGCGGATATCTGCAACTGGAGGTGTTTGAGATTATCGTAAACTGGAAGATTATGGTGAGATAAAAGGAGTTCGTCAAATAAGATTTTAAATGCGAATATTTAGAACCGCCTGTAGGTGTCTGCGGCCGTGAATTGGTGGACGACCTCTTCTTTTTGGGGATCCCACATTATTTTTATGTAATCGCGGCTGAGAACTTCATTACCGTTGGGCAAAGTCATGAACAAAGTCCAGCCCTGCTTTACTAAATCTTTCCTACTTACTTTTTGTCCAACTTTTAACGGGATGTTCTTAGCCATTGTTATCAGCTCTTGTTAAATTCTTGTTAAATCTGCGGTATTTTCGATTAAAGACCTGCGCCGCGCATATCAAACCGTGACGGATACGAAGGAATCAGGCGTGTTTCAGGACGATTCCTTCCACGATGTTGGCGACATCCTCACAGACATCGATGGCCTCTTCTATCCTCTCAAATATTTCCTTCCACTTGATCAGTTCGATGGGATCTTTTTCCTGCTCGAAGAGGCGGGTCATCGTCATCCTCATGACAATATCGCCTTCGTTCTCGAGGGTGTTGATTTCCACGCAGGCGTCGATGATCATCTTGGCGTTTTTCATATTTCTCATGGCATGGACGATATATTTCACCTTTTTGATTGCCGCATTCAGTATCTTAGCCTGGTCGATGATTTCCTTGGCTGGAATCTTGACCTTGTAAAGAGACATTCTGGCCGCAGACGCTTCAATCATGTCGAGGATACTGTCCATCTTATTGACGAGGGCATAGATGTCTTCACGATCGATGGGGGTAAGAAAAGTCTTGTGCATCTTTTCATAAGTTCTATGGGTGATGACATCGGCCTCATGTTCCAGTTCTTTCAGCTTTACAATCTTCGGTTCTGAATATTCATAATGCTCGACCATGTCGAGAAAGAGTTCTCCCCCCTCTTCGATCTTGGTGGCCAGCTCATAAAATAGATCAAAAAACTTTTCTTCTTTGGGGATCATTCTCATTTTACATACTCTCTATGACTTATCTATTAGAATTAAGTTTGGTTGGTAAGGTCGCAATTACGATGCTGCCTCGATATCACTGACCGCGTTACTTTCTATACCACATTTCATTTCGGAGTTCCGCAGTTTTTAATTGAAGCTCTCCGCAGCAGGCGAAGGCGGTTGCTCTCGTTACCGAATTCAGTAAAATTTTGCTTGCTTAAGGCTATTGGGTACTGGATGAACTATGACCGCCACAATAATTATTTATCTCTTTCACCGAAAAGAACGTCCCCGGAATTGCCCTGGCGAGTCTGTATCTCCGGTTCTTTGTCGCGCAGCCTGATGATTATTCCGCGGATTAGAATATCTGCGGGCGACTCGAACAATCGCAGGAATCTTCCTGAGAAGTTTCTGGCAGAACTTTCGGCATAGGAAAAATTAACCTCCTTGAGATCCAGTGAGTTCTTATAAAGATCAAAATCCTTCTCCTCTTTCAGCACCTGCCAGAAGGTCCTGCCGCCGGAATTCAAGGCGGAAACCGTGAGACTTGCAAGAAAGGGCATATTCGGAAGGGCTGAAATAATGACGCCGCCGCTTAATCCAGCAGTATCTTTCACGTCCTGGTTGGTTTTCTTAGCTGCTGATCTTTCGCGAGCCTCTTCGAGGGTAAGTTCAATCTCTATCTCCTTGTTGTCATCTTTAATATATTTGGGATAGTCCGTGGCTATTTCCTGCAGGATAGGGACAGCCTTCTGGATCGATTCCACGAGAGCTCCTATGTAATAATGCCGCGGTAAGGCGAATTCTCCCCGGTCACGCTGCGCTTTGGCAGTCCTGAAGAAGTTGGACTCGCCTCTCTGTAAACGAATCCTGACATGATACAGCATGCGACTATGCAAGACGACGGTATCGTCCGCATATATCTCAAAATCGGCCAGCAACTCAAGGCCCTTGCAGTGCTTGAAATTGGTGTCCAGATTGCAGAGAGGTACTCCGGGTTGGACCGGAAGGTAAAGCTGCGGATACGAGATGCGAAAAAGTCTTTCCAGCCCTGGTAAGTCAAAATCCTTCAGCTCGGGATTCTGAGATTGTTCATTTAGCAGATATTCAGCCAACGTGCCCTGGCCGTCTAAAAGGAATTTGAGATGGTAACTCCCCGGGTTTGCAAGACCCGTTTCCGTATAGACGGTAGCGACCTGTGAACGAGCCTTCGCCGCGCACCCGGCAATCAAGCACAGCGACAGGATCAATCCAGGCAGCAACACCATTTTTCTTCGCACGCCTAAACCCCCCTCAGATATCCGCGGCTGCCCTCATAAAACTTGACTCGCACGATGGACGACCCGTAAAAAAATGCCGGCATGATTCCGGCTGTGTGTGTCTGAATTACATCCGCTTGAGACGTTTGCAACCCTGTATATATATTATTTCACGGTTCTGCCGCAATAAGTTCAAAAACAAAATATCCCACCCTTACCTTGCTCTGGATTTTTACGGGGATCCTCTTATCATCGGCGGTAAACCAGATTACGAGCTCGGGTACATCGCCTTTTTCTACCACATGTTGCGCTTCGAGCTTCTCCATGTCGGGTGTGACCACAAAGGTGTCATACATTTTTTCATCAATCTTGATCGTCTCCCGCCTGGCGACGCTTGCCTTCACCATTATATTGTTATCGCCTTCGGAGATAGGTATTTCAATCAGGCTGTTCTCTTTTATGTCTTTAAGGCGGATCACGTAATAGAGGGATACTGTGTCGAATGTCCCCGGCACGATATGAACGGGCGCCATCTTCTCGCCGAAATTAGAGCGGGTGGCTTCAAGTTTGTCCCAGTAGAAATTTACGACGACGTCGCGCGGGTGCTCCCCTTCACTCACCTTTTTGTACAGGAGGCTATGGGTCATGCCGATGTCGCAATAGGAATCCTGCCTCTCCCGGACTTTATAGATATGATCGATAGTGGGACTCGTCTTCATGATCATGGCAAAGTGGTATGCCTTGACGCCATCGATAGTCTCTATGGGAAGGACTTCCAGGGTAAGTTCTCCAGCCTGCATGAAACCCCACTTAGCGCGGTAAGTCAATTCCTCGCCGGGATGAAAGGGGAAGGGCTTGGTGGACTCTGCGGTGCTGCCGGTAATAGAGGGAAAAAGTGGAAATACGACCAAGATTAAAGCAAAAACAAGATACTTTACAGGGTTTCTTAAGATTCTGCTTCTTTTAGAAACAGTCATATTCTCTTTGATATTTCAGAAGACAGAGCGTTCATGATGGATATCCGCACGGGAGAGTCTTCGGCCTTAAGTGAAATCAAGTGGCTCTGACCTGCGTCGTTGATTTGAGCCACAAAGCACCCCAAAAACATGTCGTGGTATTTTGCTATCATCAACCGTCCATAGTTTATAATATGCTTCTACAGCCTCAACCGTTACGCGGTGATCAGCAAACGGGCTATCTCCCCCGCCGGTGTTATATGATATTGTAGCACATATGAATTTAGAGTTCAGCCATTTTTATTCCTCGAGATATCCTGATGGAACAAGAATTGCTCAAAACACTCTTGACTCATAAACACCTCTTGCCTATAGTAAGAAGAAACACTGCATGCTCTCTAGAATATCAGATCCCCATCCAATGATCACTCGTTCCTGTATTCTCGCAGGGAACACGCATTTGGAAGCGCGTTCTCTGAGGACGAAATGAAGTAAAAGGTGTTATCTCACCGATGCATGAGGTGCTCCAGAATCTGATTCAGCATGGCTATGCATTACTCTTTCTATGGCTTTTCTTGGAAAGACTCGGCATACCCATCCCTGCCGCTGTCCCTCTTGTTTGTGCGGGGCTGCTTGCCGAAATGGAATACATGCGGTTTGCCTATGCCATGGGTTTCGCTTTCGCCGCTGGCATGCTCGGGGATATCGCGTGGTTCTTTCTCAGCCGGATTCGCGGCGCTCGTGTTCTTTCTCTTCTCTGCCGCATCACGCTGGAACCGGATGCCTGCGTCAGGAAAACGCAGAATTTGTTCACAAAGCATGGTCCTGCCTCCCTGCTGTTCGCAAGGTTCATTCCCGGTCTCGGCAATCTGACGGTCGCCCTTGCCGGTATTGTGAGATTGCCGCTCAAAACTTTTCTCTTCTTCGACAGCATCGGTTCGCTCCTCTGGGTGGGATCTTTCATGGGCGTCGGTTACATCTTCAGCCGCGAAATACAGCCCGAAAATATTATCCTCCCCAACTGGGGACAAGGGACTGTTATAATAGCCCTGCTGCTTCTCGTTGCGCTTTATGTTGCGTGGAAATATTTACGCAGAGAGCGTCTTCTCAGGGAATTGTTTGCTAACCGCATGACGCCTGAAGAGCTTAAAGAGAAGATCGTTGCAGGTGACGAGATCGCCATTTTGGATGTAAGGCATCCTCTCGAGTTTAAGGCCGATCCGTATGTAATACCCGGCGCCCTTTACTTTCCCCTTGAGAATCTGGCGCGGTTTTCTGCGGTTCCCGTGGAAACGGAGATTGTGACTTACTGCGTCTGACCAAACGACGTGTCGGGTGCCCGGGCGGCATTGATACTGCGGAAGAAGGGATATACGCGCGTGCGACCATTGGCCGGCGGATTCGGCGGGTGGCGCGAACAAAATCTTCCTGTAGAAGCTTACGTAACAAGCGAAAAATCGTGATAACCGGGAACACGGGAAATAATCAGCGCTCTTGCCTGTCCGGGGATTCTTTCAAAAGAATCGCGGCTGAAAAATCTGCAGCCGCAGGCATGCAGAACCAAGGGGGATATGCCTCAGACATAGAAGAGAGCAAACTCCGAAGAAGGTTCCGCGTCTTGCGAATGCACGCATCGTGGAGTCTTAGGAGAGAAAACTTTTACGAATCTCCCGGCTCTGACGAAGTCACTGCCGGCACTCCCCGACAGACCCTTCCTTACACGTCGTGCCGTCAAGCCAGGAAGCGTTATCCAATCTGGCGCCGGTCAGTCTTGTATTAGTAAGAGTTGCACCCCTTAGAGACGCACTGTTCATCCTGGCGCCAGTCAAGTTTGCATTCGTCAGATTTGCTTCGGTCAATCTTGCGTCCGTCAGCCTTGCATTAGTCAGGTTTGCGTCGGTCAAATCCGCGCCGGTGAGGCTTGCCTTAATCAGACCCGCACCGCTCAGGTTCGCATTGTTCAGGTTCGCGCCGCTCAAGTTTGCGTTTGAAAGTTTTGCGCCTGCTAATTCGACGTTCCTCAGGTTTGCACCGGAAAGATTTGTCGTAGACAGATTTGCACCGGTCATGTTTGAACCTTGCAAATCCACTCCAGAGAGGTCTTGGCCGCTCAGGTCGGCGCCAGTCAAATCGCAGTTCTGGCATTTTTTTAAATTGGTGACTTGCAACAAACTGCCCGGTCTAAATGCAAATGCACCGGCGGTTGCGAGAATAAATGTGATAAGGCTGACACCGAGAATGATAAAAGTCTTCTTTCTAATCATGGAGATATCTCCTTCTTATTTTTTATGGTTTCTAAAGCTCTCACGAAAGACTGTGATGAATTTATATCAGGAAAAAAAAATATGTGCAATGGGCATATCTGGTTCCTGTATTGTTAAGTTCTTGATCTGTGAGCATTTCGTAATCATCAAATTATCGCATGATTATGTGGGATTCTTTTTCGGAAAAGACTAAAGAATCATTTGACTTGCCGCTTCATATATTACATATATTAAAAATACCCGTCAACTTGATACCTCGGTCTTCACAAACGGCAATTGGCAAGACCGACGATTTCAATCTGGATGCGCGAATATCGTCCAGTTCAATATAATGTTATCCAGACATCTTGACTTTAGCAATTGAAAAGTTTTTCCGCAAATTGCAGTGCGCCGTTCTGACGCAGCCTGCCTGCTGACTTAAAATAGTTGTTATCATTAATTCATGACTGCGGCATTGCCAATTTGCTTAGATCAATCTGTCCGTACGGGGAGACCGACAAATGGTATTCCGACTTTTGGTTGTGATGCTTATCCTCCGCTTGCATCTCAAATGTACCGATGTTATTTGTGGGTCCCGGATGGGTGCAATGGGAAAGCATAACCCATGAAAAAACAGGCGCCGGTCAAAAAAACGAAGAAAAAGGGCTTGCATAAGAATGACGGGCCCGCAAAAATGCGCGAAGATGAGCGGCTTTTCCGGACATTGACGGAGGGGTCCCTTGTAGGCATCTACGTAGTGCAGGATGGCCAGTTCCAGTCGATTAACCCCAACGCAGCTTCATATTACGGGTGCACACCGGAAGAGCTCATGGGAAAAAAATCGAACTCCATCGTCCACCCCGAAGACAAGGAGCGGCACAAGCAGTGCGCAATAGATATGCTCAAAGGGAGGCGCTCTTCTCCTCATGAATTCAGGATCATCAGTCGGAGCGGTGATACTCACTGGATCATGGAGACAGTAACACCTATTGTTTACAAGGGCAGACCGGCCATTCTCGGAAACTCCATGGATATTACAGAGCGCAAGCGGGCGGAGGAGGCGCTGGAAAAGAGGGAGATGGAGCTCGAGGTCAAGACGCATGAACTCGAAGACATGAACTCGGCGCTGAGGGTCTTGATGAAACAGAGGGACGAGGATAGAAACGAGCTGGAACAGAAAGTTTTAACGAATATCAAAGTACTCATCCTGCCGCACATGGAAAAATTAAGAAATCATGTGGACCTGCAGGGAATGTCCTATGTGAATGTCCTTGGATCCAATCTGAGGGACATCATGTCGCCCTTCGCGCAGAAATTGTCAGTGACATACTTGAATCTTACCAAAAGAGAAGTGCAGGTTGCCAATCTAATGAAGGAGGGAAAGACAAGTGAAGAGATATCCGGATTTTTGAATATTTCTGTCAGCGCCGTCAATGTGTACCGCTACCATATCAGACACAAATTGGGCCTGTCGAAAAAACAAAATCTGCGTTCCTATCTTTCGTCCCTTTCTTAAGAAACTAATACTAAACGGAAAGAAATAGATCTGCCGAATGACGGGTTTCATGCGAGGTGAATTTGATGATCAGATCAATTGACGATGTCTTGAGGATTGCCGGGGAAAAAGGGCCGAAAAAGCTCGCCGTTCTCGCCCCTGAAGATGAGGAATTCATGCTGGCGGTGAAAAGAAGCTGGGAAGCGGGGTACATCGAGCCGGTCCTCATCGGGAATTCGGAGAAGATGGACGAACTGGGGGCAAAGGTCGGGTTCGATGTCAGCAGGTTCGAAAAGATTATTGAAGACGACAGGCAAAGGATATCTGACCTCGGCATCGGCATGCTCTTTTCAGGGAAATTATCTATCGTGAGCAAAGGCCAGATTCCGACCGCCTATGTCTATCGCTCGATCATCAGGGCGGAAGGGAAGGCGGCCTCCGGCATGACGGTGAGCGTCGTCTCCTTCTGGGAGATTCCCGGACTGGGCCATCTGACTGCCTTCACGGATACCGGCGTAAGCATAATGCCTGATTACAAGACGAAGAGGGACATCCTCAAGAACGCCGTCTTTCTCTATCATCTGCTCGGCTATAAAAAGCCGAAAATCGTTGTCATTTCCGGACAGAGGAAGTTCGGCGGGCGCCTCGAATCTTACCGGGACTACAGATTGCTCAGAAAGGCCGCGGAAGCGGGAGAGTTCGGGGAATGCGAGGTCGTTCCTGCCACCTCTCTGACGGAGGTATTCCTGGGACCGAGAGGCCGTCTGAAAGATTACCGGGATATCGATTTAACGAAGATTCCGCACATCATCCTCGTCCCCCGGCTCGATACAGGCAACATCATGTGCAAGCTCGATTTCTTTCTCGACGTGACTCGCTTCTCCATTGCCGTGACCTCCAGAGGAGCCGTCTGTATCCCCTCGCGCGCAGACTTCAGCGATTCCATTATTACCGAACTTGCCATGGGTGTCGTGGTGGCCGACAGGCTGGAAGAGGAGGTGAGGTGAAATGGCAGACACATTCAGAGACATCGCTGAAGCGGCGAGGAACAAAGCGGCGAAACGCCTGGCGGTCACCTCCGTGAAAAAGGAGGATATGGACGTCTTATCGAGGGCGGCGAAGGAAGGGCTCATCGTTCCCGTGCTGGTCGGTGACGGCAAAGCGGTGGAGGCCCTGGTGAAGAAGAGCGCCCTTCAATCCCTCGAACATGAAATCGTGGATGTGAAAGATTCCGGTGGGTCTCTTGGAACGGCGGTGGCGCTCGTCCGTGAAGGGCGTGCGGATATGCTTATGCAGGGAGCCGTCGATCAGAAGACCTTTATGAAAACCGTTCTCGATGCAAAGACAGGCCTCTTGAAGGACAAGCTGGCAAGTTACGTATCGGTCTTTGAGTTGCCGAAAAGCGAGAAACTGATTCTTGTTACGGATACGTTTGTGAATAACTATCCGGGCGTGATTGAAAAGCAGCTGATCCTTACGCACGCAATAAAGCTTGCGGGCCTGCTCGGGATCGCGGCGCCGAAGGCGGCGGTCCTTGCTGCCATCGAGCAGGTGAATCCCAGCATTCCCTCGACTCTCGATGCCGCCATCCTCGCCAAGATGTCGGAAAGGAAGCAGTTCGGAAACGCCGTAGTTGACGGTCCCCTTGATATCGACTGCGCCTTGAGCCACGCTGCAGCGGAAAGAAAAGGGGTCAAGAGCGCCGTGACCGGAAGTGCAGATATCTACCTCGTGCCGGAGATAGAAAGCGGTTATCTTCTTGCCCAGTCCCTCGT
>Ga0182021_10005405_pt1 | contig 15123 bp, 17 predicted proteins | sample 612E3MmetaG_FD_120493 | JGI IMG/M metagenome (GOLD analysis project Ga0182021, IMG submission 120493) | Permafrost microbial communities from Stordalen Mire, Sweden - 612E3M metaG (Illumina Assembly) | ecosystem: Environmental > Terrestrial > Soil > Wetlands > Permafrost | place: Sweden... | reverse complement strand
GCGTTGCGATGCCGGATATGGTGTCGGGGATACCGGGCTGGCGGTGTTTCTTGATTTTGAAGAATCGATCAAACGCCTGGGTAAACATGTCATAGAAGAAAGATATGGCAATCTTTTCCAGATGTATGAAAAGATCGTGGATGAAAATCCCTATGAAAACCCGATGATGATATACCCGGCCGTACATTATACCATGGGTGGGATCTGGGTGGATTATGAACTGATGACAACCATTCCCGGGTTATATGCCCTGGGTGAAGCCAACTTTTCCGATCATGGAGCAAACCGGCTTGGCGCCTCAGCCCTGATGCAGGGACTCGCCGATGGTTATTTTGTGTTGCCTTATACGATACAGAATTACCTGGCTGGTGAGATCCGCGTTCCACGGATGGCAACCGACAAACCGGAGTTTGAAGAAGCAGAGAACAGGGTCAGGGAAAGGATCCGGCGGCTGATGGAAGTCAGGGGAACCCGGTCGGTGGATCATTTCCATAAAGAACTGGGAAAGATCATGTGGGAAAATGTAGGGATGGGGAGGAATGAAACCGGACTGAAAAGAGCTATTGAGCTGATCCGTGCCCTGCGCGCCGAATTCTGGAAAGATGTCAGGATCCCCGGTTCTGCAGAAGAACTGAACCCGGAGCTGGAAAAGGCCGGGCGTGTGGCTGATTTCCTGGAGATGGGCGAATTGCTGGCCCTGGATGCACTAAACCGCAACGAGAGCTGTGGCGGGCATTTCCGTGATGAATACCAGACCAGTGAAGGCGAATGTCTGCGGAATGACCAGGATTACATGTATGTTGCAGCCTGGGAATATCTCAGGGAAGGAGAATTCCTGTTGCATAAGGAACCGCTGAAATATGAGGAAATCGAAGTAAAGCAGCGTATTTATAAATAGACTTTAGCGTCTTAGCGACTTGGCGGTAAAAAATTAACCGCAAAGGCACAAAGGCGCAAAGAATCGCTAAAAAGTAGCCATTATGAGACTGACATTGAAGATCTGGAAACAAAAAGATTCTCATTCAAAAGGAAAATTCGTCGACTATAGCCTGGACGCTATATCACCGAATTGTTCCTTCCTGGAGATGCTTGATATTTTGAATGAACAGCTGATCTCGCATAACGAAGAGCCGGTGGCTTTTGACCACGACTGCAGGGAAGGGATCTGCGGGACATGCAGCCTGTATATCAACGGACGCCCGCACGGACCCGATGATGCCATTACCACCTGCCAGCTTCATATGCGGAAGTTCAAAGACGGCGACACCATCATCGTCGAACCATGGAGGGCAAAGCCTTTTCCGGTAGTGAAAGACCTGATCGTTGACCGCTCCTCTTTCGATAAGATCATCCAGGAAGGTGGGTATATTTCGGTTCTTACCGGTGGTGCAGCCGAATCCAATCAGATCCTGGTCAGCAAGACCAACGCAGAGTTGTCAATGGATGCGGCCGCCTGCATCGGTTGCGGCGCCTGCGTGGCTGCCTGCAAGAATGCCTCGGCCATGTTGTTTGTTTCGGCCAAGGTGGCGCACCTTGGATTACTTCCACAGGGGAGAATTGAAGCAAAAGACCGGGTGAAGAAGATGGTTGCCATGATGGATAAAATGGGCTTCGGCAACTGCACCAACACCTATGCCTGCGAGGCGGAATGCCCGAAACTCATTTCGCGTTCCAACATCGCCAGGATGAACCGGGAGTTTATCTGTGCAAAGGTCGCAGGTTAGCTGATGAACTGATGAATTGATGAGCAATCAGTGTTTCCAGTCAGTCCAGTAATAGGTAAAGGAGTTTTTTACGAGTTGATCCTTCCTGAATCTTCTTTCATTGGGCAGATAAAACCATTTCACATTCCCCATTGTAAATGTTTGATCATCTGTGGTGCCATTCAAACGGTAGTTTTTCGTATCGTCTATTGTAATGCTGAAAGGCATGCTAAAGTTTTTTCCGACCCTGGTCCATTTATAAGAAAAAACCAGCGTATCATTTTTCAATGTAAATTGATATTGTAGTACCGGGGGATCTGTATCATAAAGAAATTTGGTAAAGAAGTCAGTATAGTCCTTTCCTGCATTTTCATTGATAAAACCAATAAAATCGGAAGTTGTGACAATCTTGAATTTATACTGGTTATAAAAACTTTTGATCAGCGTAAAAAACAAACTGTCATTGTCGATGATACATCTCAGATTATTTAACATCGCTGCACCTTTGTGATAGATATCATTACCCACAAACGAATTATCATTCACATCCCTGGGCCCAACGATTGGCCAAATATTAAAGACAGTTTGCATGTTTTTTGAACAGGCATTGAGGTATGCTTCATATCCGAATTTCTCTTCCATAAAAAGGCATTCGGCATAGGTCGCAAAACCTTCGCTGATCCATGCATCCGCCATATCTCCCATGGTCACGGTATTCCCCCACCACTCATGTGCTGTTTCGTGAACAACCAGGTAATCATAACCTGTATTTTCATAACCCCTTCGATCATATTTTCCATATCCATCACCGATCGCAATGGCACTTTGATGTTCCATTCCTGCATAGGGAGCTTCCACCATTGCCATTCCATCTTTTTTATAAGGATACTCACCGAAAAGTTTTTCATAAACCCTTACGATATCTTTCGTCTGGCTATAATACTTTTTTGCTTTCTCTAAATGATACGGCAACACATAATAATCAATATTATAAGAGCCATTCGAATTTGTAAACACCTCGTTGAAATTGACAAATTTCCCCATATAGAAAGTCACGCCATAGCTATTGATAGGATAACTGACAAACCATTCGAAGTTATTATAGGTTTTATCGACCGGATGTGTTGACCGCAAATTCCCATTTGCTATTGCCTGGTATCCTTCAGGAACCTGGATGTTGATCCGCATCGAATCGGGTTTTTCGGTCAGGTGATCTTTGCAAGGCCACCATGAGCTTGCCCCCAGCTGTTCGCATGCAACACCAATCCACCAACTGCCTCTTTCTTTCTTCCATACAAAGCCTCCGTTCCATGGAGGTGAAGGTGCTACTCTGGGTATTCCGTCATACCTGATGGTCAATACCTGGTTTTCATTCGCCGGTAAATTTTCATCAAAACTGATAAAGATGGCATTAAAGACCCGCGTATATTTCAGTTCATTTCCTTTCCAGATAATAGACTTTATATGGAAATTATCCGCCAGGTCTATCTGAATTTTATGGGTATTCTGAGTTGTTCTGAAATAAATCCGGTTGCATCCTTCAATGCTTCTTTTCCTGGGAAGAATCTTTACCGTGAGATCGTAGAAATATACTTTAAAGCAGGTTCTTTCCGGCCGCAGTGCGCCTTGCAATGAGTCTTTAAGACCAAAAACCGGGTAAAACCCATTGGCAGGATTGAGTGAATTAAAGTCGAGGTAATCCCGGGATAACAATTTAACCCTGTAACTTTTCGATGCATACCAGTTGAGGCGGCGATTCCATTTATAGTAACCCAACGTTAAAGATTTACTAAAATCCTCACCGGCCGACAAAAAGTCGTTCAGGTTTAACTTAGCCTGTCCTCTCCAGACATACATTCTTGCATTTTTCGGATACTTAAACAGGAATGCATCCATTTCTTTTATTGCATCATAATAATCTTTCTCTTGCATCCTTTCTGCAATCGAACAGGATCGCTGGTAAGCATCCTCCGAACTTTTCTGTGAATACGTAACTTCACAAATGATGAACAGAAAAAAAATTACAATTGTTTTTTTCACGTAAGTTAATTTCTGTTTTGAATTTCCCTTCTGCCTCGTTGGTAAACCGTGTAGTTTACGTTTTGGTGATATAATGAGTAATGAATAATTACTGAAATAATAATTCAATAATTACTCAATCCCCATTAAAGAATATAATTCCTGTAAACCTTCCAGGCCTGGTAAACTATTCCGAGAAGCAGAAATGCAAATAAAAATATTTTTTCAACAGTTACATTTTCCAGAAACAAGGCCTGTGACACTAAAAAACCATAAGCCACTGCAATAAAAACAAGCGAAAAAAATTGCCATGGTTTGTTCTTCAGCATAGCTGATGTAAGAAGTAAAAATGCCACGATGGCGAATAGTAGATAAGGATCCATTCTCATTTATTACGGCTTGAAGTATATCTTAATTACAGAACTACCGCAAAGTACTCCTTTTAATTTAATTCCTGTTCAAACCGGCAGCATCCTCTACTGTGATTACAGCAAACCATCCTGCCTTATCCCTTCGCAGTGCAGGAAAGCCACGTTTTGTAACGATTGAGGTAATGGCTATTCGGAAAACTCAAAGAAAAACTTTTCCCTGACTGTGGTTTTCTCTTTGATTGAAATCACATATTTCGGCTTTGAGGGCATTTTTATGCTTTTCAATGCAGCATAAACATCTGCCATTGGCAGGATGATTATCGTTTTATCGGAATTAAGATTTTTATCACCTGAAGTGTAAATCACTTTACTGTTATTCTTCAATGAAACTTCTATGACGATTCCCGGTTTTATTGCCTTTTTATTCGTATGGGAAAACGATAACGTATCCTTCTGTGCACTAAAAGAGAAGGTCATTTCATTGTTCATTATTTTCGCGCTGAATGCTGAATGATCATTGTTCAGCAGAATGCGCCATTCATTGGCACTCTGACCGTTTGCAATCATGGCTATTCCTGCAAAAAGAAGAACCAGAACCAGATTCATTTTAATTGTTTTCATAAATTTTCAATTTAAAAATTATTCATTACTCAAGATAAAAAACCAGGACCCTTATTTATTTCCAGGGAACTCAATTGTTTCGTGAATTCCTTCAGGATATGCTGTGGGTTTAAAATTAAAGAACTCATTAAACTTTGTTGAGTCAAAATAATAGTCAAACTCGCTTTGATAAAGCATCTCGTAAGATTCTCCCACTGTTTTATTGAATAACCCCACCATCTTTACCATCCATTTTTTCAGTACTGTGTATTCCGGTGCAACTCCGATTTCCTTCGCTGCCAATTCAATAAATGTTTTCCCGGTTATGCCCGGATTGTATGTTGGCATATGCCAAACCTGGTTATAGCATTCTTCCCGGTTTGAAAGTAAAGTTATTGCTTTTGCGCAATCCATGGTATAGGAGAATGAATGAATTTTATTGACATCAACCAGCCATTGCGCCTTCTTACCTTTCATCAGGTTTGCGATTGCCAGGACATAGGGAACACTGTTTTTTGTTGCATACGGACCATACAAATCGGCCGACCTTGCAATGATTGCCTTGATATTATTCTGCTTCATTTCATCCTCCAACAGCCTCGCTATTTCCGCTCTGATCTCTCCCTTCTTGCTGCAGGGATTGTATGGCGTGGTTTCCGTCATCCTGCCATCGACCTTGCCATACATGTACACATTGTCAAAAAAGATCAATTTCGCATTCACCTTTTTACAGGCATCGATTGCATTCTGCATGATCTTTGGCCACAATTCACGCCACACCTTTACGTCATAGGCAAGTCCTGCACACAGATAAACCACATCCGAGTCTTTAACACTATTCAATACTTCTTCATCAGAAGAAATATCCGCCTTGAAAGATTCCGCTCCCGGTATCGAATAATTGCTGCGGGATACGAGACGGACCTTTCCGGTTCCCTTTAATAGTTCAAATGCGAGTGGGTTTCCGATGGACCCTCCTGCGCCTAAGATTGTATGGATCATAATTTAAAGAATAATTGGTTGCTGTTTTTAAGGATGAATGAATCTCATTACCAGAAAATGTGAAAAGGCAATTTTACCTGACCGATTAACTTTGCAAAAAACGCAGAAAGATAGACAAGAAAGACAGCATATTCAAGTAAAAAAACAAGAGCATATCTTTTTGACAGACTGAACAACACATAGAGTGAAAAAATTAGGGTATACAACCAATAAATTATCCGTCCAATCCAGATGATCGAATGTTCAACAACAGAATATTGAGGTATGAAGCAGGATTTAAAGAAGAATCCTCCGATAATGCCCGTTCCACAAATAAAGAGCGGGAATAACGCAGGAATTGATAGTATAAATAACAGATCTTCTGAGTAATGTTTTGTATGCTTATAAAACCGGATGAAAAGAACTCCGGTTAAGGCAAAGCAGAAATCGAAAATTTTGAAAAACAGGGATTCATAAAAATACCAATGTGAAAACATTGACATTAGTTTCCTGGCGATAATCAAATGTAATTTACTATGAAACAAAAATTCAAGGGAATATAAGATCAGGATGGAGATGAAGACCAGCATGAAAACCTTAAGATATCCTGGAATCTTTTTCATAATGATACTTTCCCTGACAATGGCCGGCAAGCAGGTGCATGATATGACCGGCGGATTTTCAGGAGAAGCGTGTTAATATAAAAATGGCACAAGTTTTTTTGTTTTCTTTATATAATTCAAATATTCCTCTTTGAAATTAGTTGTTAATGCTTTTTCCTCGATGTTAATTCTGAATAAAAACGCGCCGAGCACTGGCAGAAAGATTATTAATAAACTCATCCAGTTTCCCAGTGTTAACCCGAGGCCCAGGAAGGATAATAAACTGCCCGTATAAGAGGGATGCCTGACTTTTTTAAAAATTCCATCCGTTTTTAACTTATGATCATGATGGATGGAAACATCTGCATTAAAAAGGGATTTAAGAGAGAAAATCGCGATGAGCCGAATGGATATTCCAATAATAATTAATGACATTCCTGAAAAATATCCAATCACATTAAACTGAGGAAATGAAAATGCAATAAAAACGCCGGTTGTGATCGATAAAACAATGACAATCCAAATTATTCCCAATGAATTTTGATCATAAGATTTCGATTCGGATTTCTTTGACCGAGTCAAGATATTGATTAATATCTCCGAGAGGAGCCAAAGAGAACAGATAATTATCATCGCAATTGACCACATCGTCGTTGGTATTTACTGCATCGCTGCAAATTCTTTCATAATCTCCAAAAACTCATTACCACCGGCCGCCGGTGCCCGGATGCCGGCTTGTCTGCAAGTGTTTTATACAAGTTCAAAGCGATGATTAAGATCCTTTAACCTGAGCGTAAAACAATTCAGATGAAAAATTTGAAATTTTTGACCAGTATATTATCCAACAAATCAAACAGGCTATTCCTGTAAGAAACCCAAGAAAAGGGATAATCGTGCAAACTGATAAAATGCAATAGGCAAGTCCAATGGATTTACCCGGTTCAGGTTCTTTTTGCAGGTTCCGTGAGCGAAATTCATTTCCCAGTGAAGTTGCCACATTTGAGACAACGATAAATTGATAAACAAGGTTAAAGACAGGAATCAACAATAACCAGACCTGACCCGGATCCATTGACCGGTTCGGTGGTGAGCATCGTTGGAGCGCTTTCTGAATCGTCAACAAATAAAATATCATGGGGATGATACTTAATGGAAATAGTACCAACAATGAAATAAGTAAGATTTCTGACGTGCCTAATCCACCGAAAACCCCTAATAATACTGACAGATTTACCATTTCGACTTCCTTTCTTTGTTAAAATGTGTGTTTCTTTTTGATTCATCCTTTCTCATTCCGGCGCCTGCACTTTAATCTGCTTCAACTTATTCTTCTTAAAAATAAAAAAATAATTTGTAGCCATTTTACCTTCCTGGATCAGAAATGTATCACATGAGGCACTGGAAAAATTTGCGACTTTACAAAAGTCATTCTTACTCATTCCGATTTTGAGACCATTTTTAAATTGAAGAATATTCGTTTCAATCTTTGAATCCTGCAAATAAAAGTATCTGTCTGATTTATCAAAGGGTTTCACAAAAAAATTGATTGCTGAAACATCATCATGGAATTTATATTCAGTAGAAATATATCCATCAATGTTTTTTTCGATGCTATCGACTTTTACGCCACCTTTAAAATATTTCAACATCCTCTTTGTATTATAGTCCTTAAACTCAAAGGGAAAGAACTTGTTCTGAAAAACCATTTCATTACTGACAATAGAACACCCTGTTGAATTTTGATTGTTTTGTGGCATTTGGAAACCGTATCCCAAAAAGCCGAGGGCTATAACTAAACTAAAAAGGATTAAACACTTCATGCTTCCCTTCTGTTTACATAATAAGCATTGTCCTTCATTTAATCTGGAATTGAGGGTCGGGTTTATGCGGTATGGGATTCCGGATCTGTGTTTGTCAAAGGATCCTGTAATTTGCTGTCAGGGTTTTTCGTATTCTTCAACGATTAATTTTGCTTTATCATAATCCAGACTTGAAACTACAACTTTAACTGAGCCCGCTCCGCCACCAGCTGTATACCATGGGGCTAAGGTTCCTGTATTTTCATCTCTCAGAAATGCTTGAATTTCCGCATCCTCTAAAAGACTTTTCACCATTTCGGCTTGCCATATGGTTCCTGCAAAAATCTCAATGGGTACAATCTCATTATCTTTATTCATAGGAACTGTTTTCAAGATAATTGCACCTTACTTGGGGAATAACACACTCCATCCTCCCTGCCGTTTATCTCCTAACAAATATAAATAATTTTAATAGATTATGGAGCAATTGTATGGAAATATCTCAGCTGATGAGCCGGCGAAGGGACAAGTCGAAATAAATGAAGAAGGAAAAATGAAGAATGAATAACCTATCTTATGTTTCTCTTTTCTTTTTGAAATTCAGTGTATGAAAACACAACAGGGATAAGTACCATAATGGATAACAGCACGCCAAGTGTAACCGCAAGTGCAAGGTTGTTGCTGATCATAAAAGAAAGGATTGCTATCAGTATTCCTCCTGCCATCCACAGGCGACCGCCCAAACGATGTGTTTTTTTCCAGATATCCTCGTTTTCCAGTGTCCATGGGGTGCGGATGCCAATGAAATAGTTAGGCCGCACTGTTTGGAAATAATTCCCGAGTATGGCGAATAGCGCTCCAACCAAGGCAACCAGCATATTGGGATTTTTCAAATTGCCTGTGTAACTTATATAGACGAGATAGGTGGCAAAGAGTGAAAAGAAAAAGGTGAGCATAAACCTGAGGGTGTAATATTTATCCCCCATTTGTTGAATTTTCTTTTTCGGATCCAGGAAAGGAATGATGAGCATTAATAAATACATGCCGATTCCCAATGCTCCCGGAAGGAAAAGCAGGATTGTTTTGTCTGACCAGTGGTCAACGTTTCCCGCCACGTTAAAATGGGTGGGTACCTGTTCGGGCAATTTGTTCCAGATTATTGCCAGGTAAACGTAGGGCAATAAAATCAAAGCCCATAAAACCGATTCTTTAAGATACTTGTTCATGATCTTATTTTTTAAGGGTTAGCACATATTGAAGGAGGTCATCGACAATGGTTGTGTTAATTGAATAAAGCACAAACTGTCCTTTTTTTACGGTTGTTACAAGTCCCGCCCGTTTAAGTTTATCAAAGTGATGTGAAATACTCGGGGCTGTCATGTCAAACTTAGCTGCAATTTCACCTGCAGTCATGTCGCGCTTTCTAAGCATTTTTAGAATTTCCCTTCGCGTAGGGTCATTCAGCGCTTTAAAAATATCGTTCATGTCTTCAGATTTGATGGTTATATCTTTATATAATTAGACAAATATCTAAATATATAATGGAAATTCCAAACTTTTTTAGAACTATTTTTCAATTATCTTTTAATGTGATGATTTTAAATACTATACGGGGACATAAAAAATGTGAGATGTGAGATGTGGGATGTGGGATGTGAGATGCGAGATGCAACCGATAAGAATATCGCGCTGTTTAATTTTTTAGTCGCCTGGTTTTAATCAGCTTTGCGACCTTATATTATCAATTTTCAATTATCCCTTATCAATTGACCTGATACCCTATAAAATATTTACTCACTCCCGTATTACCTTTTCGAAATTACCCGATTAAGGGAAAAATATCCTTATGTTTGAATTGATCCGGTTCGTGCCGGTGGAGATTATGTCGTGTGCATGTTTTTATTGTGGGAAAGAAAAACGATCCGGGATTGAAATTTTTTCCATCGTCCTGATCCCGTATTATGAATCGGGGAAATTAGTTGTCAACGAATTCCCTTTCCCGGAAATTTTTATGGATTGACACCCCGGAGGGAATTTATCCTGAAAGAACTTCTTTCCATCGGGAAAACCCATAAATTTGCTTCCTGATTTAAGGTTTGAAACATGCGGTTCAGCGAAATCATCGGGCAGGAAGTAATTAAGAAGAAGCTCATTCAGACGGTTCTGGATCATCGCGTGAGCCATGCCCAGCTTTTTTTCGGTCCCGAAGGCAATGAGAAACTTGCGCTGGCAATCGCCTATGCTCAGTTCATCAATTGCCAGAACCGCAGTACCGGCGATCATCCTGATTCCTGCGGTACCTGTCCTTCGTGCATAAAATACCAGAAGCTGATTCACCCCGATCTTCATTTTATCCTTCCCATATCGACCACGAAAAAAGTGACCCGGAAGCCGAAAAGCAATGATTTCCTCGAAGAATGGCGGGCATTTCTCATAGGGAACGATTATCATGTGAACCTGCATGAATGGTACGAATTCATAGGGATGGAGAACAAACAGGGCATCATCAACGCCGACGACTGCAATGAGATCATCCATACCCTGAGTTATAAAAGTTATGAATCGGAATACAAGGTGATGATCCTGTGGATGGTGGAAAAACTGTATTATTCCGCAGCACCGAAGATCCTGAAGATCCTTGAAGAACCTCCCGAAAAAACGCTGTTTATCCTGATCACCGAAGATCCCGACCAGGTTATCAGCACGATCCGTTCGCGCACCCTGCTGGTCAAAATCCCAAAAATCGGTATCAGCGATCTTACCACTTACCTCATCGGGAGACATGGAGTCGGGGAAAGGGAGGCCGGCATCATTGCAAGGCAGTCATATGGCAACCTGAAACAAGCCCTGAACCGCCTGCAGCACATTGAAGAGGACCCGTTCAATTTCACGAATTTCCGGAATTGGATGTTGCTCTGTTACGATAACAAGGTAATCGAGCTGGTGGCATTTTCCGGCGAAATAGCCAGGATCGGCCGGGAAAACCAGAAAGATTTTCTGTTGTATGCCCTTAAGGTGATCGGGTATTGTTCCACCCTCATTTTCGGGAACGAAGAATTAGTGACGGCAGAGGGGGAAGAACTGAAATTTTTGAAAAAGATCTCATCGTATATCAATCCTTCCAATTACATCCGTTTCTCTGAACTGTTCAACACCGCGTTGTATCATGTGGAGCGGAATGCCCATCCCCAGACCCTTTTCCTTGATGTTTCCCTGAAGGCTGCCCGTCTTTTCCAGGAAGTCAGGAAAAAGTAAACGGTGCGCCCTAATTCATTTTTTTGTATTTTTGTGATATGGATTCTGATCCCAAAGATATTACTTCCAATATACCTGCACCCGATCCCGCACCTGAGCCTGATCCTGCATTTGCACCTCCGGCTGTTCCGGTTGTAAACCCATTTTTTACGCGCGGCTGCTGTGAGGTTCCAAAGCTTTACCACAAGAATGATAAGGTATTTCAGCATAACTGCAGTAAATTCGACACGCACGACTGGCTGAACGACCTTCCGCTTCCGGAGGGCTTCAAAGTGATCGACATTGTGGAAGTGCAGTTTAAAAATAACCGGAAAGATTTTTTTCGCCTGCCTTCCGATATGGCTGTTGAGGTAGGCGATATTGTTGCTGTTGAAGCATCCCCGGGACATGATATCGGGATCGTCAGTATGGCTGGAGAGATCGTTCGCTTCCAGTTGCACAAGAAAAAAGTAGATCCCAGGTCGCCTGACCTGAAGAAGGTTTACCGTAAAACCCGTTTGACGGATATTGAAAAGTGGGTGGCGGCAGTTGAGTCGGAAACATCCACTATGTATAAGGCCCGGGAGATCGCTATAGGGCTGAACCTGCAGATGAAGATTAATGATGTGGAATACCAGGGCGACAACACCAAGGCGATTTTTTATTATACGGCCGAAGACCGGGTCGATTTCCGTGAACTGATCAAAATCCTTGCAGAAGAATTCAAGGTACGCATAGAGATGCGTCAGATAGGCGCACGCCAGGAAGCCAGCCGTCTCGGGGGCATCGGCTCGTGCGGGAGGGAACTCTGCTGTGCAACCTGGATGAATGATTTCCATTCGGTGACCACCAATTCGGCGCGGGTGCAGCAGCTTTCGATGAATCCTCAGAAACTGGCCGGCCAATGCGGGAAGTTGAAATGCTGCCTGAATTACGAATATGAAACTTATATGGATGCACTGAAAGGTTTCCCGGATGTGGAGGTGGTGCTGAAAACCCGTAAAGGCGATGCCATTCATCAGAAGACCGATATTTTCAGGAAACTGATGTGGTATACCTATGTGAATGATCCGTCCAATTTCATGGCCATCCCCGTGGATCAGGTAATTAAGGTCATCGAGGATAACCTGGCAGGGAATATGCCGGATAAGCTGGAGGATCTCGCGCATATTTCCGAGCCAAAAAATGATTTTGAAAATGTTGTAGGGCAGGATGATCTTACCCGTTTTGACAACCTGTAAACCTTTTTCTGTAAATCCATCAACATGCTCCTGAACCGGAACCTCTTCTTTCTCTCAATGGTATTCCTGGTTTTTTTGATGGCCTCCTGTGATTCAAAAAGGTTTTTCGAGGAAAATAAAACCATTGAAACCGGCGTTTGGCTGAACACGAAAGCACCGTCATTTACCGTAAACATTACCGATACGCTGGCACGCTACGACCTTTATCTGAATGTCAGGAATGATGGTGTTTATCCTTACAGCAATCTTTATCTCTTCATACATACTACACTTCCCGGAGGCAAAACTGCCACCGATACCGTTGAATGCCAGCTTGCCGATCCCGACGGAAAATGGCGAGGATCCGGGCTCGGGAACCTGAAATTCAACCGTTTTCTCTTCCAAAGGGCAATGGTCTTCCCGCATAAAGGTATTTATCGCTTTGAGCTGGAACAAGCCATGCGGGTGAAAGAACTGAAAGGGATCAGGGATGTTGGGATCAGAATTGAAAAACAAGCCAGATAGAAAATGCCAGGTAAAAAAAGTTCGGTTTCGCCCAAGACTCAAAAAAAATTCATCAAGGTATTCTGGATTACCTGTGTGAGTGTAATTCTGTTCTTCCTTCTCCTGTTCTCATTTATTCCCCTCGGAATCTTCGGAAAAATGCCAAGCTTTGAGGAACTTGAAAACCCAAAAAGCAACCTCGCAACGGAGATTTATTCTTCCGACCATGAGATCCTCGGCAAATATTATATCGAGAACCGTTCAAATATTCATTTCAGAGAACTCTCACCGAATATTATCAATGCCCTGGTCGCCACAGAAGATTCAAGGTTCAAAGAACATTCAGGAGTCGATATCAAAGCCATCTTCCGTGTCGCATTCGGGATGATCACCGGCGCGAACAAAGGAGGAGGAAGCACCATTTCCCAGCAGTTGGCAAAGAATCTTTTTCCGCGGAAGAAAGACCGGAATATTTTTGAAACCGTTATCATCAAGTTCAAAGAATGGGTTACGGCCATCAAACTGGAACGCAATTATTCAAAAGATGAGATCCTTGCCATGTACCTGAATACCGTTGATTTCGGGAGCCAGGCTTTTGGGATCGAATCAGCAGCCAAAACCTATTTCAACAAAGAACCCAAAGACCTGAAAGCCGAAGAGGCTGCCCTCCTCGTCGGGATCCTCAAGGCACCCACATGGTTCAGTCCTGTGCGGAACACGCAGCGTGCCCTGGAAAGAAGAAATACCGTTCTGGCACAGATGAAGAAATACGATTACCTGACCGATCATCAGTATGATTCGCTGAAAGCCCTCCCGATGGACATGGGACATTACAGGATCCAGGACCACACGGCAGGACTGGCAACCTATTTCAGGGAATACCTCCGCGGTGTATTGAACGACTGGTGTGCCGATCACCAGAAAGATGACGGAACATCCTATAATCTATACCGTGACGGACTGAAGATCTATACCACCATCGACTCCCGGATGCAGCAGTATGCAGAAGAGGCGGTGAAGGAGTACCTGGGAAAAGAGCTTCAGCCTTCGTTTTTCCGCCACTGGAAGGGAATCAAAGACGCGCCTTTTGTTTTCGAGAAGAACAAGTCCAGGGAAATCCAAAACCTTATGCTGCAAGCCATGCGCAGGTCAGACCGGTATTTTCACCTGAAAAGCCACAATACACCGGATGCAGAGATACTGAGGATCTTCAACACACCCGCCAAAATGACTGTGTTTTCCTGGAAGGGCGATATTGATACCGTGCTGACGCCCATGGATTCGATCCGGTATTACAAATTCCTGCTGCAATCCGGACTGATGTCGGTTGATCCGCATTCAGGATATGTGAAAGCCTATGTAGGCGGTATTGATTACCGTTATTTCCAGTATGATCATGTAAAGTTTGCAAAACGCCAGGTAGGATCCACATTTAAGCCTTTCCTTTATACCCTGGCGATGCAGGAAGGTGAAAAACCCTGTACCTTATACCCGAACGTGCAACCGGTGATAGAACTTCCCAGCGGGGATATCTGGGCGCCGAAGAACGAAAACAAGGAAAGGCTAGGCGAAGAGGTTACGCTGAAATGGGCGCTGGCTTATTCAAACAACTGGATCTCCGGACAGCTGATGAAAAAATTCTCGCCCCAGGATGTGATACGGATCGCACGTAAGATGGGAATTACCAGCGATATCCCCGCGGTTTATTCCATTGCTTTGGGTTCGGCCGACCTGACGCTTTACGAGATGACGGGAGCCATGGCGACATTTGCCAACAAGGGGGTTTTCATTCAACCGATCTTTATCACCAAAATCGAGGATAAAAACGGGAATGTTCTTGAGGCATTTGTCCCCAAACAAAATGAGGCCATCAGCGAAGAAACGGCTTACCTGATGATCATGCTGATGAAGGGTGTTGTGGAAAGCGGCACGGGGACACGGCTTCGCAGTAAATATGGGTTCGACAACCCGGTGGCAGGAAAGACAGGAACTTCCCAGAATCAATCCGACGGATGGTTCATGGGCATTACACCTGACCTTGTCACAGGCGTGTGGACCGGGTGCGATGACCGGGCTGCACATTTCCGTTC
>Ga0182021_10005403_pt1 | contig 15125 bp, 18 predicted proteins | sample 612E3MmetaG_FD_120493 | JGI IMG/M metagenome (GOLD analysis project Ga0182021, IMG submission 120493) | Permafrost microbial communities from Stordalen Mire, Sweden - 612E3M metaG (Illumina Assembly) | ecosystem: Environmental > Terrestrial > Soil > Wetlands > Permafrost | place: Sweden... | reverse complement strand
GATTTCTCGTTGCCTGTGGGCTCGCCGCTAATCGGCACCGGAAGCGCGACGTACTTTGACCCTTACGCCATCTCGCCGACGCAAACAACATGGACGCCGACCGATCTGCCTGAAACTCGCACCGCGCCAATTGATCTCGGAGCTGTGAGCTCGCATTAATCGACGGCCGGACGCTGAATGAATATAGATATTCGGTTTAACCGGAATTGCGGATTTTTTTTGCGTTTTGTGCTATTATTAATGATATCCACATCCCGAGGTTGGTTGATTTAAACCATAAAAGACAAAGACAATGAGCGCTCCAACACCCAAGATATTATTGGTTGAAGACGATCCAATGATTATTAGGTTGTATGATAGGAAATTTAAGTTGGAGGGATACGAATTGACCAAGGCCTTTAACGGTTTTGAAGGATTGGAAGCTCTTAAAAAAGAGCGGCCGGACATTATTCTGCTCGACATCATGATGCCAAAAATGAGCGGCCTCGACATGCTCAAAATAGTAAAAAACGATCCGCAATACAAAGATTTGCCGGTCGTTATGCTGACAAACCTCGGCGACAGAGCCGAAGATGTTGAGAAATGCAAGGCGCTCGGCGCCGAGGACTATTGGGTCAAGGCCAATATGAAGCTTGAGGAGATCACGGGAAGGATCAACGCAATATTAACCAAGTATCCTAAATAAGTAATCTGCAAAAGATTATGAATAATTCAACCATTAGCGGCGGTGCCAAGCCCAAGAAAAACTATGGGCCGATTATCGTTCCCATCGCGATCGTGGCGGCTTTGGGCGTTGGGGTTTTTCTCGGACCGACGCTCCTCAAGCCCTCGACGTCGGTCGGAAAAATATGCAGCGGGGTTACGGTCGACTTTTTCGGCGGCGGCAACCCGCAGGACACTTTCGCCAAGGTTGTTTACGCTGGCGCGCTTCAGGCGCAAAGCGATTTGGGCGTTAACGTAAACTATATTTGGTCGGACTGGAACTCGGAGAAAATGGTCAGTCAATTCAAAGATGCCTTGGCCGGCATTCCGGATGCTATTGCAATGATGGGACACCCCGGCGCGACCGCTCTGGGGTCGCTTATTGACGAAGCGGAAAGAAAAAATATCATCGTCACCTTGCAAAATGTCGACATTCCCGATGTTAGAGATAAATATACCAGCCGGGGCTTTGGTTATGTCGGACAGAACCTTTACAACTCGGGACTTCTGGTGGCGAGCGGCCTCATTCGCAAGTATCAGTTGGCGCCGGGGTCGGAAACCATTGTTTTCGGCGTTGACAAAACCACCGATCCCAGCCGCTACGAACGAACCAAGGGCTGTATCGACGGCTTGACGAACGGAAAAATGGTCGTGCATGAGATTACCATCCCTTCGGCCGTTCAAACCGACGCGACCTCGTCCGCCGCGCAAAAAATGTTCGCCGACGCTTTTTCAAAATATCCCAATGCCAAAACCGTGATCGTCGATCATGGGGCGCTGACGGCCGCATCATCGACCATACTTAAGAATTTGGGCGTAAAGCCGGGCGAGATCACGTTGGCCGGATTCGACCTTTCCGCCGCCACTGTTTCCGGCATCAAAAGCGGTTACATCGGCTTTATCCTCGACCAACAGCCATATCTGCAAGGGTATTTGCCAATCTTGCAGGCATGTATGACCAAAAAATACGGTTTTGCGGGGCTTTATATCGATACCGGCGTCGGGCTCATCGACAACAGTAACGTCGATGCGGTTGCGAGCTTGGCCGCCAAGGGTATTCGTTAGGGCGCAGACGCTAATCGGTTCCAAGGGTTATGAAATTAAACCCCAAGATCACGATAATTTTGACGATCAGTTTTTTCGTGATCTCGTCGGTTTTCATTTTTGCTTCGCTCGCTGCGTTGCGTCGGAACCAATCCGACAATCTGTCGCTCTTCAAGAACGAGTTCGTTCAAACCAATCTGGAAGCGTTTCAGGATTCTTCCGACCTCTTCTTCGGTTATCTTGACAACGAGATATTGGCGGGAAAGATCGTTACGCAAAATGACATGGACGCCTTTGCCGTGAAGACCGATCCCTTGGGCGCGAATGTCGTTCTCATGGACCTTGCCGGCAAAAGCTTTTTGGGTAGCAAAAATACTCAATTGACCGAACTGTTGTCCGCCGGAACGGTTGATTCGTTCATAAGCCAATGGACGCTCAATCCCAATAACAACGATTTTGCCGTTGACAATCTTGACAAATTCACCACGGGTGACACCAGTATCGCGCCGGCGCGCGTCAGGATAAAAATATACGAAAAGTTGGGACTCATTGTCGGCTATGGCAAGGTTTTTGAAACCGGCAAGGTGAGAGTTGAATTTATTGGGCAGCAGAACGAGTCTTTCTACCGGACGTATTTGATGATCCTGCTCTCGATCTTTTTGTTAACCGCCATCCTAATCCCGCTTTTTTCGATCTTGTTCATGAAAAAAGCGATCGTTGATCCGATCAAACGCCTCAACGCCGTAACGCAAAAAATAACCGAAGGCGACTTGGCAAAAAAGGTTGAAGTCGGGTCGTCGGACGAGATCGGCGAGCTCTCAATAAGCTTTAACCGGATGACCCAAAAATTGGTTGACGCGAATCGCACGCTGCAAGGCAAGCTAAAGGAGCTTGCCGAGGAGCACGGGCGATTGTCGTCGCTCGTCGAAAGCGTCAAATTGGGCGTCGTGATGGTGGATCTTCGCCTTACCGTCATCTTGGCCAATCCTTCGGCGCGCGCGATTTTCGGCAAACCGCAAGCGAAAAGCATCACCTTCGCCGACATGTCGGAAAAGATCAAAGGCAGCGTCAATATCTCCCAAGCGTTGAGCTATTATGTTCACGCGGGAAAACCTTTGAATATTCAAGAGGTGATGATTGGAGAAAATTATTATCGGTTGTTCATGTCGCCGGTGCGTGACATCGTCGAGCATATTTTCATCGGCGCCGTGGTGGTGATGGAAGACATCACCGAGCAGAAGAAGCTTGACCAAATGCGCACGGAGATCGTTTCGATCACCTCGCACCAGCTTCGGACGCCCGCAACCATTGTGAAGGGCAACCTGGAGATGGTTTTGGCCGGCGATGTCGGCAAAGTGACCAAGGCGCAAAAAGAGCTTTTGGATGATACTTATATGGGGAACGAGAGGATGATTCACCTGATCAACGACCTCATGGACGCGGCCAAGATCAACGAGGGAAAATTGGTTTTCCCGCTCGCGCGGGTTCAGCTTGAGGATGTTGTTGAAGAAGTGACCAAAGAAAACCAGCCTTTTGCCGCAGAAAAGCATGTGAAAATGATCTACAACAAACCGCCCGCGCTTCTGCCAAAAGTGAATCTAAATAAGGAAAAAATAAAACAGGTTTTTCAAAATTTGATCGACAATGCCGTAAAATACAGTTCCGTCGATGACAAGGGGCATGTGGCTATCGACATCAAAAATGACGATAAACAACTGTATTTTTCTGTTAAAGATAATGGTATCGGTATCCCGGCGGTTGATCAGAGCAAGATATTTGAGCGGTTCTCGCGCGGCTCAAACTCGACCAAGCTTGACCCCGGGGGCGGCAGCGGGCTGGGTCTTTATATCGCCAAAGCGGTTGTTGAACAAGCCGGCGGGAAGATATGGTTCGAATCGAAAGAGGGCGAAGGTTCGACGTTTTACGTTTCATTCCCGATAAGTTAATCCATCTTTATGAGTGAACAATTAAAAAGGATATTAATCGCCGAAGACGAAGAGATGATCGCCAAGCCGTTGGGCATGAAGTTGCGCTTTTCTGGTTTTGAAACCAAACATGCGTTAAACGGTAAAGAGGCGTTGGATATGTTGAGCAAGGAAAAGTTCGATTTGATCCTGCTCGATCTGCTTATGCCCGAAGTTGACGGGTTCGCCGTCCTTGCCGAGTTGCAGAAAAAGGGCGATTCGACGCCGGTCATTGTGGCCACTAATTTGAATCAGGCGGAAGACGTTTCGCGGGTGTTTGAGTTGGGGTGCACCAATTATTACGTCAAAGCCGATACAACGCTCGATCAAATCGTGGAGAACGTGAAAAAGACGATCAGATAATTATTAATCCTTCGTCAATATGAGTTATTTAAATCAATTAACGCAAAGCGCGTGGATATTATATCCTTTGATAATTTGGTCGGTCGTTTGGAAAGGATTGGCGCTTTGGTACGCGGCCAGAGCCGGACAAAAAACGTGGTATGTCGTTCTCTTGATCTTGAACACGGTAGGGATTTTGGAGATCATCTACATTTTCGCCGTTGCCAAGCGGCGCAATCAGCCGTCGGCGGGGATCAATCCGCCGGTTGCGAAAGTATAAAGACCGTAAAACCTCGCCGCCGCGCGAGGTTTTTGGCTTAATATAAATCGTTCATCAAATTATGACCAATATTCCGCCGATCAACGTTCCGTTAAACAATATTCCTCCGACGGGCAATCCCGCGCTTGACCAACTCTCTTCTCTCGCGTCATTGGGTTCGTCGGCAAAAAGCGTTTCCATGCCGAGCATGAACGATCTTGGGCACTATCTCATCATCGCCGGCGGCATTTCAATGGCGATCATGTTGATCGCCCTCTGGTCGCTTGTTTGGAAGGGGATCGCGCTTTGGTACGCGGCGCGACGCGGCGAAAAGGGATGGTTCACATGGCTCCTCGTTCTGAACACCCTCGGAATTTTGGAGATAATTTATATTTTCGCCGTGGCCAAGCGGTCGGACAAGAAATCGCCGCCACCTCCCGGAGTCGGCGATGCCCAGCGTTAAGTTTTCGGACTATGAAAAATAATATTTTCGGCGCGTTGCTCGCGATCGCGATCTGTGAAGTGGTTGGTTCCCTCGGTTCGATCTTCACCATCCCTGCGATCAACGGTTGGTACGCCGGTCTTGCCAAGGCGTCGCTTAATCCGCCCAATTGGATCTTCGGTCCGGTGTGGACAATGCTTTTCGCGCTCATGGGCGTCGCCGCTTATCTCGTCTGGTCGCGCCGAAAGGACAAAAGCGTCAAACCGGCGCTTTTGATATTTATATTGCAGTTGCTTTTTAACGTTCTTTGGTCAATACTGTTCTTTGGAGCACATGCGCCGCTTCCGGCGGCGATTGAGATAATCTTTCTGTGGATCGCGATCCTTTGGACGATTATCGCTTTTTGGAAGATCAACCGCGCGGCCGCCTGGCTTTTACTGCCATACCTCTTGTGGGTTACTTTCGCCGCGTATCTTAATTATTCGGTTGTTGTTCTGAATTGAATTGCCTATGGGAAAATACAATAAAGTTCAAACGGCGTATTTTGCGGGTGGGTGCTTTTGGTGCCTGGAAGCGGTCTTTAGCCGCACCAAAGGCGTCGCCGCATGCGTTTCCGGCTATGCCGGCGGCACGGAACAAAATCCCACTTACGAAGAAGTAAGCCAGCAGAAAACCGGCTACGCCGAAACCGTCAGGGTTGAGTACGATCAAACAGTAATTTCTTACGAAGACCTGCTCTCGATCTTTTTCTATATCCACGATCCGACCGATCTTAACCGCCAAGGCAAAGGCGTGCGATCGCAATACCGCTCGGCTATTTTTTACGACAGCGATGAACAAAAAGCCTTGGCCGAGGCCTTCGTTGAAAAAATTCGCGCTTCGGGCGTTTATGACAAGCCGATCGTAACCGAGGTGAAGCCGATCGTTAGATTCTACGAAGCCGAAGGTTACCATCAGCAATATTTCGAGAACAACCTCAACGATCCTTACTGCGCGTTCGTGATCGCGCCCAAGCTGGAAAAATTCAAAGAAACCTTTAAGAAGTTCTACAAGGAAAAATAAAAAATGCCGCTGTTTTAAGCGGCGTTTTTAATTTTGGTGATGACCGCGTCGAGTTTTTGGTGCAAATCGTTTATTGTGGCATTGTTTTGAACCGTGTATTCCGCCTTGGCGGCGATGTCGCGGATTCTGGTTTCGGTTTCCGCCGTCGCGTCTTTTTGGAAATCTTTCCATGTTTTGTCCGCGTCGTCGGCGTTTTCATTTCTCGTTTTGACGCGCTCATAACGCGTCCGTTCGTCGGCGGCGATGGCGATCAAGTGAAAATTGGGGAGTTTGGCAAGTTCGACGATGTCGCTCGGGCGGCGAATACCGTCGGTGATGATAAGCGGCGCATTCGAGGCGGCGGCGTCTCGAGCCATGACCTTGGCGAAAATATCGTCGCCAAAACCGGCGCGCAGAACGGTCGAGACCTTTTGGATGTTCTCGCGCGTCGGATCCAAATACAGGCGCGCGGCAACGTCGCGCATCGAGGTGGAAAATTTGAAAACCGCCGCGCCGTATTTTTGCTTGAGATATCCGGCGGCAACGCCTTTTCCCGAAGCGATTTCTCCGACAATGCCGATGATAACATTATTGTTTGGCATAGCTTTGCGTTTCATCGGTCATGAAGTCGAGTTTGATGCCGACCTGCTCAAACATCTTTTCGCTCTCTTCTCCCGCGTGATAACGTTTTTCGCAAATGACGTGCTTAATGCCGGCGCCGATGATCGAGCGGGCGCAGGTGGCGCACGGCGTCATGCGGCAATAAAGGGTGGCGCCGTCGAGCGAGACGCCGATCTTGGCCGCTTGAACGATGGCGTTCATCTCGGCGTGGATGGTGCGCACGCAATGCTGGGTTTGATGCCCATCCTCGTGGATCGTCGTTTTCATCTGATGCCCGACCTCGTCGCAATGCGGCAGACCGGGCGGCGAGCCGACGTATCCGGTCGTAAGGATGTGCTTATCGCGGACAATGACGCAACCAGAGCGTCCGCGGTCGCAGGTGGCGCGGGTCGAGACCGCCTGCATAATGTTCATGAAATACTCATCCCACAAGGGTCGGATATATGGTTCGGTCATAGTTTGAAATGATATAACCCTTGGCCAAATTGCGCAAATCCTGTACGATTCTTTCGTAAATCGTCATCCCGAAGAGCCGAAGCGATGAGGGATCTCAAAGTCTCTAAACTAGCTACGAGATTCCTCGCCTTGGACAATGCGACCACAACAGGCTCGGAATGACGGAAGGTATGATTGAATTCAAGATATTAAAACGATCAAAAAAAAGCGGCGCGCGGATCGGCGTTTTAAAGACGCCGCACGGCGAGATCGAAACCCCGGCCTTCGTCACGGTGGCGACTTTGGCGAACGCCAAGATGTTCATGTCGGAAGACCTGGAAGCGGTGAAAACGCCGATCGTCATTTCCAACACTTACCATTTGCATTTGCGGCCCGGCGAAGACGTGGTGGCCAAAGCGGGCGGGATCCACAAGTTCATGAATTGGAATCATCCGGTCATGACCGACTCCGGCGGTTTTCAGGTTTTTAGTTTGGGGTTCGGCCACGATCAAGGCACCTCGAAGATACCCAACAAGAAGGAGAAGCCGACGGTCAAAACCGGCGCCCAGCCGCAGCACTTGAAGATCACGGAGAAGGGCGTCGAGTTTACTTCGCCGGTTGATGGCCGGAAGATATTTCTCGGGCCGGTCGAATCAATCCGTATCCAAGAGAAGCTCGGCGCCGATATTATTTTGGCCTTCGACGAATGCACGCCGCCGTCGGCCAACAAAGCATACATCGCCAAGTCGCTCGAGAAGACGCATGCTTGGGCGAAAATTTGTTTGGCGGCGAAAAAGTCCGACCAAGCGCTTTATGGGATCGTGCAGGGGAGCCGCTTCCGCGACCTGCGCGTCAAAAGCGCCAAGGTGATCGGCGGCATGCCGTTCGACGGCTTTGGCATCGGCGGCGAATTTGGCGCGGAAAAATCTGAAATGGTCAACATGCTCAAATGGGTTTTCGCCGAATTACCCGAGGCGAAACCTCGACATCTTTTGGGTATTGGCCACCCCGACGATATTTTGCCGACGATAAAATCCGGCGTTGATACTTTTGATTGCATTGCGCCCACCCACTACGGTCGCCGCGGCACCGCTTTTACCTCCGAAGGAAAGATTGACCTGAATAAGATCATGTATTTGAAACAGCTGAAGCCCCTCGACAAGAATTGCGAATGCCGCGTTTGCGCGGGTTACACGCGTTCGTATCTGTGCCACCTCATTAAAGCGCGCGAGTTGACCGGTCTGGGTATGGTTTCCGAACACAATGTTTTTTGGATGAACACGCAGGTCGAGAATTATCGCAAGCTGATCAAAGACGGAAAGATTTGAACGCGGTCTGCGTCAATTTAAGTTGTCACGAGAAAGTGATATCATTAAAATATATTATTCTTAAGTCATATATTTTATGACCGTTTCTTTTAAAAAGTTGGTCATCGGCGCAATGATCGCGAGCTTAGCGCTTTCGGCCGGCGCGGTTTTGGCACAGGATAATTCATCTAATGATAATACAAACACCAACGTACCGCCCGTTACCTCGACGGTGAAAAAGACGATCGACCTGCCATGCGCGGCGGCGGCCGTTGCCAAGCGCGAAGCCGCGGTTTCGTCGGCTTTTTCCGCAAAAGCTACGGCTATTGAAGCCGCTTTCACCAAGCGTGCCTCGGACTTGGCTGCGGCTTGGATCATCACCGTTGCCAAAGACCGCAACGCCGCGATCAGAACCGCATGGAAGACGTTTAACGCCTCGGCAAAAAAGGCGAGAACGACTTATGCGAAGACCAATAACGCCGTTTGGAAAACCTTCCGCACCGACGCCAAGGCCTGCCGCGCTTCGACCGCGGCTGAACCGATGGGCAGCACAAATGACGCCAATCTTTAGACCTCTGAACAAAAACGGCCAGTCGCGGCCGTTTTTGTGTTGCTGGAGGGAGCGCGCCTTTGACAGAAACTTAAAAATTGGGGCGGAAAACGATATACTGTAATTAATTATGCGACGAACAATCGTTTTGGTTTTTTGTCTTACGGCCGCGTTAGTCGGTCGCCACGCTCTGGCGGCGGATGTTCCGGTGTATGCGCCGCTTGTCGCTTATCCGTCGGTTCCCGGAACAACCGTCGTTGTTCCGACACCCAGCGCTCAACCGGTCGTCGCGCCGGTCGTAGAGCAGCCCGTCGTGCCGGTGACTTTACCGCCAGCGACGCCCCTTGATCCGGAAAAGATGACCGTGCTCGAAGCGGTTGAGCGCGGCAAGAACTTGCTCGCGCCGGTGCTTGTTGATTTTAAAAGCAAAGAAGCGAAAATAAAACCGCTTTCATCAAAGACCGGACAAACGGCCGCCGCGCTCGCTGTTTGGAATAAAGCCGCCGACACGGTGACGGTTTACGGCGGCACGCGCGGCGCAAAATATTTCACCGCCGACGGTAATGGTCCGGTCATTCCCATTGTCACGTCCGCCGGCTATCAAACGGCTTATCGCGACCGCGACCCGAATACCGTCGTCGTCGGCACGGTTCAGGCGGCCATGGCGCCGACCACGGTCAAAAAAAAGAAACTCTACAAGCCGGTCTTTTCGTACTATGTTCCTTACAACAGCGAACTGTACTCGCCGGAAACGCTCGCCGTTGGTTCGGATTATCTTTCGTCGCTCATTAAGGAGTCTTTTGACGATCTTGACGCCAAGGGAATAATCTCGCGGGCTTTCCCGGGTCAGCAGCTCACTTCGGTTATTGATCCGTATCTCATCAAATCGATCGCGGTCATTGAGAACGCCGACAGCCAAATATATGAAGATAATAATTCCGAAGACGCGCTGGGAAGATTTTTGGTGAAGCTTGCGATCAATAAAGAGGGTGCGCTGGGGAACGTCGTTTCTTCGGCCGGCGCGCGCGGCATGGTGCAGTTCATCCCCTCCACCTATAAGATCATGGTCACCAAGCGTCCAGACCTTGAACTGGTCCCGGATTTTGCCAAAGGCATGGCCGACCATGGCAACGCCATTAAGGCCGAGGCGGCGTATCTTGACATGATCTTGGCCGACCTGCCGCAGAGCGTACGCGATATCTATTTACAGAATCGGGGCGCGGCCGCGGAATATATTGCCGCCGGCTACAACGGCGGTTCGGTGCGGGTCAAGAAAGCCATCATGACATGGGGTGATGATTGGTCGGTTTCGCACGCAAGCGATTATTCGAGTTTGACGAGCAAAGCCGCCTCGTTAAAGTCGCGCATCGCAACAATCGATAAAAAACTTAAAACAGCCTCGGTTGCATCGGCCAAAACGCTCAAAGCCGAACGCGCGAGCGATGTTAACGCGCGCGCGACCGCGCTTGCGAGCGCGATTAAAATCAAAAACACTTGGATTGTCGCCGAAACGGCCGGTTATGTGGTAAAGTTACGCCGCGTTTACAACATGCTGGCCGCCGGTTGCTTTGCCACGCCGCTTGCCCCGACGAACGCGCTGCCCGCCGCGGTCGCGGCAACCAACCCGCCTTCCTTAGCTTTATCAAACATGTCGGCGCCGACCGCCGTTAATCCGTAAAATATGTCGCCAGAAAATAATTCGAACGGTTTTGACGGTCTTGGCATCGCGCCCGGGCTTCTGGCCGCGCTCGATCGCATGGGTTTTTCCGTACCAACCCCGATCCAGTCAAAGTCAATTCCCACGGCGATCGAAGGCAAGGACATGATCGGGATCGCGCAAACGGGAACGGGAAAAACTTTGGCCTTCGGCATTCCCATGATTCAGCGTCTCGCACAGTTGAAAGGGCGAGGGCTCGTTGTTTTGCCGACGCGCGAATTGGCATTACAAGTCGAAGAACATTTGCACAAGATCGGCCGCGGCATCGGCTTGCGTACGGCGGTGCTCATCGGCGGCGCGTCGATGAATGTTCAAATTCAGCATCTGCGCAAGAATCCGCATATCATCATTGCTACCCCCGGGCGGCTTTTGGATCATTTGAACCAGCGCACCGTCGATCTTCATGATGTTAAAATACTGGTGCTTGACGAAGCCGACCGCATGCTCGACATGGGCTTTGCGCCGCAGATCAACAAAATACTGAACGCCGTGCCTGCTGAACGCCAAACTATGCTTTTTTCCGCAACCATGCCCGACGATATCGTGCGCATCGCGACCAAGCACATGAAACTCCCCGTGCGCGTCGAGGTGGCGCGCGCCGGCACCGCGGCCGAAGGCGTTGAGCAAGAATTGTTTGTGGTGAAAAAAGAGGATAAGATACGCCTCTTGGAAAAATTGCTTTCCGAGTACCATGGACCGGTTTTGGTTTTTTCGCGTACCAAGTTCGGCGCCAAAAAGATTACCCGCTCGGTGAACGCCCTGCACCACCGCGCCGCCGAAATTCACTCTAATCGCTCACTTAACCAGCGCCGCGAAGCGCTTGACGGCTTTAAGAGCGGCAAGTACCGCGTGCTGGTCGCGACCGACATCGCCGCGCGCGGGATCGATGTGACCGGCATCGAAGTTGTCGTTAACTTTGACCTGCCGGAGAACGCCGAGGATTACGTGCACCGCATCGGCCGCACTGGCCGCGCCGGGCACAAGGGCCGTGCTATTTCCTTCGCCTGCCCGGACCAGCGCGCCGAGGTTCGCGAGATTGAACGGCTCATGCGCATTAATCTTGAAATATCGAAACTGCCCGAATTGCCGCCCGCTTCGGCCAGTTCGCACATGAACGACCGCCGAGGCGATCGCGACGAAGATCGCTCATCGTCGCGTCCCGGCCGGCCGTTTGGAGGAGCGTCGCGCCAAGGCCGCCCGTCGGCTCCGCCGCACGCCGGCGGCCGCGGAGGAAATTTCCCGCGCCGACGTTTTGGCCGATAAAATATGTTTAATAAAATTTTCGCTTGTTTTTCGATCGTCGTCCTGCTGGCGCCGTTTAGCAGCGCAACGGCGGCCTCATCGCTCGCCGACCGGTTGAAGGGGCAGGTTTTGCTTCAGGTCGCCGCTCACGGCGAGGCGTGGTATGTGGATCCGACGTCGTTCCAACGGGTTTATCTCAAAGACGGAACGGCGGCCTACAACATCATGCGTTCCTACGGCTTGGGAATTTCCGAAAGCGATTATGCCGCGCTCGTTGCCGGCAATGCGTCTCTGCGCAACCGCGTGATGGGAAAGATTGTGCTTCGCGTCAAAGCTCATGGCGAGGCGTATTATCTTTGCCCGCGCACCGGCGCGTTTTCTTATATTAAAGATGGGACGGCGGCGTTTCAAATAATGCGCCAATGCGGTTTGGGAATTTCCAATTCCGATCTCGAACAGATACCCATTGCCTTAACTTCATCCGATACCAACAACCAAACACCAACAACCAGCAACCCACCGACCATTGCGGGATGTTCGGTGTTCCCTGCCGACAATCCGTGGAACCGGGATATTTCCAACTCGCCGGTGAGCGCGAATTCCGCAGCCTATATCAATTCGATCGGCAACGTCAAAGGGCTTCATCCCGATTTCGGCGCGAACGAACAGTACGGCATTCCTTATAACATCGCCGACAATTCAACCAAAAAATATTCCGTTGTTTTTGATTATGCCGACGAAAGCGATAAGGGGCCGTACCCCATTTCCGACCGGCCGGCGATTGAAGCGGGTTCGGATCAGCATTTGCTGGTTTTGCAAAAGGACGAATGCAAACTGTACGAGCTTTACGATGCGACGCTCAACACCGAACGCGGGAGCGGCTGGACGGCCGGCTCCGGCGCCATTTGGGATCTGAAAAGCAATGCGCTCCGTCCCGACGGCTGGACATCGGCTGACGCCGCCGGCTTGCCGATCCTGCCCGGACTCGTGCGTTATGAAGAAGTTAACGCCGGCGCCATTAATCACGCCATTCGTTTTACCGCGCCAAAAACTCAACGCGCTTATATTCATCCGGCGACCCACTACGCCAGCTCAAGCGCCGACGCAGCGCTGCCGCCGATGGGTCTGCGCGTGCGCCTCAAGGCAAGCTACGATATCTCCAAGTTGCCGCCGCAAGCAAAAGTTATAGCGACCGCCATGAAAAAATATGGAATGCTCCTTGCCGACAACGGTTCGTCATGGTTCTTCCAAGGCGCCTACAGCCCGGGCTGGAACGACGACGACCTGAATACGCTTAAGAATATTCCGGGTTCGGCCTTTGAGGCGGTGGACACGGGGGCTCTTATCAAATGATCGCCGTCCTCCACAATATCCGCAGTTTGCATAATGTCGGTTCGATCTTCAGGACATCCGACGCGGTCGGAATTTCGAAAATATTTTTGTGCGGCTACACGCCCGCGCCTTTTGATGAATTCGGTTTGCCCGTCGGGCCGCTCGTGAAAACGGCGTTGGGAGCGGAAAAATATCTGGAATGGGAAAAGCGGGGGAGCACGATAAAGCTCTTAAATGAATTGAAGAAGCAAGGGTATCGCCTTTACGCCATTGAACAAGGCAAGGGTTCGATCCGCGCCGATCGTTTAAAGTTATCGAAGAAGGAATTTGACCGCGCCATTCTTGTCGTAGGGAACGAGATCAAGGGGCTTTCGCCGGGCGTGCTTCGCCGCTGCGATAAATTGCTCGAGATCCCCATGCGCGGCAAGAAGGAGTCGCTCAATGTCGCCGTTGCTTTCGGTATCGTTGCTTATTCAGTATCGGAAAGGATTTAAGATGTAAATGTTTTTTACTTATCCACTTGACAATATTCTTTACACAAGGTAAAGTGATGAAAACATGCCTGTCAATTTAGGGAAAATAATAAAACAACTTCGCGAAGATAGCGGGCTTTCTCAAGAGCGTTTGGCTGAAGAGATTGAAGTTTCTCGTCCGACTTTTGCGCAAATTGAGAAGGGGGAACGGGATTTAACGGTAACGGAAGCCACTAAACTGGCGGGAATTTTTAATAAAAGTCTAGATGCTTTGTTATCCGGAGTTGCTGCGCCGCGGGTTAATGTTGTCATAGAAGAAGACAAGACCAAAAAACAGAAGAATGATGTCCGCATCGTCATGCCGCGCGCTAACGCGAAGAAATTTAAGGAAGTGTTGCTTTATGTACTCGGTAAGATCGGCGCCAAACCGAATATAGGCGAAACGGCCCTATATAAACTTTTGTATTTCATTGATTTCGATTTTTATGAGAAGTTCGAGCGTCAGCTGACCGGCGCCCGTTATATCAAGAACCATTACGGCCCAACACCGGTAGAGTTTAAGGTCATTGTTGACGAAATGATTGCGAATAAAGAAATAGAAAGGGTGAAAAGTAATTATTTTCAATATGACCAGAAGAAATACCTGCCGCGGCGCGAACCCGACCTTGCATCCATTTCAGCGGAGGAGATTAAGCATATTGATGAGGTTTTGGCTCGACTTTCAGACAAGAACGCCAACGAACTAAGTCATTACTCGCATACGGATACGCCATGGATGGTTAATGAGCCCGGCAAAATCATTAGCTACGAGAGTGTTTTTTATCGCGACGCGGAACATTCGGTTAAAAATTACGACGATGAATTATAGCGAGACAGATGAGTTCACCAAGTCCTTCAGGCGTTTATCCAAGAAGTACCGATCATTACCGGATGACCTGGGTGAGTTTAAAAAGGTCGTTTCGTCCGCGCCGCTCGGAATCGGCAAACATTTCGCGGTTCTCCAAGTCGAGGCGTACATTAAGGTAGTTAAAGCCCGCTTGTTTTGCCGCTATCTTCGCGGATCGTCATTACGAATCGTTTACGGTTACGAAGAGGATTGCCAGACGATCACATTTATCGAACTATATTTTAAGGGGGAGCAGGAGAACGAGAGCCGCGGGTTAATTAATAGTTTTCTATTGAAACATACTTGAAAGTCGCGCAATCAGTTTCACCGTCCGGCTCCCTCGGCCTTGTTTTTTGCACGAATAAGGCATAATCTAACAATATAGCTTATGCCGACCAAGTCATTGAACCAAAATTTACACAAGGCCAGCCAAGCCAAGAAAGACGAGTTTTACACTCAACTTGTTGATATTGAAAAAGAACTCAAGCATTACAAAGACCAATTTCGCGGCAAGGTGGTTTTTTGCAACTGCGATGACCCGTATGAAAGCAACTTTTTCAAATTTTTTGCGGGCAATTTTGAACATTGGGGGCTCAAAAAGTTAATCGCCACCAGCTTTACCAAATCGCCGATCGCCGGAAAGCAGATGGACTTATTTAAAGTGGAGGGGCTTAAGCCGAACGGCAAGCAGCCGTTCATGATCGAAATAAACGCGGTGCCTGACGTTGACGACGACGGCGCGGTCGGATTAAGCGATGTTGAATATCT
>Ga0182021_10005402_pt1 | contig 15127 bp, 16 predicted proteins | sample 612E3MmetaG_FD_120493 | JGI IMG/M metagenome (GOLD analysis project Ga0182021, IMG submission 120493) | Permafrost microbial communities from Stordalen Mire, Sweden - 612E3M metaG (Illumina Assembly) | ecosystem: Environmental > Terrestrial > Soil > Wetlands > Permafrost | place: Sweden... | reverse complement strand
GCGGGCATCGGCAAGAGCCGCCTCGCCTGGGAGTTCATCAGGGTCAGCTCGCACGGGCGCGCGAGCTGCTGGAGACCAGTGCGTCCCTCGAGGAATCCGAGGAGCTGCAGTCGCGTTCCGGCTACGCCTGGGCGCAGGCCGTGCTGCTCCGCGGCGAAGGCGACTTCGAAGGCGCCCTCGCCGCCGCGACAAGGTCGGTACAGGCCCGCCACGAGCTCGGTGTCGGCTCTGTCAAGGGCGGGCTCGTCGAACAACTGGAAGCAGCCATGGTCCTCGACGGGGCAAAGGCCGAGGAGCTGCTGTCCGATCTGGAGCGGCTCCGGCCCGGGGAGACCACCCCGTATCTCATGGCTCAGGCGGCAAGATTTCGCGCCAGGCTGTCCGCCGGTGAAGACGACCGGGGGTTCAGAACCGCCCTCGCGGCGTTCCGAGTGCTCGCCATGCCTTTTTGGGAAGCAGTCACCCTGCTCGAGCAAAGCGAGTGGCTCTTCGCGCGTGCGGAGGACGCCGCGGCCCTGCCGCGGATGGTAGAAGCACAGGAGATCTTCGAACGCCTCCACGCCCAGCCGTGGTTGGAGCGTCTTGCCCGGCTGACAAGCCCCGAAAGCGTCTCGGCCTGAGCCCGTCGGCGCCGGGTCGGGGCCTCCGGGCTCCACGAAACCTCCGACCAGACCACGGTCAGCCTGTCGCCAATTGCCACTATCGGCTCCGGGCGCGTCGTCTGTAGGCTTTGGACAGCTCGGTGAAATCGTGTGGGAGGGGGACGATGATGAAGATCTCCGCGATACTGAAGAGCAAGGGCCCGTCGGTGGCGACCATCGGCCAGGACGTGACGATGGCAACGGTGGTCGCCGAGCTGGCCCGACATAACGTCGGCGCCCTTGTCGTCTCGGGCGACGGTCGGACCGTCGACGGGATCATCTCTGAGCGCGACGTCGCCCGCGCTCTGGAACGGTTCGGGGGTGCCGTCTTGGACAAGCCGGTCCGGATGATCATGTCGAGCGAGGTCAGGACGGTAGCTCCGGACGAGGAAGTTGAGTCCGTCGCCGTCATGATGACCGAGCACCGCATCCGTCACGTCCCCGTTCTGCAGGACGGGGCCCTGGCCGGGATCGTGAGCATCGGCGACGTCGTGAAGAGCCGGATCGAAGAGCTCGAGCAGGACCGCGACGCGTTGTTCAAGTACATCGACGCCCGCTAGGGCACGCTTGCGGGAATCTCCGGGCGTCGCACCGAGTTGCACATCGTGCGGGTCACGCACAAGGCGGAGGGGGGCGAGCAACGGTGAATGTGGCATTCGTCGTCGACTCGGTCGCCGAAGGGAGCTTGGTGACAGGTCATGTCTGACGAATTCGAGTTCGCGAAGCTCGCAAAGTCCCTGGGAAACGGTGACTTCGCCAGACGGGTGGTCCTCACAGACAGGCTGAGGCGGGGCACGTCGGTGGTCGCTGCCGGACTCGGCCTGCTGGCACTCGCAGTGCTGCTGGCGCTCACGAACACGATATCGATAGTGGTCACGTTGGCAGTCGTGCTCATTGTCCTCTCCGAGGTGGTGCGACTCGGCGTCACCGAGCACAGGAGAGCAGCCGCCTAGTCAAGGGCGCTCGGAGCGTCCATCGGTCTGTCCGCCCTCTCAAACCTCGAGACGGCAACCAGCCCGGCCACCCGGCCGGGTCGGCCGGGCATGCCGGGCTGGCAAGCCGCGATTGCTCCTGGTAGGAGCTGACGACTAGGTGGTCGAGGTCGGCTGGACTGCTTCGGCACTCGACGGCAGGCCCGTCGACTCGCCCGTCTCCTCATGCGCCAGCTGTTCTGACGACGGCTGAATCGTCGTCGCGAAGAGCGCCGGCATGCCGTTGTGGAAGACGCCGTACTTGCTGATCCAGAGCATCAGCTGGTAGGCGATGATGACGCCGAAGGAGCCGATCGCGATGCCGTTGAAAGACACGTTGCCGTGATCGAAGATGAGCGTGTAGTTCCCGGCACCGGCGACGAGGCCGATGGCGGCGGGGAAGAGGTTGACCGGGTTGGAGAAGTTGACCCGGTTCTCGACCCAGATGCGCCCGCCGAGCACGGCGATGAGCCCGTAGAGAATCGTCCCGGCACCGCCGAGGACTCCAGCCGGCAAGGTCGAGATCAGCGCACCGAACTTCGGGATGCAGCCGAACGCGATCGCGACGACGGCGGCGACGTAGTACGCCGAGGTCGAGTACACCTTGGTGGCAGCCATGACGCCGATGTTCTCGGCATAGGTCGTCGTGCCGCTACCGCCTCCGATGCCGGCGATCATCGTCGCCAGGCCGTCAGCCATGTAACCGCGGCCCAACGAGCGGTCCAGGTTGCGACCCGTCATCGAGGCCACCGCCTTGATGTGGCCCGTGTTCTCGGCGATGAGCACGATCACGACAGGGACGATCAGGAAGATCGGACGCATGGTGAAGTGCGGACCCGTGAACTTCGGGAGGCCGATCCAACCGGCGGACTTGACCGCGGTGAAGCTGATCTGACCCTGTCCCCAGCCGATCAGATATCCGAAGGCGACGCCGACCAGGATGGAGAGTCGCCCGATGAAGCCCCGGAACAGGACTGTCACAAGGACGATCCCGCACAGGGTCGCGAACCCGGTCCACGGCTGCTTGTCGAAGTTCGTAAAGGCGCTCGACGCGAGGTTGAGGCCGATGAGCGCCACGACTGCGCCCGTGACAACGGGTGGCATGAGCCACTCGATGAAGCGGGTGCCCCACTTGTTCACGATCAGGCCGATCACGAAGAACACGGCGCCCGCCACAAAGATGCCGGCCAGCGCTGACGGGATGCCGCCCTTTTGCTCCGCGACGAGGACCGGGGAGATGAAGGCGAAGCTGCTTCCCAAATAGCTGGGCAGGCCGAGGCGCTGGCCCCGTCCGATGGTGATGAGCAGGAAGCACAGCGTGCCGATGCCCGAGAAGAAGATCGTCGTGTTCGGCGGGAACCCGATCAGCACAGGAACGATGAAGGTCGCCCCGAACATCGCCAGCACGTGCTGGAAGCCCAAGCCGATCGTCTGGGGCCAGGCGAGCCGCTCGTCGGGCGCCACCACCTCCGTGGGCGGAATGTGCTTCCCGTCGCCGTGCACCTTCCACAAGCCTTCTAACAGGCTCATCTGGCACCCCTTTCTTCCTGGGCCTTTAAACCCCTAGGCCAGGGGACCACGACATCTCGCGGCCCCTCCCGGCCACTCGCACTGTTCCCTCACATGGCACCGTAAGGTCCGATTCACTTGTTCACTAGGGTCCAACGTCACATTGGCGCCAAATCGATCGGCTCGACAAAGAGCCCTGCGGTAGCCTCGCCACGTGGATGTCGGCGAGATGGAGTTGGCTCCGATCCCTGCCGGGCCGCGCCGGCAATCGTGTTGACGCCGAGCCGTAAGCAGACCGAGCGTTCGGCGCGACAAAGCCGTAACAGCCAGATGACGGTGCGGGCGGCTCGCCGGTCGGCTTCGCACCTGGTCAGCTCATGACGGTGCAACTGAGGCGCTGGTTCGGCCAGCCCAAGTTGGACCTCGCGAGGATGCGCTGGGCGCGTCCTGCTAGCCACATGCAGCACGGCGTCGCCCGCGCCGGCATGTTCTTCATGACTGAGGAGATGCTCGGATTCCAACCTCGAGGCATAGACGCCCTCTTCGGCGCCCGCGCCTTCTCGTGGAGCCTCGCCTCCTTGACCGACATCCACCTCAAGCCGACGCTCCGCAAGCTTCGCGTGACCCTTTTCACCGCGGACAGGCGCGACCGGCTCATCGTGTCGGACGCTCTCGTTGTCCTTCACGACCTGCAGTCATGGCGTCCCAGCTAGGTAAGCGGTGTACGGTCCTGACAGGGCCTCGCCGGATGAGAGAGGGTGCACCGTCGTGATCGTGATCGTGCTCGTGCTCGTCGTGGCCGCGTTCGTTCTTGTCGTCGTCGACGCCCGCTACGGATTCCGCCGCGGCTCGAAAGGCGCACCGGGAAGCCCCGGGACGCCGCCACGGGGACGCCCGCGACGTGCGAGGAGGAACGATCCTCGTTAGTCCCGGGTCCTCATGATTCATTAGGTTCATTGACGTGCCAGCTTCTACGGCCGGACAGGAGCCGGAGCCGCCCACTCGGGTCGTAGGCCTGCCCTTCCGCTTCGCGTGGCTCTTCGCCGCCCTGATCTGCTTCGGCGCTGGATTGGCCCTGCTCGTACGCGCGGGACTCGGCCTCGACCCCTGGGACGTCTTGAACCAGGGCATAGCCCGCCATCTCCACATCCAGATCGGCTGGGTCGTCGACATCGTCGGTGCGGTGGTGCTCCTGGCGTGGATCCCGCTCAGGCAAAGACCGGGCGCGGGCACGCTCTGCAACATCGTCCTGATCGGGCTCGTGGCCAATGGCGTCCTCGACGTGCTGCCCAATCCCCATGGCCTGCCCTTGAGGGTCGGGATGATGACGGCGGCGATATTGGTCAACGGCGTGTGCACGGCTTGGTACATCGGCGCCGGCCTCGGCCCCGGCCCGCGCGACGGGCTGATGACGGGCTTTGCCGCCCGCGGCCATTCGGTGAGGGTGGTCCGCACGATCATCGAGCTGTCGGCCCTGGCGGCCGGGTTCGCCCTCGGGGGCTCGGTTGGGATCGGGACCATCGCCTACGCCCTCAGCGTCGGCCCTATCGTCCACTTCTTCCTTCCCCGCCTGAGCCTGCCGCCACCTGTCCCCCGGGCCAAGATCGGCGACGGCGCAGGGCGCCGCGGCTGATCTTCGGGCCAAACCCTCGACTCCCGCAGCTGAACCGTCGGCGCGCCCGGACATGGCGTGAGGTCGCCGGTGAGGTCAGAATGTGCAGGGAGGTTCTCGTATGGACTGGAAACTCGAGCTCGTGGTACTGCCGTCAGCCGACCTCGACCGCGCGAAGGCCTTCTACACGGACATCGCCGGCTTCGGACTCGACGTGGACCACCGGGACGGTGACTTCCGTGTCGTGCAGCTCACGCCGCCGGGATCAGCCTGCTCGGTCACGCTCATGGCAAATGCGGAGGCCGCCGGCTCTGTGCACGGGTTGCACCTGGTCGTCAACGACATCGAGGCGGCACACGCCGAGCTCACCGGGCGCGGGGCAGCCCCGAGCGAGATATTCCACTACGAGTCGGGCCGCCAGGAGCCCGGCCCACATCCCGAGCACAGCGACTACAACTCCTTTTTCTCCTTCAGCGATCCTGACGGCAACGGGTGGCTCGTCCAAGAGGTGCGGCGCAACGCGCCGGCGGGATGAACCGCTGAACGCCGCGGCCGATCACCGGCCGCGCCGTCAGGGCTTCTCGCCTGCGACTAAGCGTTCCCCGATGCTTTCGAGCACAGGCAGGACCTCGGAGAGACTGTCGACCACGTAGTGGGCACCCGCGCGGAGCAACACCTCGGTTGCCTTCTCGCTCAAGGCCCGCTGCTCGTCGGCGCCAAGAGCGTCGAACCCGGACAGGCTGAGGCCGACTTCATTGCCGGTCACGGCGACGCCCACCGACCACATGCCGCCGTTCAGCCCCTCCTCGATGTCGACGACGGTGTCGCCGATCTTGACGACGGCCTGCACCGGGCTGATCGACAGCTGGATCAGCGCCTGCAGAGCCATGAACGGTCCCGGCCGGCCGGCCGGGGTGTCGCCGGCGCAGACGATCGCGTCGGGCTCGTAGCCCTGCTGGCTCGCGACGCGGGCGACGACCTCCATCACCTCGCGCGGGTAGCCGGTCGTCGAGGCGATGGCCAGGCCCCGCTCGCGAAGGGCCGCGATCGTCTCCACCACTCCCGGGATGACGTCGGAGTGCTGCGCCACAGTCCGCACCTGCAAAGGCAAGAAGCGCTCGTAGAGCGAGTCGACATCACCGTCGTCGGGAACCTTCCCCCTGGCCTCCTCCCATCTCCTCCGGACGGCATCGACTCGTGTGATGGCTTGGATGTGCTGCCATTTGGGCATGCCCATCGGCGCGCGTGCCTCCTCGGCGGTGATGGGCACGCCGGTATCCTCGAAGGCCTGCAGGAACGTGGCCACCGGGGCCATGCACCCGAAGTCGACTGTGGTCCCGGCCCAGTCGAGGACGACCGCCCGCAAAGGCCCGGCGTAACGGGGATGCTGCAGCGACATGTTCACTCCGCCTCCCGGATAGATCAGAACCCGCCACCCCGCGACTCTGGGTCGCGCACGTACTCGACGATCGCGTCGAGCTTGGCGCGTCAGGTGCCTTCGATGTTGACAGGCTCCCTCTTGTGACCGTCCAGTCCGGCGCGCTTGATGTACCCGTCCGCCAGTGCATTGGCTGCTTCAGCTATGCGGAGGCCGACCACATCGAGCCGGCGGACCAGCTCGCGTTGCTTGAGGACTTCGGCGCCCGCCGGATCGATGAAGAGGTCGGCCAGGACGAGCTCGTACTGTTTCCTAATCGTGTTGCTGGCCTTCCGGGCAGCGAGCGTCTGCTGGCTTATCTCTGTCGAGAGCTTCACGAGGGCGGCCGAGGCGTTACGAAGACACGTCAGGGCTTCGAGGATCGGAGGCATCACTCGCCGGAATGGCCCGAGGTCAACTGGGTCGAACAAGTCCGCCTCGCGCAGGAAGTCCCGCAGGTTGTCGAGAACGTCGTCTACCGACCGTGACAGTCGGAAAAGGTCCTCGCGATCGATGGGCGTCGTCAGACAGCGGGAGAGCTCAGAGATGAGCTCGGCGCGCTTGTCGTCGCCTGCGTGCTCGACCAGGGTCATCGCCTCACGAGCCTCTGGCATCTCCAAGCGGCCTCGAACGACTTGGTCGACGAGCCGTGCCGCTTCGATCGTCGCGTCGAGCTGCTCTACCAAGAGCGCTGCAAAAAGCTGCTGCCGCCGGCCCGATAGATCGCGCATCAGCTCGCGCACGAAGCCTCTCATCGGAGCACTCGGATTCCCAATGCCACACAGGCCCCAACGAGCGCCGCCAGAGGCAAGGTGGCCGCCCAGGCTGTTACGAGGCGAGCCGCCTGCTCCCAGCGGACCCGCCGCAGTCCCGTCCGTGTTCTCGCGCCGGCAAGCCCGGCGGTCATGGTCTGGGTCATGCTGACAGGAGCTCCGAAGCCCCTCGCCACGAAGGCGGCGGCCGTCGACGCAAGCTCGGCAGCAACGTCGTCAGCGGGCCCGGTGAGCGCCAGGGTGAGGGTGAGCCGGGGGCCGACCCGCCGGAGCCCCAGCATGGTTCCGGCGCAAAATGCGACGGCCAGCACTCCAAGCTCTGGGGCATGGACTGCGACAGCGCTCGTGCCGCCGACTGCGACGGCAAACACCGCGAGAATGCTCTGGCCGTCGTTGGCCGAGTACGCCAAGGCCTGAAGGCCGAAGCTCCCGCGTTTGAGCCATCGCATGCGCGAGCGCGTCCTGCGGCCCCGCGGAAGACGCCCCAGCGCCGACAGGATGGCGGATGCGACAAGACCCGCTAGCAGCGGTGCGACGAGGCCGGCACCGGCGACTATCCCGATGGTCGCCCATGCGACTGGCAGACCGCTTCCGACGCCGGCTCCTGCAAGGCCACCGACGATCGCCATCGTCAGGCTGGTCGGCAGTCCCCTCGTCGCCAGGAATGCCGCCACCGCCATCGCCGCGCAGATCGCGATCAGGAAGGAGAGCCGGCTTGTGGACCCGTGCGCAGGGACCAGCCCGGCGGCAAAGGTCGTCGCGACGCGAGTGCCTATTAGTAAAGGACCGGCGACGAGGGCTCCGCCCAGGACCAGCACCGCGGCAAGAGGCATTATGGCGAAGCCGGTCGAGGTCACAGCGACAAGGGACGCACCATCGTTCAGGCCCTTGACGAGGGCGAAGACAATCGCTACGACAAGCAGGCCGACCGTCAGGGCGTCGGCCAAGATACCGACTCCGCCGCCGCGACCCGCAGACCGTTACTGCGGGCGACCAATACCCGCCGTCTCACGTTTTGACACCCACAGTTAAGCTTTCGTTCATCTTATATTCACCCTAAGTTCACCTTAGCTCAGACAGGGAGCATCCGAGGCTGAGGATGAACACCGGGGGGTGCTGCGAAGAGGTGGCTGGAACCAGGCGGAAGATTCCGACGGGACAAGTAATTCCCGTCAATTGCGCCTGCACATGATTAAGTTGTTCGGGCCAACTGGAGCAAATCGGGGGTGCCAGAAGGCGACGAGCAAAGCACCCTTACATTGGGACGGGACCCCGTGTACAGTTCGCAGCGTAATCGTAACAACGAGAGGGGAAGACGGCATGGTTCAGCGGGATGAAGGTGATGTCCGATCCGACGAAGCCGGTTACGACCGACGGCGCTTTCTGCGCCAGGCGGGACTTGGTGTCGCAGGGGTCGCCGGCGGAGTGCTGCTCGACTCCGCTGCCAGCTCGGCGAGCCCTCTCACGACAGGCCTTCTGAATAGAGCCGCCGCGGGAGCACCGCCGAAGGTGCCGGCGAGCCTTGTCGCCGCCGCCAAGAAGGAGGGCTCGATCAACCTGATCGCCCTGCCCCCGAACTGGGCAAACTACGGCACCCAGAGCGCTGCCGGCACGGTTATCGGCGAGTACCACAACAACTACAAGATCAGCTGCAACTCCGTCGCTCCTAACGACAGCTCGGCCCAGGAGCTCGCGGCGATCAAGGCCAACAAGGGCACCAGCAAGGAGCCGGACGTGGTCGACGTCTCGCCGGCCATCGCCGTCGTCGGGCAGGGACAGTTCCAGCCTTACAAGGTGCAGACCTGGAATCAGATCCCGAACAGCATGAAGGACCCCGCTGGCCGCTGGTACGGCGACTACTACGGCGTCATCTCGTTCGGAACCAACACCGAGGTCGTGCCGAACCCGCCGAAGTCGTGGGCCGATCTGCAAAAGCCCGAGTACCAGGGTCAGGTTGCGATCGACGGTAATCCGGGAGCTGCCGGCGACGCCTTCGCGGCCATCTTCAGCGCGGCCCTCGCCATGGGCGGGTCGCTCGACAACATCATGCCGGGCCTCGAGTACTTCCAGCACCTGAAGAACATCGGAAACTTCATCCCGGTGGACTGCTACCCGGCCAACATCGTCAGCGGTTCTACGCCGATCGCAATCGTCTGGGACTACTTGAACCTCGCCTATCGCGACCAGTACCCGGGCATCAAGTACAAGGTGAGCATCCCGACCACGGGAAGGTACGGCGGCTTCTACTGCCAGGCGATCAGCAAGACGGCACCGCACCCGAACGCCGCCAAGCTCTGGCAGGAATTCGTCTACTCCGACGAGGGCCAGCTGGCTTACCTTGCCGGATATGCCCACCCGGCGCGGTACGCAGCGATGGCAGCTGCCGGCAAGATCCCGGCCTCGCTGTCGAAGAGGCTGCCGCCGGCCAGCCAGTACACGGGAGTCAAGTTCCCGACGGTTGCTCAGATCCAAAAGGCGAGCGCGATCGTCGTGAAGAACTGGGACTCGATGGTGGGAGGCTCGTAGCAAGACCGGCGACCCTCTAGCCGGGAGACACGAATGGCCCTTGCGGGTGTTGGTGTCGCGGACACGGGGATCCAAACGAACGCCATCGTCGAGAAGGCGGCGCGCAAGCGTTCGCGTTCTCGACGATGGGCGTTCCTCGGGATCTTGCCGTTTGCCGCGTTCATCACCATCTTCCTGCTCATACCAACCGGTGAGCTCATCCTGGGCGCGTTCCGAACAGCTAACGGGGCCTTCACGTTCTCCAATATTCGTGACATCTTCCAGCAGCCGTATCCGCAGGCGTTCGAGTTCTCACTCGAGGTCTCCGGGCTCAGCGCCCTCATAGGGGGTGTCTTCGGCTTCCTCGTTGCCAACGCCGTCTTGCATCACGGCATGCCTCGCGGGATTCGGGCCGCATACGTCTCGTATTCGGGTATGGCGGCGAACTTCGCAGGCGTGCCGCTGGCGTTCGCCTGGACGGCTACCCTCGGTTCACTCGGGGTCGTGACCGGTGTCTTGAAGCACGTGGGGATCCACATCTACCCCGGCTTCAGTCTCCAGAGCCTGATCGGCGTGTCGCTCGTGTACGCCTACTTCCAGTTCCCCCTCATGATCCTGCTCATGGTCCCCGTCATCGAGGGACTGCGGACAGAGTGGAAGGAGGCGGCCTCCAATCTCGGCGCCAGCTCGCTCACGTTCTGGCGGTACGTCGGGCTGCCGGTCATCACCCCGTCACTTCTAGGCCTTATGGTGCTGCTGTTCGGCAACGCCTTCTCCGCCTACGCGACCGCTCAGGCCCTAGGCGTGTCGAATCTCGTCACCATCGACATCGCCCAGCTCGTCAACGGCAACATAGTGCTCAACCCGCAGGACGCCTACGCGCTTGCCGCCGCGATGATCGCAATCATCATCGTCACGATCACCATCTACAGCCTTCTCCAACGTAGGACGAGCCGATGGCTCAGGTAACTGTCCCCGCCCCGCGGCCGGTGGCGCGTCGCTTGCGCCGCGCCCGCAGCCGAATACCCGTCTCGCACATCGTGCTTTTGATCGTGGGCGCGCTCTTCTTCCTCGTACCGGTCTACTCGGTCGTGCGCTTCAGCCTGCAAGGCACATTCGGCCAGGGCCTGTTCCACTGGTACCTGACGGTGTTCGACGATCCCGCCTTCAAGAGCTCCTTCTGGCTCTCGGTGCAGGTTTCACTCGAGACAGTCGCGGCGAGCGTCATCCTCTTGGTGCCAACGGTCTTCTGGGTGCATCTTCGTCTTCCCAAGCTCCGCGCGGTGATGGACCTGGTCTCGGTCATACCCTTCGTCGTCCCCCCGATCGTGCTCATCGTCGGCCTTGCGCCGTTCCTCAAGGCCTTCAGCACCTGGCTGTTCGTACGGCCTGAGGTGCTTTCGCTCATATACGTCGTGTTCGCCTTGCCGTTCATGTACCGCGCCCTCGACGCGGGACTTCGCGCCATCGACCTGAAGACCCTCACGGAGGCAGCAGAAAGCCTGGGCGCCTCTCTTCCGAGGACCCTTTTCCGGGTGATCCTGCCGAACCTGCGCTCGGCGATCATCGGAGGATCGCTCCTCACCGTCGCGATCGCGATGGGCGAGTTCACGGTGGCGAGCCTGATGGGTTTCTCAACCTTCGCGGTGTACACCTACTCGGTCGGCATTAGCACGGCCTATGAAGGAGTGGCGCTGGCTTTCATAAGTCTGCTGCTCGTCTGGCTTGCCATGCTGGCTCTTTACCTGCTCGGTCGGGGTGGCCGTACTGCAGCAGGCGTCGCGGTCACCGACAGGGAAAGGTAGTCATGGCAACCGTCGAGCTCCGTGGGCTTCGTCGTACCTTCGGCAGTGTGGTCGCGCTCGACCATCTCGATCTCGACGTGCACTCGGGTGAGTTCGTGTCCCTGCTCGGGCCGAGCGGTTGCGGCAAGACGACGGCTTTGCGGATCATCGCCGGCTTCGAGTGGCCCGACTCGGGAGAAGTGCTCATCGACGGTGAGGACGTGCTCGGTAAGCCTGCCAACAAGCGCAACATGGGCATGGTCTTCCAGGCCTACAGCCTGTTCCCGAACATGACCGCGCAACAGAACGTCGAGTTCGGTCTCCGCGTCCGCAAGGAGAACCACGAAGCGCGGACCAAAAAGGCCCGCGAGCTCCTCGAGCTCGTCGGGCTCGCCACGGCGATGAACCGGTATCCCCGGCAGCTCTCGGGTGGCCAGCAGCAGCGGGTGGCCCTCGCCCGGTCGATCGCCATCCAGCCGAGCGTCCTGCTCCTCGACGAGCCCCTCTCGGCCCTCGACGCCAAGGTCCGGGTGCAGCTTCGCGAGGAGGTCCGGCGGATACAACTTGAGCTCGGCATCACGACGCTTTATGTCACTCACGATCAAGAAGAGGCCCTGTCGATCTCTGACCGGGTGGCCGTCATGTCCGCGGGGCGCGTCGAGCAGCTCGGCACCCCGGCCGAGATCTACAGCGGACCGCGGACGGCCTTTGTGGCCAACTTCGTCGGGACGATGAACAAGTTGGAGGGCATCGTGGTGTCCTCCCTGGACCGCACCGTCCGCTGCGGACCGGTGCTCTTGAAGGTCCCGGACCCGACTTTCAGCCATGCGGTCGGCGAGACGGTGGAACTGTTCCTCCGACCCGAGGACGTCAGCCTCGAGGCGCTCCCGAACGGTGACAAGCCGGCCGACGGCCTCCTCGAGGGGCGAGTGTCAAGCCTGACCTTTCTCGGGCCGGTCACCCGGGTCGGCCTGGCGACAGACATCGGAGTCCTGCTGGCAGACGTTTCCAGCGCCGTGGCTCTGAACCTTGCCGCGGACACTGCCGTCGCGGTCAAACTCGACTCGAGCTCGCTCCGCTCAATCACTCTTTAGGGACCACCTTCGCCCGATCAGTGGGGACACAGAGGAGCTCGTCGGTGGCGGGATCCGCCTGGCCGCCGAAGTACTTGTCGAGCACCTGTGAGAACACCGCCTCGCCGGGCGCGGCCCGGAGGAACAGCGTCATGGACGAGCGCAGCTTCACGGCGTCGATGCCGCCGAGTATCTCCTCGGCCGTCCGGCCTTCGACCTGCAGCACAGCCGCGGCGCTCTCGACCAGGCGCGGGCCGAGAACACGGTCGTCCAGATAAGCGCGGGCCTCGTCCAGCGATGAGATGGCGAAGTACCTCGATCTCGCGCTTTGGCCGAGCCCGGCCACCTGGGGAAACACGAACCACATCCAATGCCCGGACTTGTGCCCGCTTCCCAGCTCTTCGAGCGCTCGGTCGTAGATGCCGCCCAGTACCTGGGCGACGACGAAGCGCTCCAGGTCGTAGGGGTCGTCGGCCATCGGTCTAGGTGGGCTTGATGACCTGACCCCCGTCCACGGGGATGACGGCGCCGGTCACGAAGGAGGTGGCGGGGCTCAGCAGCCAAGCAGCCCAGCGGGCGATCTCGTCGGCGTCCCCGATGCGGCGCAGCGGGACCTGGTCTGCCAGCCAGCGGTAAGCCTCTTCCAGGTCGTCCGCCCACGTCTCGTGGATCGGGGTGTCGATCGGGCCCGGTGCTACGGCGTTGACGCGGATCCCGGTGCCGGCAAGCTCGCCCGCCAGGGACTGCGTCATGTAGTTGAGGGCGGCCTTGGTGAGCCCGTAGACCGACTGCCCAGCGAGCCGGAGGATGCCCGAGGAGGAGCTGATGTTGACCACAGACCGTATCGGGGAGGCCTCCAGGTACGCGAGCGCGTCGCGAAGCAGGAAGAAGGGCGCCCGGACATTGACGGCGACGTGCTCGTCGAAGCCTTCGACCTCCCATTTCCCAAGCGGCACATGTCGGACGATCGCGGCGTTGTTCACGATGCCGTCGACGGTGCCGAAGCGGCCAACCGCCTCGGCAACGATGCGGCCGGTGCTCTCCGCGTGCGCGAGATCGGCCGCGACGCAGTGCGCCTGACCGCCGGCCTCCCGCACGGCACGGGCGCTCGAGTCCAGCAGCTCACTCCTGCGTCCGACGAGGACGACGTTGGCACCGGCCGCCCCGAGCCGCAGCGCTGTGGCTGCACCGATGCCCGTGCCGGCACCGGTCACCACGATGACCGCGCCGCCCAAGCCCAAATCAGGAAACCCACCACCACTGGCAATCGTCGACGGGTCCATTGCACCTCTCTCGAACAGTCCTCGCGGCCGAGAGCCGCACGGCCAGTCCAGAGGTGCGGGGGGTCACCTGTCAAGACAGGTTTTCGCGACCGCCCGAATTTGCCTCAGCTGCCCCGGAAGACAGGCTGGCGTTTCTCGGCGAAGGCGTTCAGGCCCTCGAGGTAGTCACTGCTGTCGTAGGCCTCGCGCCGCAGGCCCTGGATCCGCTCGTAAACCTGAGCCGCGATGGGCTGGTAGTCGTTGAGGACTCGGAGCTGTTCTTTGATGACGGTAATCGCGAGCGGCGATTTCGAGGCCATCTTGGCCGCCAGCTCCATGGTGAATCTCTCCAGGTCGGCCGCATCCACCAGATGGTTCACCATCAGCCATTCCTTCGCCTTGTGCGCGTCGACAGGCTCGGCTGTGAAGAACATCTCCTTGATCAAGTTGATGGGCAGGCGACCGAGGAAGTGGAGCAGGCCTGTCGTGTTGTAGGGCAGTCCCAGGTTCGCGGGCGTGATCGCGAAGGCCGCCGTCTCGTCCGCGACGACCATGTCGCAGCTGAGAACCAGGTCGAAGGCTCCCCCCCACACGGACCCGTGAACCATGGCGACGATCGGGGCCGGGAAGATGCGGATGGCCCGGAGCATCTCCTCCAGGGGGTCGTTGTAGGCGAGCGGGTCGCGCCGTCCCCGGGGGAGCTCGCTGATGTCCCGACCCGATGACCACACGCGCATCCCCGGCGCGGCCCGCAGGACCACCGCACGCACATCCTGGGTACCCAAGCCGTCGAGGGCGGCGACGATGCCGTTGGCGAGCTTGCCGCTGATGGCGTTGCGCCGGTGCTGGTCGTTCAGGGTGAGGATGCCGACCCTGCCGACGACCTCGATCAAAAGTGCGCCGTCCGCCTCGGCGACGACCGCATCGCCGACTGCCCCGGCACCGGCCGTCTTCTCTCCGTTCCCCCCGGCGGCCAGGGCCACATAGGTCCGGGCGAGGGCGTCCCGCCCGGCGCCGAAGACCGTGTTCAGCAGCTCGAGCGCCTCGATGCGCTGATCGCCGCTCAAAGTGTCGGCCGTCTCGCGCCAGAGAACCTCCTCCAAGACGTTGAACTCGCCCTGAACCTCGCCGATGTCGAAGCCGGCCGCGAAGCGGTCCGCCGCCAGCTGGTGCGACGAGGCGATGATCGGCTCCACGACGCCCTCGCGCACGCACCGGACGACGACCTGGAACAGGTCCTGCAGATGGCCGCGACTCGCCTCGTTGCGCGTCGTCTTGCCGCGGGAATGGCGCTGGTCCAGCTCGGCGACCGCCTCGTCCACGACCCGACCCGCCGCATTGGCGAGAACCTCTGACGTCTCCACGACGGTTACCTCCGTTTGTCGTCCCGAGTCTAGAACCTCGCCAAACAGGCGGAATCCGGGCCTCGCCGGCCTCCAGGAGACGCGACCGGGCTCAAGCGGGCCGGCAGACCTCGACGTGCTTGACCAAGAGGATGTGTGCGACCGCATTCTCGAGCCGGCTGCGCGGGAGCCTGCCCGAAGCGACGGCAGAGGCGACAGCAGAGACGATCTGGTTGG
>Ga0182021_10005401_pt1 | contig 15128 bp, 18 predicted proteins | sample 612E3MmetaG_FD_120493 | JGI IMG/M metagenome (GOLD analysis project Ga0182021, IMG submission 120493) | Permafrost microbial communities from Stordalen Mire, Sweden - 612E3M metaG (Illumina Assembly) | ecosystem: Environmental > Terrestrial > Soil > Wetlands > Permafrost | place: Sweden... | reverse complement strand
TTGATTTATCAGATGGAATAGTAAGTGACCCAAACGGTTTTTGGGCTATTTATACTCCTAACCTCAACGTAAATGACCTGCTTCATCCTAATGGATCTGACAAACTCATCGTTAATAGCACAGACACTCAAAAATTCGCATCATCCACCAGAACGAGAAACTTTTGGTCGACGACAAACCAGTTTGTTGATCCGAACGACCCAACAGGCAACACAATGCGTGAGGATTATTTAGGTGTCTATTTTGATAAGCAAACCGGAATGCTCGAATCATTAACTAATATTCAATTTTATACAAACCCTGAGATTGAAATAACCATCAGTTGGCAACTTACTAGTTCAAATGTTTGGGCCGTCCAATAAGCAATTTTGAGAAAAATCATTAATTAATCAAACTTTCAAAAACAGTTCCCGTCTTATGCAAAATACGCTCAGCGGACTAATTAGAACAGAATGTCTAATAGTTGGACTAAAATTTAATCCACACACACAAAACGACTGGAAGTTAGGGTGTTAGGTAGAGGCTACTGGTGGCCTATAAAAAATAATAATATTCTCTGTGGTATGGTGGGTAGGTAAGGAAAATAATGTATGTGTTAAATAAGAATTAAGACATACATTTCACTGAGACATACATTTAATTAGAGAAAGCACGTGATTCATATTTTTGATTCATAAGGCTTATTTTCATCGAAATCAAGGAATTAACCAAAGCAGCAAAAAATTGAACCCTTAGAATGTGGGAGTGGAAAGCGAAAGAAGGTAACTTTGGAATGAGCAAGAAGTATAATGAGCTTGTTTGTGAGAATTGCGGCGAGTATTTGGACGAAGAAAGCGAAGATGGATTATGTGAGGATTGCAGAAAATATGTGAGAAGTAGTGTTATGGAACGGAGATATTAAGCCTCTTTAAGTTTATCAGTTAGAGTGTAGAAATGTACGATTGTCTTTGGGATCAAAATTTGATCCAACCAACGACCACGACTACCGTTTACCATGTTACATTTCTAAAAAATAATAAGGTGTTCATTCGGTTCAGGCTTTGTATGTAACATAAGGTTAAGGCATAGTGTATGTAGTATCGGAATCGAGTAAACACACAAAGCGCGCGCTAAAAATAATAGAAAAATTACCCCTCATAAAGCAAAAAAAATTGTGTTGTGGAAAAACAAAGCTCAATTCATTTATGTTCCTGCAACCACACCGGATCCAACGAAACTACCGCCTTTTATGCTTACAATTGTCACTGAATAAGGACTGCCTGCTGTAATGCCAGTAACAGCTACTGGACCGATTTTTGTTATGGCTCCGCTAGAAATCAATTGTGTATTAGCGGGTGCTGAAACTGAACAAGCTATATCGCCATTTGTATTCTTGATTTGTACACTAGTGATGTTAATAGTCATAGAGTTTGTTGATTGAGCATAAATCGTTACGCCATTTGCAACAGATAGGGTAACTCCTTGTACTGCAACCTTTTCTGTTCCTGCAGTTCCTCCTGCTGTCATGGTTGCTAAGGTTCCGCTTGTAAACATGTAAACGACTACGCCTGCGATAACTGCAATTGCAATAAGAATTAGAGTTGCAAATATTGGTGAAATAGCTTTACTGTTCTTTGAAATTCTCTTGCAACTCATTTTTTTAGTCAGCATCTTCATCTCTAGTTTCTCAGTCAACATTTTATTCCAATCGTTAACTTATAAACAGCGTAAACTCTACTCCAAGCAACCAGCATCCTTATTGCCATTATTCCATTTTTTTTCTTAGAACCTTCTATATCTTTCAACTTACCACTATAACGACCTTCTAACAACCTTGAGTTTAACATAGCACACCTCTTCTATCTTTTTTCTTTGTCGTGTTGTGTTGAGGGTGTGTGTGGGACTAAAATTTAATGCACCTCTCATTCTACGACTGGGACTGTGCAGCATTAAACATCTCAGTAGGATCTAATCAGTGGTCAAACCCAAAAGAGAATGCATTCAGATGTAACATATCAGGTAAGCGAAAAAGGTAGAGGCATTTGCTACTCTTACCCATTGATTATATGTATATAGCGAATTACGTTTGTGATGTTCGTTATGTTCGTCATAAAATAGAGGTTATATTTCGTTTAATTCGTTATGTTCGTCATGTTTGTCTTTCTACATTAATTCTTTTTTAAGCATTATCATATGTTTTAATTGTATTCCGTTTTCATAAATGGGCTCTGGATAATTATTAATAAAAAAGCTTTTCTTAATATCAAACACTTCAAATCCTTCTTTTTGATACAGATACAATTGTTTAATTGAAGCGTCTCCTGTCCCTATAATAATTGTTTTGAATCCCTTTCCTTTTGCCTTAAAAGCAGCATCTCTTAACAATAATTTACCTATTCCTTTTCCTTGACAATCTCTAACGACTGCGATATTTTTTATTTCAATTTCATTTTTGTTTATTGATTGAAGTACATATGCTGCAATAATTTTATTTTCTTGTTCCAGAACATATATGTCAGAGCCAAAAATGTATTTGTCTATGGCTTCAAGTGTCTCATCGGCAATTAATAACAAGTCATATGGGATTTTTTCATCCTTTCCCAGTTTCCTTATTTTTTGATGTTCAGTTTCTTTCTTTTCCATTATCAATTCCTTATCAAGTAAGTCTCTGATTGGATAAAAATCTAATTCACAAATTACTTTTACGCTCAGTCCAGATAAAAGACTGTTCTTCTTGCGGAACACTCTGTTCTTTGGGGAGAGCAATATACTTCTTGCATAATTATTAAAGTGAAGTGGAAACATGAAAAAGTGTGTCGCTACGCTGTGTTTTCTGATTGTTTTGTTAGGTTCATTTATGGCTAATACAGCATGCGTTAAGGCACAGTCTACAGACATTTACATCACCGCTGAGGGAGCTGTTGTTGGAACAAATAGCATTCAACGCAACGGTGACCACTATGTTTTAACTGGTAACATTACAGGAGGCATAGCAGTTCAAAAAAGTAACATCACAATTGATGGTGCAGGCTACACACTTGAAGGGCAGGGCGGTACAGGAATAGACCTGACAAACAACCTTACTCAATATCCATCACCAAATGAGATTCGTAAGGTTACTGTTGAGAATTTAAGAATCATGAATTTCAATTTCAGCGTAAACGCTCATGGAAGTAGCGGAAACACTTTCTATTATGACTACATTGGCAACACCACAAATAACGTCCAGGGAGGCATTCTTCTGTATTGGAACCGCGGCGGAAATAACGTCACTCATTGCACAATTAGCGGAACACCATGGGCAATCGGCATAGAACTGTCAAATGACAATTCCATAACTGAAAACAATCTTTCAGGTGGCATTTTGTTACAATTAGCCGGAAACGAAATAGTCGACAGAAACTATTGGAGTGACTACTTGACAAGATATCCGGACGCTACTGAAATAGACTCATCCGGAATCGGCAACGCACCATACGCGTTCGATACATATCATCAAGTGTTCGGTACGCTGCAAGATAATCATCCACTAGTGAAACCCATCTCTGTTCCAAATTTTGGGATTCCTCAATCAAGTCCATCCCCGACTATCAATCCATCCCCTTCAATTCCCGAGTTTCTAGGCTTAGCAATTTTACCGTTGTTTATTTCATTATTCTTCCTTGCAGCAAAAATTAGGTATCGAAACCCAAAAGCAAGCCGGCACCTCTTGGAAGAAATGGCGAGATATAATGAATAAGAAAATATCAGTCTCAATCTTGTTAGTAGCTATACTCTTCGTAAGTTCTATTGCTGGAACGCTTTTGTATTGCTACTGTGTGGTGAACCAGAAAAACTCTAAAATAGGTTTGTTAAACGATGAAATAGCAAATCTAAACAGCCAAATTTCAAACCTTAAAAGTCAAATAAAGAATTTAACAACGGCAAATCTTGTAACTGCATTAGAAGTTAAGGATATTCAATATGGTCTACCAGTAAAACCTAAAACTGAATTTGAATTTGACGGCACATCTGTTAAAACATTTTATTATCTTTACATATGGGGTTCTGTGAACAATACTGGAGTAGATGTAGCGCATAGCTCAGGATTAAAAGTATTGGCTTATGATGCTCAAGGTACATTAGAAATAAACATGACTGTTCCTTTGGATGGCGGAATGTTCGGAGCTGATGACCAAACTAAAAGCCTTCTTTCAGAAGATTATGGCGATTATCCAACACAACTTCTGAATTTAAATAGTAATCAAACTGTTGCAGTTTCTATGAGCATTTTTCACGAAGGTGTTGTTACTAATTGGACAGTAACGCCAGTGTGGACAAATGTGCCTTAAATGTTTTGGTATTTTCTAAGCAACACCTATAAGCAAGATATATTAATATTATAATATGCTGATGTATTGGAGAATGACCTTGATGATAGCTGTTTCACATCTGTTTCACATTTGTTTCAGCAAACTATCTTACCACTCCACGACATTAGTATATCATAATATAACAAACTTGAGGAAAAAAAATGAAAAATTGGAAAATAATAACATTGGTTAGTATTGCAGTGGTTGCCGCTGCATTGTTAACTACTTCTGTATTCGCTGCAGGAATGATGGGAGGCCAATATGGCAGCTATGGTGGCATGATGGGAGGAGGCTATGGAACTGGCTACGGTTATAACAATCCACCCTACACAACTCAGCCCGGAGCAACCGCCCCTACGCCATCATCTCAGTACTATCAGCCCGTTTATCCCTTCATGTTCGGAGGCGGAATGATGGGCAGATTAGGCAATGGCCATGGCTTTGGCGGTATTATGAGCGGTTACGGATATACAGCGGCCTACACCTACAACGGTTCAGCACTCGACATTAACACCGCAGCAACTATAGCTAAAAACTATGTCGCTTCAATTGGCAACAATGACCTCGTAGTAAAACAAGTCGAGGAATACAGTGCCAACTTCTATGTCCAAGTTAACGAGAAAAGCACAGGCAACGGAGCCTTCGAGCTGTTAATCAACAAGTATACTGGAAGCATTTACCCTGAGATGGGTCCCAACATGATGTGGAACACCAAATACGGCATGATGCGCAGCGGAATCCTGGGGGGAATCTTTGGAACACCCACAACCTCAATGACCGTAACTGCGGCTCAAGCCACAACTGATGCAACACAATACCTAAACACATTCCTGCCTGGAACAACAACTGGCGACGTCACAACATTCTACGGATACTACACAATTGAAGTCTTAAACGGAACAACTACATCCGGTATGTTAAGCATCAACGGTTACAGCGGAAATGTCTGGGTCCATACATGGCATGGAACCTTCATACAAGAACTACAAGTAAGCTAAGAATGAGCGACATAGAACCTTCATTTCTATATTTTTTTGTTTGATGAAAAACATAAAAGGTTGAAATAATGTTAGAATATTCGAATAGACAGGAAATCCCAATGGCAAAAAAAGAGTTCGACATGACTATCTACGAATTGCAAGCAGAGATTTCAAAAACACTAGCTCACCCACTAAGATTAGCTCTTCTTCATGTTTTAAAAGACGGCGAGAAAACAGTTAATGAACTTGTTGACATACTAGGCGCAAGTCAATCTAACATATCTCAACACTTGGCTTTAATGAGACAAAGACAAATAGTCAAAACCAGAAAAGAAGGCTCTGCCGTATACTATCGAGTATCAAGCCCTAAAATCAGCCAAGCATGCGACATAATGCGGGAAGTTCTCATGGAACAATTAGTCCAAAAACAAGAAGTAGCAAAAACATATTCGCCATAAAAGGATGATTTGAAAATGTGCCCTTGTGGATGTGGTTGCAGCTATGACGAGGATGAAACCGTTGAGAAGCCAGTTGAAGTTGCAATGATCCCCTGTAAGTACTGTGCGGTTCTTTTCCCGCAAACCGCGACGTTTTGTCCAAATTGTGGAGCAAAAAGAACCGCATGACATGCCTAACTAAAACCTCTAATATTAGAAAACTACATTAATTAATAGGAGATTTTGTTTTGTTTTGCTTCAAATTCTTAACAGTTATAATCTTAGCGTTTGCTCTTTTAGCATTGTTAGTTCTTCCTGTTTTAGCAGTCGAATACAACCCGGGCGTTACAGTGGGGCAATATATTAAATATGGTAATTTTGTTGGAACTGGCCCGGGCGTTGAAGCTATCAATGATATTGGCTGGCAAAAACTTCAGATCACCGATATTTCTGGAAAGGCAATAACTTTGCTCTTTACTAGTCATTACAAGAATGGTACAGCAACTCCGGGAAATGGCACCGTCGAAGTTTGGAATATTGAAACTGGGACAGAGAATGGAGTCCCAAACACTCAAGGGCCTATCGTTGCTGCCAATTTGAATCAGGGAGACGCCATACCTCCGCTCAACACATATGCTGTCAATGGAACAGAGACACGGACGTACTTGGGAGTTAGTAGAAATGTGGATATTCTTGATGTAACAATCCCCACTTCGAGCTACAATACTAGCCTTTCCTACGCTTATGATCGGGCTTCTGGACTTCTGCTTGAATCAACAACTCAGACCACAACGCAACCAGACCCCCAGCCTATTACAACGTCAATTTCATATAGCATAATTGAAACCAATATTTTCGGTTCAACACCAACTGCTTCACCATCAGTCCCAGAGTTTCCTCTAGCAATACTCGGAGTCATAATAATGGCCGTTTTGATAATTGTTGCTACATCGCTTATTATTTTTAGGAAAAAACCTTTTGGCATTGGCGTAAGGGCAATGCAATAAATCAACAAATGTGCTAATGCTTGGTTGGTACTATCCAGCGTGTACCATTTACAAGAGAGATTGTCAATTGCCTATTTAATTCTGATTTTGAAGGAATCGTGATTCTAGACAGTTTTTGCAAAGTTTGCGCTTGTACTTTGTTTTGCCATATTCTTCGAATTCTTCATGGCAACAACCGCATATCAATTTAGGTCTCTCTAATTCAAGATGTCTGCGTCTTTTTTCTAGCTCGGTTTTCACTTTTTCATCTTTCTCTTGCTTGAGTGCTTGCTCCAATAATGCGACGGCAAACTCTAAACTCTTGTTCCAAATTTTTTTTCCAAAGTCGCTCACCGGCTTTCCCGACTCAAATATTTTCTTTGGCAAGAGGCATACAAAATTTGCAGGGTAGCCTTTGAAATTGTTAGGATCAATAACCGCAAAACGATATCTCCTAGACCACGAATTTTTCTGGAAGGGTTCAAAGACGACTTGTAACTGATAATCAAACACCATCGGCACGTCGAAGAATCCAAAGCAATAATTTGCTTAATATTGCTTACCAACGTATATTCTATAGACTCTTGTGATCGTTGTTTTAGCTTCGGGTTGGTAATTTAACAAAAAAAGGTTTAGGGGGTTTTGTTCATCTCGTAGCGTATCCACCAGATGAGCCCTATTGTTGCGGGAATTGCAGCGATGGCAACTATCCCGATAAGTATTGTAATCATGGAGCCTACTACGTAGTCTAGAGTATAGGTTGAGATTGCAACGTTCCAGTTTCCGTCAACGTAGACTTTGATTGCGAACGCGATGAAGAGCAATGGCGATATTGCTCCTCCTGCTCTTGAAGAACGTGAGCTTTTTCCAGATAGGTGGTATTCGTTTTTTTCTTGTTCAGGAAGTTTTTTCCACCATTGCCAACCTATTACTGCACCTACGAACGCTGGAACCCCGATAAATATGAGTTCCCAGAAAATCAGATGAAGAATAAACGATACTGTATTCCCCATCGTCCAAAGACCCAGAGTTGTTGGAACTAAACCCGTTGTTTGAGCGTCTGCTGTGAACCACAGAAAGACATAGATTGCACCAACGAACACCAAAATGCCAGCTACTGCAAATACCGCAACCATTTTCCAGTGTTTTCTTAGGAATTTCTTCCAATCAGAACTTCTTTCAACTCCAAGTTCCTCGGTCATTAAATCTCCTACTTTCCTTAGTGTTTCCAATTACGCGTGATTAGCGCTGCTCGTTCCGCCGTTTTCTGTCATTTTTCCTTGTCCAGGTTGTGAAGAATTGGGAGGATATGCGTATTGTTGTGGATTGTATGCTTGTTGTTGTTTAGGTTTCATGGCGAAGAAAGCTATTGTAGCAAATATCCAAGCGATGAATATCAGTATCAAGCCCACGACAAATATTGTCAGCCAAGAACCCACCCAAAGCAAACTACCCGCTGTGGTAAACGATGCTTCACCTGATTTCTGCGCAAGTGTATTGAAAGTTCTCCTCAAATGTGATGCGGCGAGGATATAGAATACGAAAGCAACAACGAGCCCGACGATGGCAGCTATTAAGCCAACACCGAAGCCTACTGTAGGTGCAAAGCTATTTGTAAATGTAAAGCCTGTCGCGGATGCAACGCCAATTGTTATTGCTGCGATTGCTACACCCGCTGCCACTATGGCGACTATGTAATATTTGACCCCCGTTAGTGCATTTTGGTAGAGTTCTTTGTCTTGATAGTAATTTGCTATTTCCTTCATACCCCTGAGAAACAGAATTACACCGATTATTCCTAATATCCAGCCAGCGTAAGGAACAATGCTTAGCAAAAGCAGTATTGAACCTTCGCCAGTCAAAGTCTTGCTATATTCGAAATTCACATTCATTATTTTGCCTCCAATTTTTTAAAATACACTAGAATGCATCAAGGTTATAGCCCTAACATTTAGAATAACAACTCCAACCCAACTCTAACATTTAGATTAGTTACTCTAAGACATAGATTCATAAGCAAAAAACCAATTATACGTGAAATTATGCAAACCGACCTAGGCTTCAGAGTACCATCTGCCATTTGTAATTTTGTAATCGAGAGTTGATGCTATGGCGAAGTCACGGGGAATAAGCTCAGATATTCAATCGCCTAGAACTAAACTGCTTTACTTCATTTATTCTGCCCCAAGCAACAAAATTAAAGCTGAACCAGGTGTAAAATCAAGCATCAGTTCTGCATTAGGCTACAAGTCTGACGGACATTTTCACTACGATTGGAATTATTTGATGAATGCAGGCATGATAGAGGAAAAACAAGGTCATTTTTTTGTCACTGACACAGGTAAGAGGGAATTTGCTTTGCATTCAACAATTGCCATGAGTAACACAATAATGGTTGTTATGGGAATTGCAATGGTATTTTTCACTCTCGGACTTGAACTAGAAATTCTGCCCAAAGAGAGTGTTGCGTTTTTCGGAATAGCACTAATTTCTATTGGGTCATTATTCTTGGTTATAAGCCGACGAAACAAACCCGAACTGCCACCTGAAGCTAAAGTCTTATTAAAAGAATTAAATCGACACTGACTCTTGAGCCAGTTTCCTCAATTGTGTCGAAGATTGAATTCGAACTACTTGTCGCAAACGTTATAATCTAATTAGAAATCCCTATCGTATTCAACGAAAATTGCATCTTACAAAAACAATGCCAAAGTGTAATGACTTACAGAAATAGAATGTTAGCAATAATATCGCTGTTTTTTCTTGAACATCTGCATTCGACTGGGTCGAAATCGATAGCTAACATCCAGTCAAACAATTCCGAACTATTCCTTGTTTTTGTTTTATCGCTCATCTTCTCCCCACTTTCTATCTTTAAAACTTAAATTCGCCGAAAAAAGAATGGTTTGTCATCTTGTTTTTTTTCTTGCTGTTTAGGTTTTTTCTCTTTTTGCAGTTAACATCACCAAAAAAATATGCTTTGAGTTGCTTATGTAATGTTTCCAAATAAACTATAGTCAAAACAGAATCTCTATAGTAAGAATTACCTCTTGAATGAGGCGAACCGAGACAAAAATCTTTACAATTAGTCTAAAACAATAGTTAAAGATTCGCTTTGGTTCTCTTTTGCCCTTTATGTATTTTCACGCTATGTTCTTGAAGTTGTTTAGGGTCTCCGAATATTGCGCCGCAACTTGGACATTGGAAAGTATCGTACGACATAGCTGGTTTGAAATGCTGAGTTAATTTATAAACTTTTTACTTATAGAAATATACTTGTATGTAGATTATGGCGAGTAACCTAAAAAGAGCTTTTTTAAGACATACCAATGAAAAATAACAAATATAGTAGAACAGATGTTATTGAGAAATTGTGATGGTTGCTATGCATTTGTAGTAAGCTTATTAGGTGTTAAATACAAAATTACTAAGTGAGATGAACAGTATGGGAGTTAAAGAAAATCTTGAGTTAATGAAGACACTTGATGACGCTTGGAATGCAGGACCTAAAAGTCCGCTTTGGGAGACATTCAAGAAACGACATCGAGAAGACGTTGCTGTGTATTGGCCTGCTCAACCCGAACCTACAAGAGGCCGACACAACCATGATGTCGAAGCCACAGAGTTTTTCAAAACCTTCGAAAACAAGTTAGTCAACAATCCATACAAAATTGCCTTCGGTGATGAGAATCACACGTGCACAGTCGCTGATTGGACAGTTACAATGAAAGGTCCCATGAAAGGCGCAGATGGAAAGATAATCCCGCCAACTGGAAAGACAGCAAAGCTTGAATTCTGTACAGTTGCCACTTGGAAGAACGGCGAAATCGTCGAAGAAAGACTATTCTACGATGTTGTCGGATTCATGAAGCAACTTGGGTTGTCCAAATAATTCATTCAAACCAGTTGAAGCCAGAATGTTAAGGAAAAAACCACGATAAAGGGTCAGGAGTTAGCCTAAATAAAAAAACAGCTTAAGGTATCCACTGAAGAAAGCAGGATCTTCAGGTGTTCTTAATTTTTTGGACTCACCCTTTTTTTATATCGATGAGTAAGCTTTGTTGGTAAAAGTCAAATTAGAATAAATTGTTGTTCCTTTTATTTACGATCAACTTCAAAAAATTAATTAGAATATTAAACGATGGGTGCCTGCTTCTTTTCAATTCCAGTAAACATCTGAACTTGTGTGAATTCACTTTTCGATTGTTTGACTGGGAGGCTAATTGTGAATGTTGTTCCTTTTCCAACTGCGCTTTCTACGCCAATTTTCCCTCCATGTGCCTCTACAATTCTTTTGCAAACTGCAAGGCTCATACCCATTCCTTTTGCTTTAGTAGTAACAAGAGGGGCGAAAAGCTTGGGTAAAATGTTCTCAGTTATTCCTAAGCCGGAATCAGTAAATGATATTTCAATATTCGACTCTTTCAATGTACTTTGTATTTGAATGGTACCTTCTTCTGGGGTGGCATCTATGGAATTTTTTATTAAGCTTGCAAAAACTTTTTCCATTTTTTCTAAATCCAGGAAGATGATGTCATCCTTGGTATTGTTTATTATGTTTAGGCGACCTGGGACCTGAATTTTTGACAACACATGTAATACAAGCGAATTAGGCGTGCACTGCTCCAGTTGCAGATTTAGTTCATCGGAATAATCTACTAAGCTAGTGATGATTCTATTTGAATCTTCAATCGAGTTCTCAATGAACCCAAAAATCTCGTCTCTCTTTGCTCTTTAGAGTTGAGTATCTTTCTTTTTAATAATGTATATGCCGTTTTTAATGGCGGCTAATGGGTTACGCAGATCATGTCCAATTTGACCAGATAATTCGCCAATTGAAGCAAGTCTCTCAGATTTTACTAGTTTCTCTTCTATTTTCTTGCGTTCGGATATGTCCATGAAATTCTCAATAAGTAAGGGTCTATCTTTGATTTCTAATTTTACAACACTTTTTATTATTGGAATTTTGTTTCCATTTGCATTAAGAAGCATTCTTTCCTGATTATCCACGGTTAAACCCAAATCTGTAATAGGACATTTTCCCACTTGGGCGGGGCAAACAAATTTGTTACATACCTTCCCTATTACTTCATCTCGTGAGTAACCAATAAGCTTCAGCGCTGCGTTGTTGATATCGATAATTTCATGTGTGTTACCATCCAACACAATAATTCCTGATAACATTGAATTCAAAACAGTCTCGAGGTAATATTTGTTGTTTGCAAGCTCTTCTTCAGCTTTTTTACGCTCCGAAATATCGTGGATAATGCATGCCATTCCGATAGAATGTCCAGTTTTGCTTTGAACAATAGAACCTGAAAAAAGCACATTTAATTTCGTTCCAAATTTACTTTTTAAAATTAGTTCGTGGTTTCTAATTATTTTCTTCATCGTAAGTTCTTTTATAATATCAGCGCAATTTTTTTCTTGGTTTTCTGCAGATAATTTTGTTATTAATTCACCGATTAACTCCTCTTGTTTGTAGCCGACAAAATCAATTAAACGATCATTCACTCTGAGGATTTTTCCTTTCACGTCTGCGAGAATGAGTGAGTCAGGCATTGTGACAAGTATGTTTTCAGCGGCTAATGCTGCATCAAAAGTAAATAAGTCATATTTAACAATCGCATATCCAACAATGCCGCTAAAAAATAATGTAGCTATGAACCCAAGATTCGGAATTCCCATGCCAATTATGCGAGTTAATGTGTTGGTACTTATGAATGCAGCTACAGGAATGGCAAAACCATTGCTACATATTTTCTTCGCTGCATCTGTGGTCCGTCTTCTGCTTTGTGATAGTATCTGAAACACAGGACAAATGCTAGAATTGGCAATGCTATTGTCCAAATGATGGAGCCATAATAGATCCATGTTCCAGAGGGAACGTCATTGAATCCCCAATATTCCAGGACAGGTGGATTATTTATTAGGTTAGTGGATAAATCGATTAGCCAAAATGCCACTGCAGGTAAGAATAGAATTAGGTAGTTTAGTTTGTTTTTTATCCATTTGTTTTCTGTGAAAACCAGAGCGAATGTAGCTACTGAAGCTACGAAGAAAGGCCATATGGTGCCCATTTTGTTCCAGAAATTCGCATTTGCAAAGTCGGTTGCTGTCCACATCATAACTGTGGTGAAAGCGTAAAAGAAAGCAGCTAAAGCTGTCAAAAGGAAGATTTTGTTAAGAATTGATTTTTTGTTAAATGAATATACTATTATGCCTAAAAACAAGCAAGTAAAACTTGCGATTAAAGTAAACCAAGCAAATATATTCATAGATTTCTATCCATATGTCTAATCCACTTTTTTCATCACTAAGGTGTCATACGTTTTATCTCTTTTTTTGATTCATTTTCGCAGAATATACCTAAGTTCCGAAATTGAATTTAAGACGTGTGAATTTTTAATTAATATCGGTACTCCAAAGCTTTCTGAAAGACTAACTTATTTAATGACATTTAGTTTAGACGAAAACAAAATTCGTTTGTGACGCATTCAATCATGTTTGCAAAAGCCTATTTTTAGCTGATTTGCCTAAAATAACCTCAACATAAGGTATAATGCTGCGAGGTAGCTTGAAGCTGTCTTTTAAACCGTGGTTCGGACCTAAAACGTACGAATTGTAAGAGGCCAGACTTGGCTTACCCTCAAATGGGTTTTAATCCCTGTGCTAAAACTTACACTTAAGATATTTTCGTATTTAGATCAAGGTTTGAAGCTGCCCGTTCCCATACCCGAAGGTAACACAAACACTCATACCAACTACTCTAGAGCTTCCTTCGCTTCTAATCATTTCAATGCTATCTATCTCAGGACTATCCTGACGATAATTTACAAAAGAAGAACTGTCAGCAGATTAAAAGTCGATTATTTGTTTATCTTTCTTTTTTATGTTTCCAAATTAATAAAAATCTTAGGACATTATTTTCCCAAGGTTTATGTAATCATTTAAGAAAACCGTATATTATGTTTTAGTGTATACCATATTATCCGTGTGGACGTAGACTAACATCTACAAGTTTTTGTATTTAAAACGTGTATTTTTAAATATTATTATCAAATAATGCAGATGTGTAATAATGTTCCATGAGTTAATTCATTACACCTATAAGTGCTGTATCGCTATACAGAACATGGAGAAGAGCACACTTACGCCAGGAATAATGGTGTTTTGTCGATAGAAGTGTGCTTCAAAAAAAAGACATGTATGAGAAGATCTAAACTAGAAATGGAAATAGACATACTCAATATGTTGGCTCAGAAAGGACCCTTAAAGGTGACTCACCTCATGTACAAAACCAATGTGAACTGCGATGTACTGAGCAAAAACTTGGTGTTCCTGATAAAACAGGGTTTAATCCAAATGCGCAATGTTGGAAGAGGAAATCGCGTCTACTCGATTACAGGTCTAGGTTTGACTTTGCTTAAGAACTGGAAAGGAATAAAGCAAATGCTTCCAACGATTGAAAAAGAAAATGAAGTACATCCACTTTTCAGAAACACAGTTTCTATCAGAGTATAACGTTGAACAAACGGTTGGAGATTGACCTTTTTGAAAACTAGAAAGGAAATGGTCCATCGATGGGTATTATCAATTCTCCGTTTTCTTGTACGGTAGGAATATCCAGAGTATCAACAATTAGAGATTTACAGGTAGACGATGACGTTTGCATTCTGAGAATTTCTAACTAATCCTTGAACTGACGGGAGTATCACGTGGAAACTGCTTCGTCGATTAAAGAAGCGTTTTACAAATGGGAAAAGCTGAGTTGACGTTGTTATTTGCGATTATCATACGCCAGGGACGAATGGTTTGCGGTTTCTAAAAGAGCTAAAAGAAAAAAGATAATCGTATTTCTTTTGTCCTTTTTGTTGGGGACGATAGAGATGAAATTAGAATTGAAGCTTTAAGTTTTGGGGCTGATGGGTACATCAACAAAATTGCGTCGCCAGAAACAGTTTATATGTATTTGTCAACTGGAATTGAATCAGCCTCAGAGAGAGCAAGGACAGAAATCGAAGTTTGAAAAATCGTAAACATATAAACAACGAGAAAATATGCGTTCGCGTTGCTAATTATTGTAACGCTCCCGGATCAGAGAAACCAGTTGCTACCCAACAGACTAAACCCTTACTCTATTGGCAGTGTTTTTTTAGACTTAGGCATTTGTACATAATTCTTCTAAATCCAACATCATCTGAGTACGCTTTAGTTTGCAAGTCCACTGCAGTTTAATTCTAAAGTTGTCTCTGAAGAGTATTTTAGTCCTGTAGATGGAGGGGTATACAGACATGACCATAAAAGGTTAACCCGTGCATAAGTAGTCTGTACGAATTGGTGAATGGAGATTTTCAAGTTCAATGAGTCGAAGTAGAGTTCTGAAACTTCAGA
>Ga0182021_10005399_pt1 | contig 15130 bp, 15 predicted proteins | sample 612E3MmetaG_FD_120493 | JGI IMG/M metagenome (GOLD analysis project Ga0182021, IMG submission 120493) | Permafrost microbial communities from Stordalen Mire, Sweden - 612E3M metaG (Illumina Assembly) | ecosystem: Environmental > Terrestrial > Soil > Wetlands > Permafrost | place: Sweden... | reverse complement strand
AGAAGATCACACCATTCCCTAGGAAAAATATTTTTGGTGACCTTTATATCTGCAGAAAAACTACCAAATAAACTTACTACTTTTATTCCTGAACAATAATCAGACTATTTCCCGGAAACATTTTAAAACGCCATATCAATATCATTATTAAATTTTAACCCGATAAAAATGAAACAATATCTGATTGTTTTGATATTTCTGATTTCAGCTCTTTTCGGATGTCAAAAATCAAATGAAGTAAATATTCTCGGAAAAATATCAGGAAAAATCCCTGAAAAGATTACCTATTCTGTTCCTGTTTCGGGAGTTTCTTACTTCGGATTTAATGAATCGGTTAAACCTGATTCCCTTGGAAATTTTAAAATTAAGATACTTACCTCTGAGCCTGCCTTTATTCTACTTACGATTCCGGGAATCGATTCAAAGGTAATAGTTATAGAACCAGGACAAAACTTCAATATCTCCGTTGACACGGAAAACAAATCCGGATCATTCAAAATTTCCGGACCTAACGAAGCCGGACAAAATTTCTACAACACATTTCCTAATCCGGAAATGGTGCAAATTGAAGCAAAGAAGTACTATAAAAACCCTTCACAGGATTCGATCAGAAAAGAGATTAACTCTCTTAAGGAAAATGAGAATTCCAGGTTTCGTGAAATGTTACAAAAAAAGGAGATATCCGGAACTTTTTATGATCTGGTATCTGTTGACAGAGACTGCTATTATGCAGATTTAACGACACAAGTCCAGTATATAAAATATATTATAAAGTTATCGGGGACAGATCCGAAAGTTCATTATGAGTTTCCTTTTGAAATGAAGAAAGTGTGGGAAGAAACTTATATTCAATACCCTCCGTCACAGAAGAATCTTTATCGCTCGCGCTGGTGGTTTGATTATGTCCAGACATATTTAATCTGTAAAGAGTATATGGCTGATAATTTTAAGATCCAGGACCTAAGAGATATGGGCGAGAAGGGCCAAAAGCAAACGCATACCATTGAAGTAGCGAAGAAATATTTATCAGGCAGGGAACTGGAGTATTATGAAGCTGCCTACATGTATTTTGAATGTTATGAATTCCAGGAATTTGAAAAGGAATTTATAAAGATTTTTGATTCGTATAAAACTGATTTTCCTGAAAGTAAATACACAAAATATCTGGAACCTATGATTCAGCCAATTGTAGAGTTCTATAAGATTGCTGAAGCAGATTTTGCAAGTGGGATCAGTTTTGTGGATAATTATGGGAAAATTGAGACTCTGAAAGAGTGCGTGAAATCCATAAAGGGGAAAAGAGTCTATGTGGATGTCTGGGCTACCTGGTGCGGTTCATGTAAAGTAGAATTTAAAGACAAGGATAAATTAACGGATTTGTTGAAATCTAAAGGAATTGAAATACTTTATATATCAATTGATGAGGATAACAGGGACAACGCATGGAAAAATATGATCAAATACTATAATCTTCATGGTTATCATCTCAGGGCAAACGGGAAATTATCTGCTGAATTGAGACTTTTGCAAAATCCAAAAGGAGGTTTTTATATCCCCTGGCATATACTTCTTGATGAGAATGGGAATATCGTAAAAGATCCTTCAGCGATTGCTAAGTTGGAAAAGGGAATGATTTAGATTAAAAATGTTGTTTCAATATATTACAATGCATGAACTCAACCCCCCTCCCGATAGCTGTCGGACCCTTCTATTGCAGGCAAAAGAGGGGGGAGAGATAGCCCCTCTTTGCGAAGCAGAGAGGGGTTTGGGTGAGTTCATGCGGACAAAACGATGAAATAAGTTAAAATATGAATTACAATAGTTCAAAAGGAGATGACTCTGTACTCGGCTTCACGGATACAAAAATTAAAAGCCGGTTTGGATTAATAATGATATTTCTATTTGCGGGCGTTTTTTGTAATGCCGGTGATATAGTTATTAAAAACAATCCGCAGGACAAAGTCGTAGTCTTTGGTAATAGTAATATTATGATTACTCTTGACTATTACGGAAAATGTAATATTTCCAGTTTAATTGTTAATGGACAATCCGTAATTTCTGGGACTGCAGGTATTTTCTCTTCGATAAAAACTTCAACAGGTACTTATTCCACGCAAAAACTTATTTCGGTTCCAACTTTAAAGATTGGTAAAAATACTGTAACTGTAAGTAATATAAAATATGGCAATAATGAAGAATCAGTCATAGAGAACTGGATTTTTTTGATTACCGGTAGTAATATCAGATTTGACATTGAAAGAAATTTTCCAAAATCGTTTTCTATTGAAGAAGCGGCTTTTCCTTCGTTTAACTTCAATAATATTAATACCTGGAATGGCGCTTTCCTGGGATATGGCGGATTAGCCTGGTTTTATCTCTTCAATGAAAAACTTTGTACATATGGTGTTCATTCCGACTGCTCTATCTTTTGGAATAGTACAACAGGCAATGCACTAAAGGTCGCAGTTTCATCAAAAGGGAAACAGGTGGCTATGAAGTATTGTCGTTCCGCTGATGATAATCTTATTTACAATATTGCAGTTTCGGATAGCGAATTGACCCCACGGTATGAAGCTGAAAAAAGAAGCAGATTTATCAGAGGAAAGACGGATGTCTGGGATTCTTTCCAGGTTATGGCAGGAAAATATATTCAGACAATTTCTTTGTCATATATAAATTATAATGAAGAATATAACAGGGGAACCTTTGTTGGGGAAAACGGGAAACAGGTCACCGGTTTATTAAATACAATTGCAAGAATAGGGGTAATTGATGCAAATCATTTTGGAGGTAACAGCTGGCATACACCATACGGTCCCCTTTGTTTGCATGAACAGTATATTGCCCAGTTTGCCATTGGAATCGATGATGACAGTTATATACAGGGTTACAAAGAATGTCTTGATTTTTACCGTGATAATGCCCTACAACCTGACGGGAGGGTAATTTCCCGCTGGGCTTATCTCAATTCTGATGCCATTCCCGGATCTGTCACTAAGCAGGGATTTTACGAAGCACAATGGGGTTATTTAATGGACTCTAACCCTGATTTTGTTACCAATGTGGCTGAACTCTATAACCTTTGTGGCGACTTAAATTGGGTTTCAAAGCATAAAATAACATGTGAAAAAGCATTGGATTATATGTTGAGGAGAGATTCAAACGGTAATCATTTAGTTGAAATGATGACTGATTCTCATTCCGAAAAGAAAGGTAGTGACTGGATTGATATTATATGGGCTTCATACGAAAACGCTTTTGTAAATGCCGAATTATATTATGCACTTACTTTATGGGCGGATGTGGAAAAACAATTAAACGATTCCGGGAAAGCCAACTATTATTCCGGTTATGCAGCCGCTCTTAAGAGTAGTTTTAACAAATCAACTGATAATGGCGGTTTCTGGAACAGTAAAAATAAATGGTATATACACTGGCTTGATAAGGATAAATCCGTTCATGGAGATAATCTTGTGGTTCCTGTAAACCTTATGGCTATTGTATATGGTCTTTGTGACGACACTGCCAGGCGTAATGCTATTCTTGATAAAATTGAAGAGCAGACGCACAGGGAAAATCTATTCTTCTGGCCTATTTGCTTATATCCATATGCTGTAGGAGAGGGGAATGACTGGCAATTTCCATTTCCTGCTTATGAAAATGGCGATATATTTCTGTCATGGGGAAGCATTGGTGTTGAAGCTTATGCTGCTTACAAGCCGGAGCTGGCATTGAAATATGTAGATAACGTTTTGAGCCGTTATGAAAAAGATGGCCTGGCATTCCAGAGATATAGCAGGATTAATCAGAAGGGTTTGGGAGATGATATACTCTCAGGAAACAGTCTTGCTCTGGTGGGCCTTTACAAGGCCATCTATGGTATCAATCCGCTTTATAACAGGCTATATCTGAACCCGCATCTTCCTGAAAAATTATCCGGTACCGAGCTGATTTATAATTTCAGACAGAACAAACTAAAAATAGGTCTTGCTGCAAATAATTTTTCTATTTCAGATAACCAGTTCAAAGTAACTTCAAAAAGAGACTTTGGTTTCTATTCAAAAAAGAATGAATTGGAGTATTTTAAAGGCAAAGATGATTTTTATTCGCTCAGGGCACTTACTACTGAAAATATTTCACTTGAAATATTTAAATGGAATGCTGATGAGTATAACTGGCTTCAGTCTTCAACAAGTGACCTGGGCAAAGTATCTTACATTATGAATGTTACAGAAGCTGATACCTTTTATACAATTAACTTTGGAAACACCAGTATGAACGGTAAAAGTAATAAGAACGGGGTTTTGAAATTCGAAGTTAAATCAGGCAAAGACCAGGTTGCTTTAAAAGTAATAAAGCAAAATAAAGCGCCATGAAAGAACTCGATCATATATATTTTAATAACAGGGAATCTTTCCGATGCTGGTTAGAGAAGAATTTTGACAAGAGTTCCGGCATCTGGATGATATTTTATAAAAAAAATGTAAATATTAATTGTATAAAATATAATGAAGCGCTGGAAGAATCACTTTGTTTCGGCTGGATTGATAGTATTATCAAAAAGATTGATAATGAAAAGTATGCAAGAAAATTTATACCAAGAACAAATATCTCCAAGTGGTCGGAGTTAAATAAGAAAATAGTGATTGACCTGATGAAAAAAGGCAGAATGACAGAAGAAGGGTTGAAAAAAATTGATATTTATTTAAAAACCGGAAACGTTGACTGGAATAATACTGGTTCAAATGACAAGGGTACGAAAGAATTTAATGTACCTGATTTTATCCTGGAGGAATTCGCTGAAAATGAACCGGCTTTAACAAATTTCAATAATCTTGCCCAAACTCATAAAATGCACTATATACTTTGGATTAAAAATGCCAAACGGGAAGAAACAATTAATAAAAGGCTGAAAGAATCAACAGAATTACTGAAAGAAAATAAAAAGCTGGGATTGAGATAAATTCAATAGGTCTAATTTTCAACAGCTTACATACCAGATCCCGCACTTATGGTTCAATTCTGCACTGATTGTTACTGGAATTTTAATCACGGCATATATGGAAGATATTTATCTGACAAGCTCCGGGAAAAGAAAATACATGAATGATTTTATAAATAATGTATTATCATTCAATAAGATAGAGTTTTGGAAATTAGATGAAGGGTTGCCTGCCATTTTAGCCGGAATCAATACTAATGACCACGTTCAAACCTTATATTCTAAAAGACCTTCTTATAAAAATCCGGATAGCTATCCTTTAAGTTATTTAGAGCTCTGCTATACAGTTGAAATAGAATTGTGCCTGTTCAGGGAGTTCATACCCTCGTTATTCCTGAGTGTGGATCCGGAGCCTGAAGCAAGACTATATTATCTGTTTGACTGGCCTCGTCCAAATTTAAATTATTCATGTGACTCAACTCCTCTTGGGTTAGGATGTATTGATGATGAAAATTATTTTAATATTAATACATTAAAAATAAATTTAGAATCCTATTCCGAAGATATACACTCAGTATTTTGGAAAATTGTTGAAAAATCATTGACAAAAATCGAGCCTTATTGACAATGTATTATTTTTCTTGTGCAATTTTATTATCAGCATACCAGATAGTATTTTTGCACGAGATAAATTATTTGTGCCCCGGTAAGACAACTTTTACTTAAATTTAGAGCATGTAGTGAAAGTGCTTGTTCAAGGTAAATAATATTCTGTAGTTAGTAGAAATAAATTCTTTCAATAAATACCCCCGATAACCTGTGAATGATTTATTAACAGAAAAGCCAAAATCCGGTACAATAGCTCTGAGTTTATCAGAGGTTATTGTATTGCTGCTCCTTCCGTTACCATTTTTCAAACTCAATATTCTATATGTGATTTCAGCGTTAATTATTATGCTGTTATCCAAATATTTAAGAAAAGAAAAGTGGGCTCAGTATGGATTTAAGCCGGTGCGCCGGAAAGAACTTCTTATTGCTATAGCTCTTGGAATAATCTTCGGTTTTGTTGACAACTTCATTATAGAGCCCCTTTTTACTAAATTAGTTGGTGTAAAACCAGACTTATCGAGTTATGAGAACGTGAAGGGAAATGTCATGGGTCTGCTAGGAATGTTAGCTCTGGGTTGGTTTATTGGCGGATTATTTGAAGAATTTTTTTTCAGAGGTTATCTTTTCAACCGGATTCAATCAATATTTCAAAATCCAGTTTTATTCAAGGTAATTGCAATTTCACTGACCAGTATTGTTTTTGCTTTTGCGCATAATTATCAGGGAATCGGAGGAATTACTGACACGTTTTTGTTTGCAATAATTATGGGTTTACTATATTTCTATTTTGGTCGTAATGTCTGGTATCTGATTATTGTACACGGATTATATGATACGGTTGGTATTTTCAGACTTTATCTGGGTTTGTAAATTGTAAGAAGTCCACGGGAAATAAGTCCACGCAACCTTAACAGGATTATTAACTTATACAAGTTACATCAGGGAATTTTCCATGATGTTTGAATACTTTAAAGTATATTTTAATGCAATTTATTCCGGTATAATTTTTGCGATAATTGTTATGCCAAATACCTGCACAAATGAAAAGGTTAATTTTTTTATTCTCGTTTTTAACTCTGGTGGCTGCTTGCCAGAAAGAAAGCAATAAGGATCTGAATTCCCAGAGAATATATTTTGAACATTACGCAATAAATTATGCATGGGGTTTGTCTTACGTTCACTGGATAATTGATAATGAAGGTAATGTGCTCACTAACCGAAAAAAGGAGGTTGTAATCTGGAATAACAATGAGGAGATGAACGAAGGCATTATTAAGTTTGATTCAGTGATTTACAAAATTGATAAAAATGAACTTGAACAGTATGTTTCATTGATTGAAGCAGCATCAAAGGGGCAAATAGACAGTAGTGAGCAACACAGGGCTGATTTCGGGAAAACAGTATATAACTGTTATTATTATGATAAACAGGGATCTGCATATCGCACAATTTTACTAAGTGAAATGAGTGACATGATTGATAAATCAAACCTTGACAATAATGCAATAAAGATTGATAATTGGTTAAAGTGTATTCATGGTAAAATATATTCGAAGATTTGAATACATGTAGCAGATTAAAAGATAGTATATCAATTGCTACCTGAATTCGTGCGGGTTCATATCCAATCAGTTTACAGATTTTTATTTTTAAATAGTTTTTGATAGCTTAGTTGAAGTATTCAGAAGCCCGGACGGGACTGGTATGTAATAACGATAATATATATAATGAAATAAACCAGATGATAAATTCAACTGCAGGAGTAAAAGAGATCATGCAATCTGCATGGGGAAAGGGAATAGTTATACCCGGGTTCAATATTCCCTATCTGCCTATGATGGAACCAGTTGTAAGAGCAATGCGTGATACAAAGACATTTGGACTTATAATGGTTGCGAGGCTGGAATGGATAAAATTCAAATCGGGAAGCATGAAATCCATACGGGACGAATATGAGAAACTGAAAGATAACCGTTTTACCAGGCTTCATCTTGATCATGTTCCGGTTATCGATGAGGACAGCTTGTTGACGGATTTTAAACAGATCATAACAGAAGCTATAGATTTAGGCTATGATTCAGTGATGATTGATGGGTCAAGGCTTTCGTTGGAGGAAAACATCATTAATACGCGTTTAATAGCAGAATTGGCACATCGGTCAGGAATACCTGTTGAGGCTGAATTAGGCGCAGTGATGGGACATGAATCCGGTCCTTTACCTCCCTACGATGAACTTTTTGCCACAGGGAAGGGGTTTACTTCACCTTCAGAAGCAAAAAGGTTTGTAGAAGAGACCCAAACCGACTGGTTGTCAGTAGCCATTGGAAATATTCATGGCGCTATTTCAGCTGCTGCACGCACTGAGAGAAAGCCGGAAGCCCGGCTTTCTATTCCACACCTTAAGAAAATCAATGAAACAGTTCACTTACCATTGGTATTGCACGGGGGTACCGGAATTGCCAAAAGCTATCTGATGGAGTCCTTTAAACAGGGTATTGCCAAAATAAACATTGCTACGGCAATAAGACAGCCTTATGAGAAGCTGATGTCTCAATCTGTTGGCGCGGCACAGGAAGCGGTATATAACGAGATGATTGACATAATAAACAACCAGCTTGAAATTGCCGGATCGGCAGAACTAATTTTTTGATGAATTCTATAATACATAATTTCTTAATTTGATCTTTCAAAATTGATTAATTAAAATATATATCATGAAAAATCCGAAATCAACATTTGCTCTTTATTTTGGTAACCGGGGATTCTTCCCGGAGGCATTAATTGCCATAGCACGCAGTGAGGTAAGCACTACACTGGATAAACTTGGATATGGCAGCCTTATGATGGATAGTAACCTGACCCGTTTCGGGGCTGTTGAAAGTCCTGAAGAAGGGCTGAAATATGCGAAATTCCTCGATGCTAATCGTGGCAAATTTGCAGGTGTCATTCTGGTATTGCCTAACTTTGGAGATGAAACCGGCGCTGTTTCAGCCTTACAGGATGCCGGCGTACCAATTTATATTCTGGCATATCCTGACGAGCTTGACAAAATGGGATTCGAAGTACGCCGTGATGCATTCTGCGGTAAATTCTCCGTCATGGATGTTTTTTACCAGTATCAGTTGCCATTTACAGTATTCCCGCCCCATACTGTAAATCCCACTTCGAAAGAATTCGAAAAGCAAATAGATACCTTTGACAAGGTTTGTAAGATAGTCAACGGCATGAAAAGGATGACTGCCGGAGCAATAGGAGCTAGGACCACGGCATTTAAAACCGTACGTTACGATGAACTGGCGCTTCAGAAATATGGGATTACCACCGAAGTACTTGATCTGTCAGAGGTATTCAGCAGGGTCCGGAAACTGGACATTACCTCCACAGCAGCCAGGGAAAAAGCTGAGATACTAAAAAACTATTCAAACTTCGGGAAAGTTCCTGAAAAGGCATTTGAAAACATAGTTCGTTTTGGTGTGGTCATAGATGAAATAATCCTTGAATATAAATTAGATACCCTCGCAATTCGGTGCTGGATAGAAATGGAAAAGGACTTTGGCGTCGCTCCCTGTGTTCTGCTCAGTGAATTAAACGATCGTGGATTCCCGGCAGCCTGTGAGCTTGATATCTGCAATGCTATAACCATGTACGGACTTAAGCTGGCATCAGGAAGACCTGCAACATGTCTTGACTGGAACAACAACTATGGGGATGATCCCGACAAGTGCATTCTGTTTCATTGCGGCCCAGTGCCACAAAGTTTGATGACTGCAAAAGGCGAAATTGTCGAACATCCCATGTTTGCAAAGTCCTTTGGTGCCGGATGCGGATTCGGTTGTAATGCCGGCCGCATTGCTCCCGATAAAATCACTTTTGCAAGTTCCAAAACACAGGATGGTAAAGTTCATGTATATCTGGGAGAAGGTGAAATCACGAACGATCCTATTCAGGAGGGCTTTTTCGGTTGTGGAGGAGTTGCTAAAATTGACAGGTTACAGGACAAGCTATATAAAATCGGTTACAATGGATACCGCCATCATGTAAGTGTGACACCAGGTCTTGTTGGTACCGCTTTTCGTGAAGCATGTACCCGATACCTCGGATATGAAATTACTGAAATATAATACCTGATAAATTGAGCTACCTTGGCTTAGATATAGGTACCGGGGGATGTAAGGCAGTAGTATTCAATAGCGAAGGGAAAGAACTGGCGGCCTCATTCCGCGAATACACTGTTTTACATCCTCACCCGGATTGGGCAGAACTCAATCCGGATGAAGTAATCGACCAGTGTTTTACGGTCATTAAAGAGGTAAATGCTAAAGTTTCTGATCCTGTTGTTTCTATGAGCATTTCCAGCCAGGGTGAAGCATTTACTCCTGTGGGACAGAATGGCCGGGCACTTGGGAATGCTATGGTTTCTTCCGATTCCAGGGCGAGGGATATTGCAGTTGACTGGAGCAGAAACTTTGGGATCGGGAAAATTTACAAAATTACAGGTCATACCCCCCATCCGCTTTTTACTCTTTATAAAATTCTATGGGTTAAAGAGAACCAGCCGGATGCGTGGAAAGATGCGAAGTATTTTCTGTGCTTTGAGGATCTGTTTCATTATAGGGTGGGTCTTGAACCAAAGATAAGCTGGCCATTGGCAGGCCGTACAATGTTGTTTGATGTGATCAGCCACCAGTGGAACAGAGAGATCCTTGAAGCTGCCGGACTAACTGCTGAGAAATTAGCGCTGCCTGTTCCTTCGGGAAAGATTACCGGAACCATTAACCTTAGTATGAGCAAAAAGCTCGGATTCAATAATCCTGTACATCTGGTAGCAGGAGGGCACGATCAAACCTGTGCAGCTTTGGGTGCCGGAGTTATCGAACCTGGTATGTGTATGTATGCAACCGGTACCGTTGAATGCTTCTGTCCGATGCTTGAAGGCCCCAGCTTCTCAGATGAATTACAACGGAATAATCTTTGCTGTTACGATTATACAATAAAGGACACATATACCAGTGTTGCCTATAGCTTGACCGGAGGCAATATTTTGCGATGGATCCGTGACGAATTGGGACAATCCGAAATAGCCCGGGCTGCAAAAACGGGAATGAACCCTTATACGCTGCTACTTGATGCCATGCCTTCAGACCCTACTGATCTGCTTGTGCTTCCTTATTTCTCAGCCACAGGAACTCCCTATTTTGATACCAGAGCTAAAGGTGCCATTATCGGACTTAAGCTTACTTCCACAAAAGGTGAAATTATCAAAGCCCTGCTCGAAGGAGTTGCTCTGGAAATGAAGTTAAACCTGCAGCTGATGGAGAAATCAGGGATGAAGATCAATACTTTCATAGCCACAGGAGGTGGTACCCGTAACAATTCCTGGACCCAGCTGAAAGCCGATGTACTGAATAAAAAGATCATTGTACGTGATGTTAGGGAAGCCGGTTGCTATGGAGCAGCATTACTTGCCCGGAGTGCTATGGAGGAAATTCCAGTTAAGCAACTACTTAAGCATACTAATGTAGTGAAAGAAATATTTTCTCCAAGTCCTGTAAATGCAACGTTTTATGACAGGAAATTTGAAACATATAAACAGCTTTATCCTGTTCTCAAACAGTTTTGGCAGGACTTTCCGGTTTAAATTGAAAATTGACTTTTATGGAGAATATCGATTCAGTTAACCGCAACTATAATACTATCAGCCCGTCGGCTAAATCATTGCTTTTTTTGAAAGGATATACAAATATACCTTTTGCCAGACAGACTGCAGAATTAATTGCATATCCTGATAAATTTATCCCTGACTTTACTAATCAAAATCAGACCTTCTGGGCACGAATGGTACATTTCGAAAACAGATACTGGTCAATCGACCAGTTATTAGAAGAGTTGCCAGTTAAAAATATTTTAGAATTATCCTCTGGATTCTCCTTTCGGGGTTTGGAAGCTATAATACAAAATGATTTATATTACATTGATACGGACCTGCCTGATGTGGTAACTTTGAAAAATGATATCAGGACTATTCTTATGAAAGAAATCTCCGGGACCGAAGGCAAATTAGAAATATTGCCTCTGAATGCTCTGGATGAGAAACAATTTCATGAAATTGTCAGTAAGTTTCCTGAGGGTGAGATTGTAATTGTAAATGAGGGATTACTGATGTATCTGGACACAGAAGAGAAAGTAAAACTATGTTCAAATATTCTTGGGATTTTAAAGGAACGTGGCGGCTATTGGATAACAGCAGATGCATATATTAAAAATCAAAAAGAAAAAATTAATCTCGAAATAGACAATAAAACGAAAGAGTTTTTTGAGCAACATCATATAGAAGACAATAAGTTTGAGAGTTTTGAAGAGGCAAAAGCATTTTTCAATCGAATGGGATTTATAATTGACAGGGAAGCAGTTGCGAATCACTCTAAATTGAGTTCTATTGAGTATTTTCTTAAGACCACAACCCTCAGTCAGTTTTTCAGGATACGCAAAGCCGGTAAAATGCAGGCAACATGGCGCTTGAGAGTCGCAAATGACTAAAAATTAATCAATGAGAATAGAAATATATCCTATTAATGGTATTAAGATCGCTGAGATAATATCAGATGAGGTTCTGATTAAGGAAACTCAGGATGCTTTGGATATAATGGCAGAATCAACTTACCAGGGTTCATGGAAAATTATTTTGCATGAGAAAAATGTAATTCCGGATTTCTTTGATTTACGGACCGGTATCGCAGGAGACATACTTCAAAAATTTTCAACTTATAATGTTCAGCTTGCATTAGTCGGCGACTTTTCACAATACTCAAGTAAAAGCTTAAAGAATTTTATACTTGAGAGTAACAGACATGGCCGGATTTTTTTTGTTAGTTCCCTGGATGAAGCAAAAGAGAGATTGGCAAAATAAATACCAGGTCTGGCATGGTTAATTACATGTATATTATTGGTTGTCGCTGCGCTGTTATACCTGACAGGAAACAGATACTGGTGGCTTGCGGGAGAAAGAACGAACAGTCTGAGTGGATGCCTTTCACTTCGGAACAATGTAACTTTATGTGTGTGCCGACAAGACTATTCTTTCTGAAAGCAGTTTGAACAATTCATATTAAAGAATTGTTTTAATATAGAATTACGCACAAAAACATTTAACTATTTGGTAATACATTATTAACTTAAAAAATTTAAAAGTATGAAAAAGTTGTTATCTATGTGTGTTGCATTATGTCTGATTGTGTTTCCTTCATTGGCACAATCACATGATTATAATGCTAATGATCTGGAACCTGCTGTAACAGTTAAGATTACAAAAGATCAGGTTCCGGCTGCAGTTGTTAATGCTGTTAGTGTTCAGTTTGCCAAGGATAGCCCTATTAGTTGGTCCAAATTTCCATATGCATTAAAGGAATACGGATGGGTTTATGATATAGGGGCAGAAAATCTAAAGCTCGATCACTACGAAGTTACCATGAAAACAGACAAAGGAACTGAATTGTGGGCTGCGTATACTAACAAAGGAGAGCTTATCGAAACCAGGGAGATGTCAACTAATACTGCTATACCGGCTTCTGTAATGGATGAATTCTCAAAATGTAAATACAAAGACTGGAAAATAGTCGGAAACAAAGAGATCATCCGGTTCTATCATGATCATAATAACAATACGGTAGAACAGCATTTCCGTATTACAGTTGAAAAAGATGGTGTAAAAAGAAGCATCTCATTTAACTGGCAGGGTACTAATTAAAAAATATGAACTAAGATTTGAGAATCAGTTAGTTACTAAAAATGTTGACTAACTGATTTTCATTTTGATATTTTCATAGGATTATTGGAGCTCATCTATTGCTACCATAATAAGTTTATTACCATTTAAATTAAAACTCAACTTTTTATCTTACAACCGGATAAATCGTGCAAATTTGCCATCCCGGATCAATGCAAACTGATCGCAATCATCCTTTTTCCCGGGAGGGAATACCTTAAATACCAGACATATATAACGAAATTTTGTATCTTTACTAATAAATAAATTGTAATCTGAAAGAAATGGCAACAATTTATACTCAAAAACTGAATATTAAGGCAGCATTAATATTCTTTGTTTTGTTAGGATCTGCACCTCTGCTTAGCCAAATTCAGAAAGGTAAGGTTCTGTCAAGCGATACTAATTCAGGAATAGGTTTTGTAAATATTGGAATTATTGGTAAGAATGTCGGTACAGTTTCGGACGAGTTTGGAAATTTCTCTTTAAATATTGATAGTACTTATAATAATGATTCATTACGGTTTTCAATGATCGGATATGAACCGAAATCCATTCTCGTCAGTCAATTCAAAGAGGATTTAAATAAAAACATAATTCTGACGCCTAAATCGTATGATCTTCCTGAGATAAAAGTGGTTTACCGTAAACCCAGGCCAATAACATTAGGTACACAGGTTCTTTCAAATGAGCTTCGATCCGGCTTTGAATCTAACGATTTAGGTTCCGAATTGGGTGTCAAGTTAGATATCAAAGGGCGTGTGGTATTAAAAGATATATACCTCAATGTGGCGATATGCACATTCGATTCGGTAACTTACAGATTAAATATCTACGAGTTAGGAGATCAAAATGAATATAAAAATATTTTGACTAAACCGATTTACATTTCTTTTACAAAAGATAAAATCAAGAATGTTATTACCTTTGATCTTAGAAAATATACTATTATAACTGGTGGAAGTGTCCTGGTAGCTTTGGAGTTATATAAAGATTTAGGTGAGGGAAGATTATTATTTCATACGGAATTTTTTACCGGTTCTACCTTCCATAGAAAAACAAGTCAGGGAACTTGGACCGAAGCGGCCGGAGTGATCGGAATGTATTTGCATGGTTTTGTAATAAAATAGTGTCTATCTCAAGCTGATCTGTTTTCAGTGTCGGTACTGACTTTAAATTTCTAAATGATACTTCGTTTATTAATAATAGATGAATCTTAATCATAGAAAAATGGAAAATCAAACTCTTGAAATAAAAGCGGCACTTCAGATACAAAAACCTGTAAGCGAAGTATTTGAAGCCATTATTGACCCTATAAAAATGTCTAACTATTTTATTTCAAAGAGTAGTGGAAGAATGGAAGAAGGCAGGCAGATCAAATGGCAGTTCCCTGAATTTGATATGGAGTTTCCTGTAGATGTAAGCAAAATAGAAAAGGACAAGTACATTTCCTTCTCATGGGAGATGGATAATATTAAACTCCTTGTGGAAATGACGCTTATACCTAAAATTAACGATTCAACTCTTGTGACTATTACCGAGAAGAGTAGAAAAAATGATGAGGCCGGCATTAAATGGCTTAAGGGAAATGTAAGCATGTGGTAGAGTCCGTCTTGTTGGTATAAAAAACCAGATCTATCTTTCAAAGTTTCTCCAAAATGTTCGGAGAACTTTTAGAGTTAATCGGAGTGTTTATTTAAACAGCTGAGTTGTGCGACTTATAATTGTGAGGTAAGAGTTCCGCCAGATCCTTGCTGTAATCGTTGTCATAACTATGGACGTTGTTCAGGAAGAATATAAGCCAGTCACGGAAGTTT
>Ga0182021_10005398_pt1 | contig 15130 bp, 16 predicted proteins | sample 612E3MmetaG_FD_120493 | JGI IMG/M metagenome (GOLD analysis project Ga0182021, IMG submission 120493) | Permafrost microbial communities from Stordalen Mire, Sweden - 612E3M metaG (Illumina Assembly) | ecosystem: Environmental > Terrestrial > Soil > Wetlands > Permafrost | place: Sweden... | reverse complement strand
TTATAAGCATAAACACAGTTGAGAGATGGTAAGGAAAGTTGGTTTCCTTCTTTATTGTACTTATCAACCTTGACGCTATTAATTCTTGTTGATTAGAAAAAAATAGCGCGACTCAAAATAATCTCGTCCATAGGACGATCAGCCTTTGGCTGAAACTAAGCTTGTAGAAGTTTTTAATGTAATTTCTTGGACTCGAGCTCATTGCTCGACATCTCCACACGACCGCTCCGCAAGGGGCGGTTTTTCGTGATTTAGCTTGATATTGTCAGCATAATGTCAAGCATATTATCCTCCCATGAACTAGAATACTGACGATATGGAAAACCATGAAGCTTATATGCCATTACTAGAGGGAAACTCCAACAATGTTGGCGGACAACGACTTGCATATGGAGCTATTGAGGTGGTAGGGGGAATAGTAAGGGATATTGCTGATGCCATTATCCCAGACGAGCTAAAACCTAAAGATCAGTCCATGCAGGAGCACATGCCGCCAGTCGTTATTCAGGAGGTTAAGAAGATATTTATTGTTCGTCAGGAGCTAGAGGCAATAAAGCATACCTCCGCTGATCAACCGATGCCGACTGAAGGGGCGGCGCCAATAGCTTAACTATTCAGTATCGGAAACCACTTGAAAATATACTCCTCAATTCGGTTCCAATCAATTACGAGGCTGTCCACCATAAAAGGATTAGATTTTTAATTCAGTCTAATCCTTTTTTAATATCAACTCCGTATTGTCTTTAGAATACTCTTTGTGCAGTTTTTTCTCCGTTTTTTAATGCATAAAATCCAACATTGTGCTCTGGACAATGACTTCTTAAAAAATTATAAAGAAGCGCATTGCCATGACCCTCTTTATTTTGAATTTTAATACCATTTATCTCATCTGTTTCATCCAGACGCTTTTCATTATTATTTATTGCTTCTTCCCATTCAGAAATTATGCCTATTCCATTTTTACTCAGGTCATCAGCTGACAGGTATTTTGTCTGCTTGGTTGGAAAAAGTAAATATGTATATTCTGGGGTGACAACTATTTCTGGAATATTATTTTCGGTGGAAAGGCCTGGTCCAAATAATGTCTGGCTAAAATCATGTGAGCTTGGTAAAGAATTTGAGAGATGAGAATGTAATTTTCCAACAGGAACACGATCCAATACAACCTCAACGCCCACATCTATTAAGCTTTTAAAATATTCTTGATTATCGTCAGCGATTTTTTTTGAAGTAAAAACTATGGATATTTTTTCATGGTTATTCTTAACTATTTCACCAACTGATTTTAAATTCTCATTTGTAATTTCTACTGGCTTCAGCGAAAGGCTCCAGGCATCACCCTTTCCTGCTGTCTTAAATCCTAATTTTCCTTCTTGGTCTTTCATCAAAACGCCCCCTACTTCAGTTTTCTCTATCTCTGTTCTATGACGCAATAAGGCTGCAGCATCTGTAAGTTCTTCTCCAACCTCAAAAGACCCTGGTAATTCATTGTAATTAACTTCTGGCATACCCAAAGGGTTTATTCCCTTGGCAAATGCCTCAGGAGATTTGTGTGATTCTGACTTTATTTCTTCTCTAGGCAGTTCTGGTGATGATGCTTCACTCATTCTAAGTTAATTATAACTACACACACACAATAGTTCCAATACTTCCTTGTGATACCATCTTCTTTTTAGGTTGAGGCCAAAGCTAATCCATTTAATATCGGAAACCATTTGAAAATATACTCCTCAATTCGGTTCCGATCAATTTCCAGTCTGTCCACACTTCGCGTGGCAAGCTACAAATGATATTGAAGGCGCTTTTTGTGAATAAAAAGGTGATGTTGCTCCCCCCAACGTAACTCCTTCGAAGCTTAAGCGAAGAGAAGCTAAGTGGGGCATGGTACAATCAATTCATGCATTACACTTATACTCTTCAATTAAGGAATAAAACTTATTATCACGGTTCTTCAGGCAATTTAAAACAGCGCTTGAAAGAGCACTAAATTGGAAATGTTTCCTCCACTAGAAATCTAAGACCATTTAAACTTATCTTCTACGCAGCTTTTTCTACTAAAAAGAGGTCAATTGATTTTGAAAAATATTTAAAATCTAGCTCGGGATTCGCTTTTAGAAACAAAAGGCTGATTTAATCTAGAATGTTGATTAATTCTAATCCTTTTTATCCCGCTAATTACAGTAGTCCTATAGCTTGACTATATTCCAAAATGTTGATAAAATCCAACCCTATGTTGCTTAACAATGGTAATGGAACTTTTACTGGTGGTCCTTTGGACGCCATCATGATACTTCATAATATTGACAGGGGAACTTATCATGCGGCTTTTTTTGAAGAACATCCTCTGCCTGGTCCTGTACTAGATGTTGAAAAAACTAAGCTAGTTAGATTGCAATCCAGATTTCATCACACCGAAGGTTCTCTTACTTTTGAAGGTGCAGTTCAGCATGTGAAGGAGCTAGCCGAGAAGATAACTCTTCCCAAAGAAAATATTTTTAAAGATAAGCCTAGGGAATGGGATGGAAAAATAGGAATAACTTATTTGGTTGATAATTGGAGAGCTTCCGACACCACCACAACTGGGAAAGAAAGAAAGTAAGTTCCAATACTTGTTGTGATACCTGTCTCTTTTCTTTAAGGCTAAAGCTAGACCATTTAATATCGGAAACCACTTAAAAACATACTCTTCGATTCGGTTCCAAGATTTTTAGCGGTTTTTTGTGCTAAAATAATGACTCAATGCACAAAAAACGCCTGGCAATAGGATTAATCGGAATCCTGGCTCTAATTGCTTTATTGTTAGTTCTTATTTTTTTCAATCCTTATAAATTAAACTCAACTCTGGAATTTACTTCCCAACACTTAATCATCGGCTCTCTACTCCTGGTACTTTTGCGGACAATCAGCAATATCTTTCCGGTAATCCCTGGAGGAATGATTGCTTTTGCTATGGTTCCTATTTTGGGCTGGTTTGTAGCTTTTGCCTGTAATACTCTCGGAATAGTGCTCGGAGCATCTATTGCTTTCTTTCTGGCCAGGATCTACAGAGAACCGTTGGTTGAAAGATTTGCAGCTCTTAACAAAATACGTGAATTAGAAAAACAAATTACGGGCAAGAAAGAATTCATTGCTTTGGTTGCCTTTAGATTATTTACCGTTCCGGTGGTTGATATTTCCAGTTATGTCGTTGGCTTGACTGAGATCGGATATTCCAAATTTCTTCTGGCTACTTTTATCGCCGCTCTTCCGACGGCTTTTGTCTTTTATTTCGGCTCAGAAGTTTACAGAAGGATTTTCGGCAAAAATTTATTTATGGGAATTGCCACGATCTTGATTCTGGGTTCAATTTACTTTATCATTAAGCGTTACAAAACGAAATTATAAATTAGAAATTAGAAATTTAGTTAATATGATAATTGCTCATAGGGGGTACTCTCAGAAAGCCCGGGAAAATACTATTTCCGCTTTCAATGCGGCTCTCAAAGCCGGGGCAAAAGGTATTGAATGCGATATCAGACTGACAAAGGATAAAAAGGCCATTGTTAATCACAATGGTCATATTTTGATTAAAGGTAAAAAGGTAAAAATCTCCAAACATACTTTGGCCCAAATTGAAAAGCTCTGCAAAGCTTCCAAACATAAACTTTTAACTCTGGATGATTTATTTAAATATATAAAAAAAACAAAGGCCCAATTTTTTCTGGAAATCAAATCTTCATCTTCCGCTCTGGTTGAAGAAATAGCTAAAAAAATTGAAAAAAATAATTTATGGAAAAAAGTCAATATCATAGGCTTCTACTTTATGGTCAAAAATGCCCTGAAAGCGCAATCTCGGTATCCAAAACTTCAAGTAGGCCAACTTCTGCTCGTTTCCCATTATTCCTTCCTTACAAGAAGACCGAAGAAAAGTCATAGCGTACTTTTGGGCTGGCTGGACGGAATCAGAGGAAGTCAGGCTCTTTTCCGGACCCTGATTTCTCCAAGAAAACTTGCTAGAATGAAGAAATCTTTTGAGAAAAAAGGGTTCAATGTCATAGGCGGCGTAATCAATAATGAAAAAGGCTTTTATCTTTTCAAGCAAGCCGGAATTACCGATATCGTTACCGACCGCGTTGCCGAAGCCGTAAGCTACTTCAAAAGCAACATTTAATCTCTGGCTAAAGTTAATCATAAGCTTTTTTTGCTTCGTTTCTCTTTAAAATATTGGCAGCTTCAAGCAGGGTCGAACCGGTTGTCAGAATATCATCGACCAGAAGAATATCGGCATTAAGTATTGAATATTTTGCATTTAGCACAAAAGCATCTTTTAAATTTTCTTTCTTTTAGTTTTAAACCGAACTGGGATTTAGTTTCTCTTGTTCTTGGCAAGACTTCAACTAATTTAAGATTAAGACTTTCGGAAAGTCCCTTTGCCAAAAGTTCGGCATGATTATAGCTTCTTTTTCTGAGTCTTTTTTTATGCAACGGAATCGGAACCAGAACCGGCGAAAACTTTAGGGCTTTTTTGAAAAATTTCCTGTTTAACAATTGATTCGTAAAAAAACTCCGTCAGAACTTTTTCAGATCTGCGAGATATGGCTTGTATTTAAAGTTATAAATAAGTTTTTTGATAATGCCATGAAACCGCGCAGAAAGCTTTGTTAATTACATATTTCCCTTTGCATCCGGGGATGAGTCGTCTGTCAGTTGATGGTCTGCTGCAGATTAAGCAAATCATCGAAAGGTCAAGGGAGATAAAAAAATAAATTGGCGCAGACATAATCCCCCACTTTCCGACAATTCACGCAATATTTGGAAAAAATTAAATTCAGAAATCCCACAGTCTAGTCTTAACAAACCGGCTAAAAAGATGTTATAATTTATACACCCATACTTAAACATGAGCAGATTTAGTAGGTATCTTGTACATTTTAAGATTCCGCTTTCGGTACTTTTAGGTATCATTGTTTATCTTGTTCTTTCATTTTTAAAACATACTCAAGCGTCAATCGTAGTCGCTTTAGCCTTAACTTTTGTCGGAAGCTACAAGCTTATTAAAAATAGCCTGATCTCTATACTCAAGGGGCAGCTGGTCTTGGATTACATTGCAATTCTGTCAATTTCAATAGCGATTTTAACCGGAGAATATCTTGTCGCATTAATAATTGCACTCATGCTTGCCAGCGGAACAACCCTTGAAGAATACGGTCTCTCACAAGCTAAAAACTCCCTAACTCAACTTATAGATAGAATTCCCAATACCGTCTCTGTCTGGGAAAACGGAGAAACAAACAGATGCGAAAATATTTCCAAAATAAAAATAGGTGAGAAAATTTTGATAAGAAAAGGAGAAGTGATTGGCCTTGACGGAATCTTATTTTCAGAAAGCGGATTAACCGATGAGTCATCTTTGACGGGCGAGCCGTACCTGATTGATAAAATAAGAGGAGATATTATCAGATCGCGAACCATAAATATCGGAAATCCCATCGTCCTGTGGGTGTCTAAAACGGTTGCCGATTCAACTTACAGAAAAATTATCGACATGGTCAGAAAAGCTCAGGACGAAAAAGCTCCCTTGGTCAGATTGGCAGGTAAATATAGCGTATTTTTTACTTTTTTAACCCTAGGCATTGCGGGAGTTGCCTATCTTTTGACCGGAGAAATAGATTCTGTCCTGGCTGTCTTGGTTATAGCCACTCCTTGTCCTTTAATTTTGGCAACGCCGATTGCCCTAATGGGAGGCATCAATGCCGCCGCTAAAAAAAAGATAATAATAAAAAAATTAGCCGACATAGAAGTTCTGTCCGGAATAAAGGCGGTTATTTTTGACAAGACAGGTACAATTACTTTGGGCCAACCGAAAGTCTCTTCTTTTGAGATAAAGACCGGAAATTATGAGGAAAAAAACTTGCTTTCAATATCCGCGGCTTTGGAAAGAAACTCTCTTCATCCTCTGGCCAAAACTATTGTTAATTTCACCAAAGAAAAGAAATCCCCGGTCATGCATGCGGAAAAAGTCAAAGAAATAATCGGACACGGAATTGAAGGCATAATCAATAACAGAAAATATTCTTTAACTAAGCTTAAGGAAGAAGGCATGACAATCGGAGTTTGGGAAGAGAAAAAATTGCTGGCCGTATTCAGGTTTGAAGATGAAATAAAGAAAGAATCAAAAACTACGCTTGGATATCTTAGAAACCTGGGGTTGGAATTGTTTATCTTTACGGGTGACAAAAAAGCCAATGCCGATAAAATCGCCAAAGAGCTCGGAGGAGACATAGCCGTCGAGGCGGAATGTTCTCCCGAGGACAAAAAAGAAGGAATAGAAAATTTGAAAAAACAAGGCAAGACGACCGCCATGATCGGAGACGGAATTAACGACGCGCCAGCCCTGGCCTACGCTGATGTGGGAATGGTTTTTTCCAATGATGAACAAACCGCAGCTTCCGAGGCCGCAGATATCGTATTTTTGGGCGGAGATTTCTCACTGGTTTTTGACACTTTCAACATCGCCAAAAAAACAATCAAAATTGCTCTCCAAAGTATTCTTTGGGGAATGGGACTGAGCATCGGAGGAATGATTCTGGCGGCTTTCGGACTTATTCCGCCGATTACTGGGGCATTTCTTCAGGAAGCAATCGATGTAGCAGTCATTATCAATGCCCTCCGCGCCAGCAGATAATTAAAACCTGTCAGAAAACCATTTGTTGAGCAGAAGGGTTTTTGATGTATAATTTAAATAATTGGAGGAGTGACCGAGAGGCTGATGGTGCAGCTTTGCTAAAGCTGTGTCCCGTAAGGGGCGCGCAGGTTCGAATCCTGTCTCCTCCGCAAGTTATGATTAGGCGTTCAGCCGATATTGTTGAAAAGGCAAGAGCTTTAAGACATAAAAAACTTTCTTTCCAGGAAATAAGCCGTATTTTAAAAATACCAAGCACAACTATAAGAACTTGGTGTTATGATTTTGGCATAGATAGACATGAATCCTTACGAATCAACAATGAATACCGAAGAAATTTAATTAGGGCACTTGATATAAAAATAACTCCAGATCTTAATAATATTTCTTCTGAAAGCGCGCATCTATTTGCAGCTATCCTGTATGGTTGTGAGGGGTGTAAATATCCAGCTACAACAAACATTTCATTCGTGAACAGCAATCCGAAAATAATAAAAACTTTTATTAAATTATTGAGAAAAGCTTTTGTCTTAGATGAAAATAAGTTTAGGGTACATTTGCAAATTTATAATGATCACGATTTTAAAAAATTAAAGAATTTTGGAGCAAATTGCTTAGCGTCCCGATGAAGCAATTCTTTAAGCCAACTATCACTGTTCCAAAAGGTAAAATGAGACGCAGGGACTATCTTGGAACTTGCACAATACGATACATTGATAATAAAATACAGCTAAGGCTTTTGTGTATATTTGATAAATTTGTAAATTTTGGAGAGGTCGCTTAGCGGTCTGGAGCGGATGTCTTGCCTGTCCGCCGAAGCTGAAGGCGAAGGCGGAAAAACATGGAGAGGTCGGATAGTGGTTCATTCCAGAGGTCTTGAAAACCTCCGTCCGCAAGGACTCGCGAGTTCGAATCTCGCCCTCTCCGCCCTGTCTTAAAGCAACTATCTTAAAATGTTTCTGCCGCGTGGAATTAAATTATCTACATAAAATATTCATTTTTACTCCACAATTTTTTCTTGACATTTGTGTTTTATTATTTAATAATAACGTTTGTTATGTCAGATATAGAACCAAAGCCACAGGAAAGCCCAACGGAAACTTCCAAAGGCTTTCTACATAGATACGCACGCGTTGGCTTTTTTTCGGCAACTGCTGCATTAACATCAGCTGCTGGAGCTACCGCCGTATCACAACATCCTGGACTTGCGATATGCTTAGGAATCACATCCGGAGTTGAGATTGCGGCTGCGATCGTCTCCGCAAGAAAGTAAAGTAAAGTATGGATGATGCAAAGTCAATAATATTAAAAATACTGGACACAATTGATTACTCTGATGATAAGGAAAGATTTGCAGACGAATTTTTGCAGAGCGTTCAACTGCATGCTTTGTCAAATTTAATTCAATCACTTCCAGCTGATAGGCAAAATGAAATTAAGGAGGAGTTGACTAAAAACTCAAATAGCCCAGATGTGGTTGCAGGTGTCTTGAAAAAATATTTTAGTGAATCTGAAATACAGCAATCTGTGCAAAAAGAAGCTCAAGACGCAGTTAGCGACTATATAAAAACTATTAATAATTCTTTGTCTGCAGAACAAAGGAATAATATTATTAAATTAGCTGGAGAAATTCGCCAAAATATCCCACAGTCGGCTTAACTACTATAATTTAGACCGATTGATTCTTCAAAAATTATTAACTAGACTTAGTTTACATTTCAGGTTGTTTAATGATTGGAATGTAATGCTGTTGAATAGCTGGAAGTCGTGCATAGAAAGTTCGATCGTCGTCAATTTGGCGAAGCTAAATCTGGAGAAGTGTCTGCGTTTGTTGCATTATTACCTCAGGATATTCTATAGTTTCTAACAAGTTGGCAGTTCGAAAATCATTCCATCCTCTCCGCATTAATACTCCTATATTTTAATGAGTAAATGATTTAAAAAATATAATCGCCACGTATTGTAAAGGGTAAAAACAATAAAAAAGATATTTCAACTTATGTCCCTGTTTTTTATTATATATAGCGATAAAAAATAATGAGAAAATTCCAAAAAACTCATAATCTGAATCCATATAATAAAATGATAGATGTAAACGATAAAAAATTTCAAGGAAAAACATCAGATAAGGAAGAATAAATAAAAGCAGCGTTTGAGAAACAATCATTTTGTCAAATTTATTATAAAAAAGGTAAAAAGAAATAATTGACAAAACTCCAACCGCTCCGTAATCCATGTGAGACACATCTGCAATTGCGGAGGCTATTATTGTTGCAAGTAACCAAAAATTTTTCCTTGAAGTCTTCTTCATAACAATGATTACCACCAAGCCCAAAAAAAGAGTAAAAATAACATTTAATCCCCCAAATGCAGGAGTTATTTGCCGATTTGCATATAGAAAAGGCATCTGAGAAATTAGAGCAAACAGAAAAAGCCGAATTGCGTAAGCAATAATATTTTTAGTATGAACCGCGCCATTGGCAATCAGCCAAGCAAATAATGGAAAAGAAAGTCTACCTATCACTCTTAATATAAAAATGTGCGGAAAGAAAAATAAACCGATATGGTCAATAATCATTGTAATAATTGCAATAATTTTGATTTCAAAAGAATTCATAATTTATTCATATTGTATATCACACCGACCCATAAATCATGTCCGGTGTTCCGCCACATCCATTGACTAATGACTTTTTTTAAGATAGAGTAAAAGTATGACTGCTCAAAACCCAAATCCTGAAATTTCAGGAGAAAAAATGCTTCCTAAGGAACCCGCCGATTTACCACGGGAACCGTTGGACTTGCCAAAAGAACCGTTGGACTTACCCAACCCGCCAGCGGAAGCCAGCCCGCCTGCCAAGCAAAGCGAGGCGGCCAGGGTCGCAGGCGTTGCGAGCGGACCAAAATTGGAAGCTAAAAAACATGAGCAGACCAAACATCAAAATACGATTAAAACAATTTTGGAATGGACTGCTCCCGGCAGGCCCTTTAGAAAAAGAGGTAAACAATATTACCTAACCAGTCTTTTGATTGTGTTTCTCGTTGAAATTATTCTTTTTCTTTTTTCTCAGTATATGCTGATGTTGGTAGTTCTGTCTCTTCTTTTTGTCGCTTTTTCACTGTCAAGTATTCCTCCCTCCGATTTCAAATATAGAATAAGCAGCGAGGGAATAACTATTGAAGATCATTTTTTTCTCTGGCAGGAATTGTATGATTTTTATTTCAAAAAAAGAGAAGGGGTAGACGTAGTTCATGTACGTACTCATTCATTTATTCCGGGAGAGCTAACTCTTACCCTGGGTAGCATAGACCGCGAACATCTCAAATCTGCTCTTCTTCACTATTTGCCGTATAGAGAGGTTATCAAACCGACATTTATGGAGAAATCAGGAGACTGGCTGGCGAAAAACTTTCCCCTTGAAAAAGAGAACTAAGACGCTTTGTTTTTTGCGATAATATGGATAATTCCCCCGCCTACCAATCCGAATGCAAGATATAATGCCCAGGGGTATTTTTTTGCATATTCCCAAAACTTACTAGGAGACACTTTTTCACCCTCTTTTACCAATAGTTTCTTTATATACTCTTGTGCTTCATTGTTTTTTTCAAAGGCCTGTTCGGCAACTTTTCTACTCCATTGAGCATTTTCAATCGAGATAACATCTTCTTTGGTTAATCCTTTCTCCAATATTCCTCTTCGCAGCACTTGCGACGTGACATCATTCTCCATTTTCTTATAAAAACTTCCCTCTGATTTATCTGCAAACAATGAATCTATTTCCGCATCTGAATAAATGCTCTTGCCATATGCATTCCTGCTTTTTAGCAATTCCCTCATTAATTGTTCCGGATTATCCGTTTTTAGTTTTTCAAAATCTTCGATAATTTTCTTAGGGTTATCATTGGGCTTCCATCGTTCTCTTATTGCATCAAGCATTGCCTTTTCGTTTTCGTTTTTTGCATGATTTCTCCTGTCTTCCAATTCTTTATCCATTTGCTCAAGAACTTTTTTGATGAGTCTTTTATTTTCTACTTTTTCTTTCCCTGCTGGCTCGACCTCTTTTGGCTTATCATTGGTAGCAGTTGGTTTTTCTATATCCTTTGTTTCCTTTGTTGGTTTTACCTGTTCCGAGGTGGCTTGAGGGGTTACCTTTTCGCTTTTTTCTGTATTTTTTGAAGATGATGTCCCGACTGCGGTGGAATCTGGAACCCTAGCTTTTTCTGTTGTAGAATCAATTTTTACTTCCGGGGGGGGTTGTTTTGTCTCCGAAACAGTCTTGTATGATTTTATCAGCTGACCTTCTCTTTCCATTCTCGCCAAAAGATCTCCTTTTTCCATTATCCCTTTCTTTGCCTCTTCCGCTGTTATCGTGTATTGATTGGTTTTGTTTGGGTTTTCTGTGCCACTTACTCCCGTGTTGGCCGTTTTTGCCGCTTCAGGATTGGGATGCGGTGGAGGAACTTCTCCTGCTTCATTCATATAAATATGATTACATTATTTACATCGGATTGTCAATGAAAATCGGGCGGAGGGAGGGGGATTCGAACCCCCGATATCCTTTCGGACATATACGCTCTCCAAGCGTACGCACTCGACCACTATGCGATCCCTCCAAAATCAATTTTTAATTTTTAATTTAAAATTTTTGATGCTTCGCGCCAAACTATTTTATCCGATTCGTAGGTTAATCTTTCTTCGACTTTATTTGCAGGTAGCCATTCGACACTTTCCATTTCGTCATCGTGTCTTGTTATGTCTCCATCAATGTATTCCATTAAAAAATAATACACTGTTTTTCTTATTTTTTCTTGATTCATTATGAACCAATAGGTAATTGGGTTTAACGCTCTTATAATTTTTCCGTTTACCCCTGTTTCTTCCCTGACCTCTCTTAAGGCTGTTTCTTCTTTGTTTTCGCCCTCAACGTGATCACCGATAAGGCCTTTTGGAAAGACCCAGCCATGATGCTGGGAGTGTTGTGAAACGAGAATAAATGTTTTACTATTTTCTTTTTTATAAACTATTCCGCCTGCTGAAAACTGAAATCTCATGTCTAGATTATATCTTATATACTTGACTTTTGCGTAAGTTTTGTGGAAACTTAAGCAGAAAGGAATTGTATTATGGGAGAACCGGATTCAGGCGAAGGAGTACCGAAAGATGCCACATCTAAGCCGATAGAAACAGCCTCACCTCCACCAACTGCAGGAGTTGACTCTGGTGGCTTGCAAGGCGACATCAACAACTTGGAAGCTAAAGTAGCTGAGGCGCAGAAATTTGATCTGGAGGCAGAGATGAAAAGAAATGGGCTAATTATTGAAACGGATAAGACAGACGGAGAAGCGAAAAAGGCAGAGGCAAAAACAGAAAAACCTTTGGAGAATCAACATTCAGACAATGCGGTATCGGAAAATAATTCACCAAGTCAAAATCCCTCAACAGAAAATAATCCAATTCAGGACAAAAATGCTGAACAGCCAAAAGATAAAGTTGATAAAGTAACGGAAAAAGCTGAAGAAGATCAGGAAATAATGATGGAGGCAATAGAATCAGAGCCAGCGTATCAGGAAATACTTCTGGCATTAACGAATAACGAAAACAACAAGAATGTTGACGCCGGAAAGCTTAAGCAAGAAGCGTTCAGAGAGTTTGTAACGATGATAAAAAAAGATAAAATTAGGGAAGCAGAAATCAAGGAGGGAGTTAAGTTTAGTCCTGAACAAGAAAAAATTTATAAGAAAGAGTCTCAGAGAGGTTTTGAGATTGATCCTCTAAACATGTTCAAGGCAACAAAGCAAGCCGAGAAATTAAGACAGGCAACAATTTATGCGGAGACGCTGTCAAAGGAGCAAAATGTTACCCAGGAGCAAATATCCAAAGCCTCGGAAGCTGTTAATGAACTTCAAAAGAAATATGATGTTACCACGGAAAAAATAATAGCACAATTGCCAAAAGAAAGTCCTCTTATTTCATTATTAAAAGACACTCCTAAAGATCCGAGACTGCTAGAAATTATGAAAAAGGAGAAAACAAATGGTTTAATAAAATTAATAGGACTGCTTATAGCGATGGCAAGTCTCCAGGTCGTAGATGAAATAAAAAAAGCCGCAATTCCTTCCCAGGAACAATAAGCACAGAATCTTTGTGCTCTCGGGGGGAATTGAACTCTCAAATCTTCAGTGTCTCTGGGAGGGATCGAACCTCCAGCCTTTGGGTTCGGAACCCAATGCTCTATCCGTTAAGCTACAGAGACCCGACGCCCCGCTTGTAGCTGCCTTCGGCAAAGCCGGTGGCGGACTGCGTCCACCGAAGTCAAGCTTCAGCGACGAAGGCGGAGGATACAGGATTCGAACCTGTGTAAGGATTACTCCTTCGAGTTTTCGAAACTCGTGCAATTGACCACTATGCGAATCCTCCAGATTTATCAGTGTGCCCGGCGAGGGTCGAACTCGCAATCGTTGGGTTCGCAACCCAATGCTCTATCCATTAAGCTACGGACACCCGTTCTTCGCAATCTTATCAGGGCAAGCTTACAATTGTATTTTACTTTATTGAAACATTCTAGGCAACTATACCCGGCGGGCTTGACAGAAAATGCAAAATAATGCAAACTAATAACGATGAAGATTTCTGCCTTGACTAAATCTTTAATTATTGTTTTCCTTTTTAGCTGTTTTTTTTCTATCTTCAGTACTAAATCTTTTGCCCAGACAAAAACTGCACAGGTAAATTCGGCAAGCGCACAACAATCTGACACTCTCGTATCAGATACCAATCCTGATGTTCCTGACAATCTTCACAACTGGACTCAAACCGTGACGATTGAAGTACTTAGTTCTTTCTCTTGCCAGTTAACCGGAGTTGATCCTGTCAATACGAAACAAGGGTGCCTCGGAGTTGATCAGAAGACCGGGAAAATAGGTTTTTTACCATCTCCTCAAACAGGAGGCTTAATCGGCCTCATGGGAAATATGATTGTAGCGCTTTATACTCCGCCTCTTCACACAACAGACTATTTTCAGGATCTGGCTTCAAATTTTGGAATTATAAAAAAAACCTACGCTGCTCCGGGGGAAGGGTTCAGCAGTCTTAGTCCCCTTATGACGATTTGGACAGCTTTCAGAAATATTGTATATCTCCTTCTGGTTATAGTTTTTGTAATTATCGGACTGGCTATTATGCTTCGCATCAAAATTGACCCCCGGACCGTAATGACAATTCAAAACCAAATTCCCAAAATAATAATCGGGATACTGGCGGTTACTTTCTCTTTTGCGATTGCAGGCTTCTTAATAGATATGATGTGGGTACTAATTTTTTTGGTTTACAACACATTGTCTCAAGCAGCTGCATCTTCAGTGCCTTCAATTCCTGAGGTTATCAAGGCAGCCGGTTTACAACATGGCACTCCTTTTGGAACACTAGGTGCAGGAAATATTCTCGCTATTATCTCCAGTTCCGCATTTAGCATCGGTAAAATTATTTTTAGTATTTTGACAGGAGGAATGCCTGGTGGATTTAAGGGCTGGGTCATTAAGGGCATACTGATGTTTGCTCTTCCTCCGATTTTTAACCCTCTCATTTGGGCCGGAATCGGAGGAATCTTAGCCTGGATTGTAATTGCCTTAATTGTTCTTATTGCCTTGTTCAGGCTTTGGATTGCCCTCATCAAAGCCTATGTTCAGATATTATTGGATGTTGCTTTGGCTCCTTTTTGGATTATCGGAGGAATTGTCCCCGGAAGCTCGATTAGCTTTGGCGGATGGCTAAAAGATATTATCGCTAACTTACTTGCTTTCCCGGCAACTATTGCCTTACTCATGCTGGCTGTAATTTTTAAAGACCTTTTTGCAACTCCCGGAGCAAGTTTTGTTCCTCCCCTCATAGGAGACCCCGGAAGCGCAAACGCAATCGGTCCGCTTCTTGCCCTTGGCATAATCCTTATGACTCCTAATGTAGTAAACATGATAAAAAAGGCTCTTAAAGCTACGAAATTTGAAACAGGTATCGGAGCTGCTGTTGCCGGAGGAGTAGCTCTGGTTGGTAAAGGCGCAAGGTCCACAGCAGGCATGGCAGCTACATACTACGCAGGAGATCCTTATACTCAAAAGAAAGGGTGGCAGGGCGTAGCACAAGGACAGATAAGAGAAAGGTTACACTAAATGATATTGTCTCTCTAAGAAATGTTCCGCAAGAATAAAACCATTGACATCCTTATTTTATAAACGCTAGTATATATACTTATGACGGATAAAAAACAAGACATGTGCCCTAAATGCGGAAGCCCTCTGGCCGAAGTTACAACGACAAAAACAGGCAAGCAATTGCAAAGGTGTTCAACCGGCTCATGGGATCCCGATACCAGATCTACAATCGGATGTGACTATGTGAAGTGGCTGGAAGTTGAGCCGCAGGTTCTGGATGAAAAATGCCCGAAATGCAAAGCTCATCTTATCCTCGCAGTTACT
>Ga0182021_10005395_pt1 | contig 15132 bp, 13 predicted proteins | sample 612E3MmetaG_FD_120493 | JGI IMG/M metagenome (GOLD analysis project Ga0182021, IMG submission 120493) | Permafrost microbial communities from Stordalen Mire, Sweden - 612E3M metaG (Illumina Assembly) | ecosystem: Environmental > Terrestrial > Soil > Wetlands > Permafrost | place: Sweden... | reverse complement strand
CTCCACGAAATCGGTGAAGGAATTGGCGCCGTAGGCCTTCTCATTGAAGGTGGAATCGAGTTGCAGCATGGTGCTCTTGAGCAGGCCAAGCTGGGGGCGGACTTCGCGTCGTTCGAGGACGCCGAGGGCGCGCTCCACCAGCGGCATGGCTTGCGCCAAATCGAGCGCCACCCGCTTGTGCGATTGGCGCTGCTGCTGTTGCGGCGGTGGCGGCTGCTGCTGCTTTTCGGGCCGGTCCACATGCTGTTGGGGCTGGTGCTGTTGCGGCGGCGCCTGCTGCTGCTCCTTTTGCTGCTGGTGGCCGGAGGAACGGGGGCGATCGTCCATGACGGATTCGTAGGCCACGAACTCGTGACAGTTCTTTTGCAGAATCGTGCTGGTGAAGGCGCGGCCGCCGACGACGAAGATTCGCTTGTCGTACTGCTTGAGCTTGTTGACGAGGGCGATGAAATCGCTGTCGCCACTGACGATGGCGTAGGCGTTGATGTGATCGTGAGTGAAGGCCATCTCGAGAGCATCGAGGGCCAGGTTGATGTCGGCGCCGTTCTTGTCGCCGCGCGGTGAGGGGTCACGCTGGACCATCTGCACGGCGTGCTCGCTGAGCGCGCGTGTAGCGGATTCCTGCCTGCCCCAGTTTGCGTAAGCAAACTTCGTGACAATTTCGCCGCGTTCCTTGAGCGCATCGAGCACGGCCGCGACGTCGAACTCGCGGTGCAAGGTGCTCTTCACGCCGATTTCGATGTTGTCGAAATCGATGAAGACGGCGATCTTCAGTTTCTGTTCCATTATTGATTCCTTAAAACCAGCGGAGGGAGTGCTGGACCGTCCGGTCCAGCGCGCCCGGCGCGCCGGTGGTTCGCTAGCAGACACGGTGTCCGCCGGCGAGGGTGCTTCGGCTGATAGCCTCATGGGTAAGTGTATCCTAATTCGTCGCATACTTGGGTAAGGGGGTGGTTAACGGTTTGGGGCAAACCCGGGGACAGACAGGACTGCCAGCGAATTTCCGGCAAACTGCGCCGGAAATCCATGGCAGTCTTGTCTGTCCCCGGAGGGTCATCGGGGCCTCCTGAGTTGCGCGGCCAGGGCGGCGCCGCGCTCGAATTCCTCCTGCAACTGGCGGGTGCGAAGGTTGTCGCGGAGGTGTTCCAGTTTCTGAATGTAGAAGCTGAGGGCGCGCCCGATGTGGTCGCTATTGGTGGCCAGGATGTCGCGCCAGATCTCGTACGATCCCATGGCGAGACGCGTCATGTCCTCCAGACCGGGCCCGGCGGCCTCGAGGCGCGGCGGCGGGCCCAGCCGATCGGAAACGGTGGCCGCCAGCGCCGTGGAGGCGAGCTGCGCCAGATGGGAAGTCAGCGACACCACGCGATCGTGCTCATCGGCATCGAGCGTGAGCACGCGGGCGCCGATGCGGCTCAGCCACATGCGGAATTGGAGGGCGGCGGAGGTGTGGAGCTCGTCGTCGTCGTCGGGCGTCAGGATCCAGGTGCGGCCGCGGAAAAGATCGGGAGTGGCCGCCAGAGCGCCGCGCGTCTCCTTGCCCGCCATGGGATGGCCGCCCAGGAACTGGGCGCGCGTGAGGGTCTGGCGCGCCAGATCGACGATGGCGCACTTGGTGCTGCCGGCATCGGTGACCAGGGTGCCGGGGCGGAGCAGCGGATCCAGGTGGTGGAGGGTATCGAGGATGCGCCCGATGGTCTGCGAGAGAAAGACGAGGTCGGCGTCGGGGATGGCGGAAGCGAGCGAAGCGCCGCGATCGATGGCGCCTTTGGAGAGCGCGTCCGCAATGGCCGGCGGGGAGCTGACGCCGGTGATAGCGCCGTCGAAGCCCGCCTGGCGCAGGGCCAGTCCGAAGGACGAGCCGATCAGACCGGTGCCGACGATGACTATGTTTTGCATGTTAGATTCCTGCACGCGCGCCCTCGAAAGAGACAGCGTCGAAGAACCGATCGGGGAAGCCGGTTCCGGGAACCGGGGACAGACAGGACTGCCAGCGAATTTCCGGCAAAAGGCGCCGGAAATCCATGGCAGTCTTGTCAGTCCCCGGAGGCATCATATGGTCCTGCCCACGGCAAGGGCGACGGCCTGCAGTTGGCGCATCAGCTCTTCGAACTGCTCGGGGCGCAGGGATTGGGCGCCGTCGGAGAGGGCGCGGTCGGGGTCGGGATGGACTTCGATCATCAGGCCATCGGCGCCGGCGGCCACGGCGGCGCGCGCCATGGGAATCACGATGTCGCGGCGTCCCGTGGCGTCCGAAGGATCGGCGACGATGGGCAGGTGGGACAGTTTCTTCACCGCCGGAATGGCGGAGAGATCCAGCGTGTTGCGCGTGTAGGTTTCGAAGGTGCGTATGCCGCGTTCGCAGAGAATCACGTTGTAATTGCCGCCGGCCAATATGTACTCGGCGGAGAGCAGGAGTTCTTCGATGCTGGCGGCGATGCCGCGTTTGAGGAGCACCGGTTTGGACTGCTTGCCGAGCTCGCGCAACAGGTTGAAGTTCTGCATATTGCGCGCGCCCACCTGCACGATGTCCGCATACTCCCCCAGCAGCGGGATCTGCGTCTGGTCCATGACTTCGCTGACTACCAGCAGGCCGTGGCGGTCGGCGGCGGTGCGCAGCATTTTGAGGCCCTCGGCGCCCAAGCCCTGAAATCCATACGGCGAGTTGCGCGGCTGGAAGGCTCCGCCGCGGATCACCCGGGCGCCGGTGCGCGCCGCCAACTCGGCGCACTGCTCGATCTGGTCGCGGTTCTCCACGCTGCACGGACCGGCCATGACGACCACGGCATCGCCGCCGATAGCGAGCGGCCCCACTTGCACGATGGTGCCGCCTGGCCGGAAGGCGCGGCTGGCGAGTTTGTAGGGCGAGACGATGCGGTGGGCCTCTTTGACGCCCTCCATGACCTGGAACACGGCGACGTCGAAATCGCTCTTGCCGCCGACGCCGCCGAGCACGGTGTGGATTACGCCCGTGGAGCGGTGCACATCGAATTCGAGATCCACCAGCCGATCGATCACGTGCTCGATCTGCTCTTCGGTGGCGCCTTGTTGCATGACGACTAACATTTGGGTTCCTCCGGTGGCTTCTGGCTCATGCGCAGCCGCTGGATGGAGCGGCTGGCGTCGATGATGCGTTCGAAGATGCCGCGCAAGGCCTGGGTGGTCAGCGGGCCGTGGTTGGCGGTGGTGATATTGGCGAACACGAGATCTTCGCGTTTGGGTTCGTAGACGGGGAGGTGGGCCTCGAGTTTCACGCGGCCGATGTCCTCGACCACCTTGGTGCGCTCGTTGAGCAGGGCGACGATGCGGCGGTCCACATCGTCGATGAGGACGCGGAATTCCTCGAGCTTGGCTTGGGCTTCGGCTTCTTCCGGCGTCATGCGATGGCTCCGAAACCGCTCTTGAGCTGGCGGGTGAAAGCTTCGAGCTCGACTTCCAGTGCGGGGTTATCGGCGTACCGCTCGATCAGGCGCACGAATGCGCTGCCCACCACGACGGCCTCCACCTGGCGGCCGAGTTCGGCGACGTGGGCGGGGGTGGAGACGCCGAAGCCGACGGCGAGTGGGAGATTGGTGGCAGCGCGCACGGCTTTGACGAGCGGGCCGACGGATGCCGAGAGCGAATCCCGCTCGCCGGTTACACCGGTGCGCGAAACCAGATAGACGAAGCCGGTGGAGTATTGCGCCACCAGTTCGATGCGCCGCGCGGTAGAGGTGGGCGCGGCCAGAAAGACGGTGTCGAGGCCGCGGGCGTGCATGGCCTCGACGTAGGTTGCGGCCTCTTCCACGCTGGCGTCGGTAAGCAGGCAGCCATCGATGCCGGCGGCCGCCGCGTCACTGGCGAGGCGTTCCAGGCCATAGCGCAATACCGGGTTGAGATAGGTGAAGAGCAACAGGGGAACCTCGGAGGTGGCGCGAACCTGGCGGGCGATCTCGAGCACGGTGGTCAGGGTGGTGCCGGCCTTGAGGGCGCGCTCGCCGGCGCGCTGGATGACGGGGCCATCGGCGATGGGGTCGCTGAAGGGGACGCCGAGCTCGATGAGATCGGCGCCGCCGCGGACCATGGCGGCCACCAGGGCGGGGGTGCGGAGGGGCGAGGGATCGCCGGCGGTGAGATAGGCGATGAGTCCTTTGCGGCTGTCGCGCTTCAGGGAGAGGAAGAGGCGGCCGATGCGTGTCATTCGGAATCCAGCTCCTTGAAGTTTTCGCGGTAAATATCGATATCCTTGTCGCCGCGGCCGGAGAGGTTCACGATGAAGACCTTGCCCTTGGCGCCGGGCGCGCGCTTGATGGCTTCGGCGACGGCGTGGGCGCTTTCGAGCGCCGGGATAATGCCCTCGATGCGGGAGAGGCGGCGGGCGGCGTCGAGCGCTTCGGTGTCGCTGGCAGCGACATACTGGGCGCGGTTGCAATCGCGCAAGTATGCGTGCTCGGGGCCAATCATGGCATAGTCGAGGCCGGCGGAGACGGAGTGGGTGAGGGCGATCTGGCCGTGCTCGTCCTGCAGCACGTAGCTGTAAGCGCCTTGCAGCACGCCGGGAGCGCCGCCGCGATAGCGCGCCGCGTGTTCGCCGAGGGCGTTACCGCGCCCGCCGGCTTCGACGCCGATCAGTTCCACCGCGGCATCGGGGATGAAGGCGTGGAACAGGCCGATGGCATTGCTGCCGCCGCCGACGCAAGCGATCAACGTGTCGGGGAGGCGGCCTTCAGCTTGGAGGATCTGGCGGCGCGCTTCCTGGCCGATGACCTGTTGAAAATCGCGCACCATCATAGGGTACGGGTGGGAGCCCAAGGCGCTGCCCAGCAGGTAGTAGGTCTCGCCGACGTTGGTGACCCAATCGCGCATGGCCTCGCTGATGGCATCCTTGAGAGTTCTGCTGCCGCCGGAGACGCACTGCACCTTGGCGCCCAACATGCGCATGCGGAAGACATTGAGGCGCTGCCGCCGCATGTCCTCTTCGCCCATGTAGACCACGCATTCGAAGCCGAGCAGGGCGCAGACGGTGGCGGTGGCCACGCCGTGCTGCCCGGCGCCGGTTTCGGCGATGATGCGGCGCTTGCCCATGCGGCGGGCGAGCAGCGCCTGTCCCAGACAGTTATTGATCTTGTGCGCGCCGGTGTGCAGCAGGTCTTCGCGCTTGAGCCAGATGCGCGCGCCGCCCAGGGTTTCGGTGAGGTGTTTGGCGAAGTAGAGCGGGGTAGGACGGCCGGCGTAGTTGCGCAGCAGATCGGCGAGCTCGGCTTGGAAAGCGGGGTCGTCGCGCGCGGCGAGGTAGGCGGTCTCGAGTTCCTCAATCGGCGCCATGAGGACTTCGGGGACGTAGCGGCCGCCGTAGGGTCCAAAGTGGCCTCTGGCATCGGGTTGGGGAGTCATGCGCCGAGCGCCGCCTTGGCCGCGTGCAGGAAGTCGATCATTTTGGCGTGGTCCTTTTTCCCCGGGGAGGATTCGATGCGGGAGCAGGAATCGACGCCCCAGGGTTGGGCGAGCGAGACGGCGCGGGCGACGTTGGAGGCATCCAGGCCGCCGGCCACGATGATGCGATGGCGGGCGCGTGAGGCCAGGGTCCAATCGAAGCAGAGGCCGGCGCCGCCGTAGAGATCGGCGGCGGGGCCGTCGAGCAGGAGGGCATCGGCGGGGCAGCCGTCCAATTGCGAAAAATCGAAATCGGGAGAGACGCGCGCGGCTTTCCAGACGGCGATACCGGCGGGATACTGGGCGGGCGATTCGTCACCGTGGAGTTGCGCCACGTCGAGCGCGGCAATACGGGCAATTTCAGCGATGCGGGGCGCGGGTTCGTTGACGAACACGCCCACGCGGAGGGCGCCGGGCGTCGCGATGGCGGCCGCCGATTCGGGCGCGATGTAGCGCGGACTTTTGGGGTAAAAGTTGAAGCCGATGGCGGTGGCGCCGGCGGCGATGGCGGCATCGGCGTCGGGCTGGTTGGCGATGCCGCAGACCTTGAGGATGACGTTCGGGGTCACGGGGCCACCAGCTTTCGTAGAGCGGCGGCGGGGTCGGCGGATTTCATCAAGTGCTCGCCCACCAGGAAGGCGTGGTATCCGGCGGCGCGCAGGCGGACGATATCGGCCGCGTTGTGGATGCCGCTCTCGCTGACGAGCAGCGCGCCGGGCGGCATATGTCCGGCGAGGGAGAGCGAGGTTTCGAGGGTGACTTCGAAGGTGGCGAGATTGCGGTTGTTGACGCCGATGAGATCGGCGCCGGACTCGATGGCGGCATCCAGTTCGGCGCGGTTGTGGACTTCGACGAGAGCGCTGAGGCGCAAGCCGGCGGCGATCTCGCGGAAATCGCGGAGCTGGCGCGCGGAGAGGATGGCGGCGATCAGCAGGATGGCATCGGCGCCGTGGGCGGCGGCTTCGAGGATCTGCGAGGGGTCGATGGTGAAATCCTTGCGGAGGACGGGCAGGGATACGGCGGCGCGGGCGGCTTCGAGATCGGCCAGGCTGCCTTGGAAAAACGCTTCGTCGGTGAGCACGCTGAGCGCGGCGGCGCCGCCGGATTCGTAGGCGCTGGCGATGCGCGCGGGAGCAAAATCGTGCGAGAGGAGACCCTTGCTGGGCGACGCTTTCTTGATCTCCGCGATGATGGCGGGCGGGCGGGCGGCGAGGGCCGCGCGGAAATCGCGGCGCGAAGAGAGGCGCAGTCCGGCCGCGCGCTCCCAGGCCTCTAGCGGCTGGACCGTGCGCGCGAGATCGGCGCGCTTGCTGGCGACAATTCGGGCCAGGATGTCTGGAACAGTGTCGATCAAGGGTGTAGATCCAATGGTATCAGAGAGCTTGCGTGGGAATGGGAAGCGGGGGTTGGCAGGCGGAAGCGCCTGCCCCACCAGCGCCTGCCCCCCCCAGTGCCTGCCAAGAGGTGGTTGACGGAACGAAGCCAATTTGGGGTGAAGTGGTTTGGGATGAGTAGATTCGCGACATAGATCTGGACCGGCCAAGAGGCCTGTCCTACTTATAGAACAGCGGGCTTGGGGATTCGGGGGTGGTTTTCGCAAGTGGTTGAAAAATCGGGAGAGAATATCGTGAATGTTTGTAAAATGGGTGGTCCGCGGGGGGCTACATAATGAGGCGAGCGTGGAGCGACTGGCGACGAAGTAAGCCAGCCCCCGGCGCGATATCATGAGGTGTCCCCGAACTTAAAGGAGAATTGTGCCCTGGGCTGTGGTGGGTGAAGCGAGTCGTACCGGATCTTCCGACCGGCAGTTTGGATTGCTGGCCGGGTGCCTGCTGGCGGTGGCAGGAGCATGGCCGGTGTTGCGCGGCGGTAACTTACGGGTTGGTCTGTTGGCCGTTGGCGTGGTGCTGGTCTTCCTGGCGGTGGTTTGGCCGAGGGCGCTGAAACCGGTCAATCGTCTTTGGCTGCTCTTGGGCAACGCGTTGGGAAGGGTGACCAATCCCCTGGTGGCGGGATTGTTGTTTCTGATCGTGATCACCCCGCTCGGTCTGCTGCTGCGCAGGATGGGCCGGCTCTCCGTCCGGTTAAGGATGGACCCGCCCGCGCGGAGTTATTGGCAAGCGACGTCCAACGCCGCGCCGCCAGAGGAGCGCATGCACTTTCAGTTCTGACGGAGCGACGTATGTCCTTTTTGGCAGAGTTGTGGGCCTATCTACGATACCGCAAGAAGCTGTGGATGATCCCCATCCTGGCGGTGCTGCTGGTGTTTGGAGCCTTGCTCCTGCTGGCCCAAAACTCCGTGGTGGCGCCTTTCATCTATACGCTGTTCTGAGCAGCCATGCGCGTGCTGGGGATCTCGGCTTTTTATCACGATAGTGCCGCCGCCCTGGTGGAGGACGGACGCGTGGTGGCTGCCGCGCAGGAGGAAAGATTCACACGTATCCGGCACGATGCGGCGTTTCCCGCGCGGGCGGCCGCGTACTGTCTGAGCCAGTTGCAGGGCGGGCCGGGCTCGCTGGACTGGGTGGTGTTCTACGAGAAGCCATTCCTGAAGTTCGAGCGCCTGCTGGAAACGTACCTGGCATTTGCGCCGCGGGGAATGAGTTCGTTTTCCGTCTCGATGCCCCTGTGGATCAAGCAGAAGCTTTTTCAAAAACGGGTCTTGTGCCGCCAGTTGAGGGCGTTGGCGGGAGACGTGGATTGGGAGAGGAAGTTGCTGTTCGCGGAACATCACCTGAGCCACGCGGCGAGCGCGTTTTTTCCTTCGCCTTTCCCGGACGCGGCAATTCTTACCATGGACGGGGTGGGTGAGTGGGCGACCACCTCGGTGGCGGTAGGGAGCGGGAACAGCTTGCGGATGGTCAAGGAGATAGCCTTCCCGCACTCGCTGGGCCTGCTGTATTCGGCCTTCACTTACTACTGCGGCTTCAAAGTCAACTCGGGCGAATACAAGTTGATGGGACTGGCGCCTTATGGCGAGGCGAAGTACGCGCGGACGATCTTAGAGCACTGTATCGACCTGAAGCAGGACGGCACGTTCCGGCTGAACCTGGATTACTTCGATTACTGCACGGGCCTGCGGATGACTAACCGGCGGTTCGATGAGTTATTCGGCGGCTGCCCGCGACAACCTGCCGAACCCCTGGAGCAGCGGCACATGGACGTGGCGGCGTCCATCCAGGCGGTGCTGGACGAGGCGGTGTTGCGGATGACGCGTTCCCTGGCCAAGGAGACCGGGGCGAGCAATCTCTGCATGGCGGGCGGCGTGGCGCTGAATTGCGTGACCAACGGGAAGATCCTGCGCGACGGCAAGTTCAGCGGACTCTGGATTCAGCCGGCGGCGGGAGACGCGGGCGGCGCGGTGGGAGCGGCTCTGGCCGCCTGCCATCTGCGCCACGGGCTGCCGCGCGCGGCCACTGGCGAAGACGGGATGAGCGGCGCCTATTTAGGGCCGTCCTACACGCAAGCGGAGATCGAGCAGCGGCTGCGGGGGGTGGGGGCTAAGTTCCGTGTGCTGGAGGAGCGCGATCTTCTGGAAGCCTGCGTGGACTTGCTGGTGGAGCAGAAGGTGGTGGGCTGGTTCCAGGGGCGCATGGAGTTTGGGCCGCGGGCGTTGGGCGCGCGCTCGATTCTGGGCGATCCGAGGAGCGGGCGTATGCAGTCGCATCTGAATTTGAAGATCAAGCGGCGGGAGTCTTTCCGCCCCTTCGCGCCGTCGGTGCTGGCGGAAGAAGCGAGTCAATGGTTCGAGCTGGATGGGGTAAGTCCCTATATGCTGCTGACCGCGAACGTGCGGGAGAGTAAGAGGCTGCCGGCCGACGAGAACTGGAATCGGTTAGCCGGACTGGATAAGTTGAAGCAGGAGCGATCGCTGATTCCGGCGACGACGCACGTGGATTACTCGGCGCGCGTGCAGACGGTGGATGGAACGACCAACCCGCGGTATCACGCCTTGCTGACCGCTTTTCAGCGGAGGACGGGTTGCCCGGTACTGGTGAATACCAGTTTCAACGTGCGCGGCGAACCGATCGTGTGCTCGCCGGAAGACGCCTGGCGGTGCTTTTCGCACACCGGGATGGATGCCCTGGCGATGGGTAACTGCCTGCTGCTGAAAGAGGAGCAGGAGCAAGAGATAGCGGACGCATCGAGTTACACATTTGGCCCGGACTAATACGGGCGGCAGAGGAGCGCGGATGGCGAGAGATAGGGGAGGGCTTCGCCGGGTCATAGTGGGCCTGGTCGCGATACTGATCTCATTGGGCGTTGGAATCGGGATCACCTGGATTCTGGAATGGGGGGCGGGATGGCGCCTGTACGCGAGGCACGGCAATGCCGGGTTGATCTGGGGCCCGTATTCATTGGTGGAGCACGCCACGGAGGAGTTCTCCTACCAGGCGCGGATCAACAATCTGGGTTTTCGGGACCGGGATTTCGCGGTGCGGAGAACGGACGCGAAGCGGGTGCTGGCGATCGGCGATTCGTTCACCTATGGCTGGGGGGTGGACGGTGAAGACACGTGGCCCAAGGCGATGGAAAGAAAACTCCGGCGAGGCGGACTGAATGTCGAGGTGGCGAACCTGGGCGCGCCGGGGGCGGGGCCGCGGGAGTATGCGGCGCTAGCCGAGCGGGCCATTCCGCTGCTGCGGCCGGATCTGATCGTGGTGGGGGTACTGCAGGCGGACGACCTGTTTCAGGCGGCGGAAGCGCCGGCCGAGCAGCCGGAAACCGCCGGTCAAAGGGTGCTGCGGGACTTTCGCGCGCTGTATCCGAATCTCATGCAGATGGTGTCGCCGGCGGATACCAAGCAGGTCCATGTCTCGAAAGAAGAGCTGCGGGAGACATGGAAGAAGCAGGTGAACGACTTCCTGGGACAAATGACGGCGGCGGAGAAGGCGAGGTTCGAAAACCTGCCCTCCGAGGTGCGCGCGGCGTATCAGTCCGGCGGGTTGAATCCGGGGCTGCTGTACATGGCGATGAGGCATGGGGAGTTCCTGATCGAGACCTGCGATGTGGGAGGGAAGGGGCGGCGCGGGATCGAGGAGACGGCCAAAGAGCTCGCCAAGATCCGGCGGTATGCCGAGCGGGCCCATGCCGATCTGTTAGTGTTGCCGGTGCCCTACCGAGCTTACGTAAGCCTGCGGGATCAGGTGGAAATGGCGGGGCTCGGGTTTCACGTGGAGGAAGGTATGATCTCGTGGAGCACACCAGATGAGGTTATCCAAGAGGCATGCCGGGGGGCTCAAGCGCAGTTCATTTCGGTGACGGGGGAGTTCCGCGAGCGCGGGCGGGCGGATGAGCTCTACTTCAAGTGGGACGGACATTTAAATAGGGCGGGACACGGCGCGTTCGGGGAATTGGCGTGCCGGTTGGTGCGGCCGTGGTTGGCGGGGCGATAAGGGGGCGCGGGGGGTGGGCACGTTGCGTCCGAGTGGTGGGGAATCCCTGCCCGGTCGTGCCGTGAACGGCGTATCACGAGAGAAACACGGTTGTTGGATGGAAGGCCGTTAGTTAACGACAGCGATCCTCGTTGCTCAGCAAGACAGAGTCACTGCGGCAAAAGCCTCGCCCCCTCGATATAACCGTTATCAGCCGTCTCTCCGGCCCTCGGCGCCACGAGTCGTTCTCCCACCTGAGTGGGCCAGCTTCTTGTATCTCACGCAGTGTTCCTCAAGCGTTTTTTGGATCGTTTCTGGGGCCATTTCGCGGTCGAAGAATGCCTGGTTCTCCTCGGAAACGTCGGTGACCTCGCGTACTCGATAATCCCAGTATTCAACTTTCAAGAGTGCCTGATAAGTCACGTCCTCCTTGGGGGGAAGCCTGTTCGCCAAGTCCATCGAGCGCCAATCCAAGTACCAGGCGGCACCCCACGTGCCAAGGCCTCGAATGCCCATGATGAAAAATGCTTTTAGGTCTCCCAGAGCGTGGTTTGCCGCGGCATTTGCGTCCGGGAATCGGGCGAGTACCGCGAAATCGACGGCCACGCACTTCCCCGGGTCCTTGCGCCACTCCGGTCGGTAATCTCGCTGCCAGTGCAGGTAATCAGCTTGGGGAGACCTGACTAAGATTGACCCGTGTTTGTTGGTCCACTTAATCGATCGTTCGTTCGGCTCACCTGGGTGTGGGTGATGAACTTCGAATTGGCAATCCAATCCGGAGTGCCGAATCCGGTCTAAGTATCGCTGACCTGACAGGTTCCGCGAGCATAGAAAGATCTTATTCCATCGAGCCGCCCGGTGCCCCGCGTTTGGATCCCTGTAGAGCTCATCCATGATCGTGTGCACTTGCGCGTGCCCAATCGAATTCAGGCATTTAGTGACCTTGTGCATCGCCTGGAAGTCTTCTAGCACCATATAGGGCAGCAGGTGCGTAATGTCGGTCTGTTTCTCCTCCAGCAGCGGGTATACGATCTGGGCCTCGGGCTTTTGATCGGGCGGTGCGCCCAGCGCGAAGAAGCGTTGCAGAATCTGCTGTTTTTCGTCCGGCCGGCTCTCCCAAAGAGTCAGCAGCCAGTCAGTCAAGTTTGCCCGGAACTCATCACGAAAACCCTCCGTCGAGCAGTACTCCTTGTACAACGGTTTGTGTTTTTGTTCTAGCCTTTCTCTAAAGGCGAGCACTTGCTTCAACTGCTCGCCCGGATCCTCGCGGAGGTGTTTCTCGATGCTCCCAAAGTAAACTGCGATCTCCGGACGGTTTTCCCGCTCGCGGAGGTCCAAGGCGATTTCGAATTCCCGGACTGTGCCTGAACCGCATGAACTTGTCTCCGAAGGCGGCGTTCCATACCTTCTCCATAGGATCATAAGGAAGAAATCACAGTCCCGCAACTGCAGTTTCATCCACTGCTCCGGTGTCATATCACGTGGATGCATCACGTCCCACCCCTTGTAGGTGAGAGTAAAGCCAAGTCGACGCGCAACTCCGTCATTGACAGTTCGAACTACATCACGGGCCGCCTCGCGCTCAGTGACGATGTCACTTGGCGAGGAAATAAACACATTCAGGTTCTGTCGGGATCTCATCGAAACGAGAGGAATCATCGCAACCTCCGGTGCGAGCCAGTAATGAACGGCCCGCTTGGCTGGAACTGAACGGGGTCCCGTGCTGGAGCCCCAAACAAGATGTACACCATTACACTCTCCGCTGCAAGCCATTCGAGAGTATGAAACCGGAAACTCTGCTTCTGCGCCGCAGTGTCTTAGTGCCCCCAAACAGTGCGACCGCCCGTGCCGTGCCCAGGCTTCGTCGCTGAACAGCGCGCTGCCGTCTTCGGACGTGCCGCTTCCCGTTGCGGAATCCCCATACAACCAATGATGGCCGGTCCTGGATGCCAATCTACTGATTCGGCGAGCCTTGCGGAGCATTTCCATGGATAGATCCCGTAAGTCCCGTCCAATTCAATTGGCCGCAACGTTTAGCCCGGTGGATCCGGGATCGACAGTCTGCGGCAGATCCGCCTGGCCAGCAAGTTGGCGATCTCGGAATGACGCGGAACAGCTTCCGCATGACCTGTCTGGGGATTTTCCCAAAGAGCATGCTCTTTGCTTTCCGGCGCAGCACGCAACCATGCCGGCGAAGGGGTCGAAGAAGCCCCTCGCGTCTCATCCAACAATCACGGGTTCCTGCGTGGCGTCGGGGGGCAATGCGCGCAGAGATTCCTCTCGTCTGTATTCAAGAACGAGAGCAATCGCTTCGCGGAGGTTGGCCAGGCATTCTTCATGCGTTTTGCCTTGACCGTTGGCACCCGGCACCTCGGCACAATATCCCACGAACCAAGGTCCGTCCTGTTCGACGATCGCGGTGAACTCATTGCGCATGACTACATTTTAACCTGAGTCCACCTATGGCAACGCCATGCGATGAGAGCCGGCCGGCAGTTGAGTCCCGCCTGGTCTTCGCCTGGCTTGCCAAACCGTCCCACAAGCGAACATCAGTGCACGCGGCCGTCCCAGCGCAGTCCCACGCGCCACAGGCGCGGGGCGCCGATGTTCGGAGTGGGGGTGGAGGCCGTATAGAATTGGCGGTTGAGCGCGTTCTCCAGCGTGACTTCCGCGGAGAGAGCGCGCGCCACGTGCCGGCGCATCACGAACTGCAGGCTGGCATAGCCCGGCAGACGGTAGGCATTCAGGTCGTCATCGAACTGATAGGCGTACGTGCGCAGGCCCGCCGAGGCAAACGTGCCGGCTCGCTGGTACGTCAACCGCGCGGTCCCCTGGTGTTTGGGGATCTGCGCCACACGGTAGCCGGTGACGTAGCGCGACTCCACGTAGAGGTACTGCAACTCGCCGGTGAGACTGCGCAGGCGCCGCCGGAGTTCAGCTTCCACGCCACGACTCAGTGCCGCGGCGGCATTGGCGCGCTGCCTGACGATGGCGGTGGGGGAACTGGAGAGCGTGACATTGGCGATGAGGTTGTCGAGCGCATTGCGGTAGGCGGTGACACGGAGGGTGGAATTGCCGCCGACAAAATCGAAACCGGTCTCGGCGCCCCACAGGGTTTCGGGCAGGAGCGCCGGATTGGCTTTGGTGGTGGTGTTGCCGGCCTTGAAATCGCGGTAGAGTTCGTTGAGCGTGGGGGCGCGGAAACTGCGATAGACGCTGCCTCGCGCGCGCAGCCGCTTTTTGCCTGCGACGAAGCCGCCGCTGGGACTGAGGAACCGGCTGCCCTGCCCGGCAAAGCTGTGGCGCACCCCGGCGAAGAGCTTCACCCATCCCAGCGCGGCGTCCGCCTGACCGTAGACGCCATGTTGCAACTGCGTGCCGCCGCCAGAGCGGAGGCCGTTGGGGACCAGGCGATCCGTGCTGGCGCCTTCGATGCGGTCCACGTCGGCGCCGCCGAGAAGGTTCCAGCGCGACGCGTGATGCTGCCACAGGGCGGCGGCGCCCACGGCCTCGCTAGGGACGGTCTGCGAATACGTCAGACTATCGGAATTGCGGCCGGCGGCGACGCTGTCGAACGTGGCGTGGAAGCCCTCGCGGGTGTGAAAGGCGAGCAGGGAGAGGGAATCGCTGGTGAACTCGCGGGTATAACGCAGGGATACCGTGCCGAGGCCGGTGGAATTGTGGGTGAGCACGGTGCCGTTCCGCCGCTCTTCGGCCAGCACGCTGGTTTTGAAAAAGAGACTGCCGAGGGAGGTGTAGCGGTCGATGCGCACGTCGCCGGTGACGAAGCGCACGCCGGCGCGCGTGTCGGCGGCGCCGCGGATGGAGGCGGGGACGATGTAGTAGCCATCGGTGGTGAAGGCGCGGGCCGTGCCGGAGATGGCCAGGCGCGACCACGCGTCGGCAAAGCCGGCGGAGAGATCGTGGGTGCTCTCGCTGCCGAATTCGTATTCGGCCAGTACGCGCAGTTTCTCCGGTTGGCGGGAGAAGACGCCGATGGCGCCGCTCATGGCGCGGTCGCCGAACACGCTGGTGGCGGCGCCGCGGGAGATCTCCGCGCGCGCGATCTCGCCGGGCACGAACTGAGTCCAGTAGACCCACCCGCCGAAGGGGTCGTTGGCTGGAATGCCGTCCCATAGGACGAGGGTCCGGCTGGCGCCGGAGGACCCGATGCCGCGCAGGGAGATGCCCTGCGTGGTGGGGTTGGCGGCCAGGCTGGAGGAACGGCGGAACAGGCTGAACCCGGGCACGTCGCGCAGCCGGTCGTCCAGATTAGTCCCGGGACTCTGTTGAAGGGCGGCACTATCGAGGACGGTCACGTTGGCGGGGGTTTCGGTGGAGATCT
>Ga0182021_10005394_pt1 | contig 15133 bp, 14 predicted proteins | sample 612E3MmetaG_FD_120493 | JGI IMG/M metagenome (GOLD analysis project Ga0182021, IMG submission 120493) | Permafrost microbial communities from Stordalen Mire, Sweden - 612E3M metaG (Illumina Assembly) | ecosystem: Environmental > Terrestrial > Soil > Wetlands > Permafrost | place: Sweden... | reverse complement strand
TGGGTCAGCTGCTCACACCTGATCTTCGTGCCCAGTGGAGCTCCATCGAGCAGATCGTCGCACTCTTCGTGGGCGAAGCCGACTACATGACGCTGCCCCAGGTGCAGGAGCTGCAAGACGCCCTTGGCATCGCGGCCTCGACCGACCTGGCCACCGTCACTGACCAGAGGCTGCTCGATACCATTGACGCCGGCAACTATGGTGTGCAACGCATTTGCAGCCAATTGATGGAAGTCGACGACGGCGTCACGGCACTGCCGAACAGTTTTGCATTCCTGGGGCAACGCTACACCGTCGACAGTCACGTGTTCTCAAAGGTGGTGTATCCCAATACCCCGATGCGGATGATGCCCAATCCGCTGGACGTGGCCTTTGCGGCATTCGGCAACGACCAGGCGGCGCCGTTGCTGCGCAGCGAGCTCGACACCTATGCCTATGCGCCGAGCCTTGGCAAGGCACGCCAGTTGGTCGAGTGGCACGATGCGGGCTACTGGGATTCGAGCATCTACACCCTTTGGGTGAGTGCCCTGCGCCAGCTTTCAGGCGGCAGCTTCGACTCTACCACCCTGCCCGCGATAGCTCGTACCGAGGCATGGGGCCGCCGTCTCTTGAACGCGCAGCTGGGCTCTTGGGCTGAACTGCGCCACGACACCCTGCTCTACGCCAAACAATCCTATACCGGGATTCCGATGTGCGAATACCCCGACGGCTATGTCGACCCCTACCCGGGCTTGTTTGGCCGACTCCGGCAACTGGGAACCATGGCGGCCGACAAGCTCGCAGCTGTGCTTCCCGCGACCTATGGCGCCGACTCCGCTCCTGTCGGCTATTTCCGAACCTTCGCGGACGTGGCCTCTCGCCTCGAGATCATGGCCAATGAAGAACTGGCGGGCGCCACACGCACGCAGGCCGATCTCGACTTTCTCAACGACACGGTCGTCGTCAAGAGGCAATCCGCGGGCTGCACATCCATCAACGTGCCCAGCGGTTGGTACGCCAGACTGTTCTACCAGGGTGACGATGCTCTCGACGCCAATCCCATCATCGCCGATGTCCACACCCAACCGGCCGATGCTGCGGGCAATCCCGTCGGTCGCGTTCTTCACGTCGCCACCGGCAACCCAAGGCTGATGGTCCTCAGTGTAGATAGCTGTCAGGGGCCGCGCGCCTACGCCGGGGTGGTTTCGGCCTATTTCGAGCAGATCACGGACAACTTCAAGCGCATGACCGATCAGGAATGGGCAACCCAACTCAGCGCTGCCGTGCCCGCCGACGTGCCCTGGATGCAGGATCTCGTCGTACGCTGAATCCTATCAGGGCTTGCCCGGCAGGGATCCCGCTGCCTCGTTCCCCAGCGGGTCTTCACCCGGACGGGTCAAGCCCAGCAAGCGGGCGCGTAGGACCACGTCGAATTTCCGCGTCTCGGGATTGCTCACCTGATACTCGAGCGCGATCGGTCCGACGCCCGCGGCATAGGTGGTTCGCAGGACACGATCGGGATTCGTGCGAACTTCCTCGACGACTGCGCAGTCGTCGTAGGTCCCTGCCGGGACGGTCACATCTTGGCCCACTGAAACCACCGCGGCCCTGCCCCCAGCCAGCGGCCAGGTTGCACCCGCGCGGATCGGCGTCTTGAGAATGAAATCGCCTGGATTCAGACTCTCTCGCCGAGCGATTCCCTCAGGCATGATTGTGTAGCCGTTGCGCTCTTCGCCGGCCTGGATGATCGCGGTGTCGCCGATCTGCTGGAGAACCGCATAGGTGGCCAGGATCTTCTCGCCGCCTTTCTCGATCTCGTAGGCCCACTTCCATCCGGGCGCCAGCGGGAAGTAGGCCGCGGCTTGCTCGGGTGGTGGGGTGCGCGTGGGTGCCTTCTGCGTGGCCGCGCAGGCGAGGCCCGACAGGCCGCCGGCCAGAAGAAACGCGAGCCGGAGGTTCAGGAAGGGCTTTGGCATTTCTCTAGTACACGCCAGAGTCGAGGTCTTGGGTAGCCACGAGGTGTGACCTTTCGCATCTAACAATCCTTGGCCTTGGTTTGACTTGCCCCCGTCAGTCTCAGAAAACTGAGGGGCCTCTGCGGAAAATCACTGTTTTTGTGGTGTGAGGCGCTGGCGCGTAGATTGCTACCAGGGATGTGTAGATGCGTAGGCTCGGTACGACGCTCGGTGTCTTGTTCTTCAGCGGGATTCTCCTGCTGGCGCCGTCGTCTGTCCTTGCGCAGGGGTCCGAGCCAGGGTCAACCCAGCGTCTCGCGGCCGAATACCAGCGCCTGCGTGCCGATCTGGATCGACTCAACGCCGAGGTCGCGGCGCTCAAGCGTGGTGGGCGCAGCGTGCGCACTGACTACCTGTTGCGTGACAAGATGGCAGAGGCCGAGTCTCTCGCGCGCAAGGTGACTGCTGCGGAAGCTCGCCTGCGCGACGTTCGTGGGCGCTTGCCGGCCGAGACTCCGGCTGGCACGCTCCAGACGCCGGCGGCCACGCCCCAGGATGGCGCGGTCGAATTGGAGGCCAAGGCTGACCTCCTGTCTGATCAGGCGCGCCGTTTTCGCGTCGAAGCCGACACCCTGGCGCGTACGGCGGAACAGATCCGAGCCCGCCAGGCCTTGCGCCGACGGGCCGGTGCGTGGGACCGCGACCCGCTCGCCGGGTTCGAGGCATCCAAGCGCATCGCAGTCATTCCGGCCCAGAGTTCCCGCACGACCCTTGGGGGCAGCGGCGAGGCCAACGGGGCCACAGCATCTCGCGGATCTCCAACCCAGGGCACTGACTCGGCATCGAAGTCGCCCGGCGTTGGGGCCGCCGCGGCGCCGTCGGGCACCCTGGACCTTGGCGGGCCGGTCGCAACGGTCGCGGTCCCGACCGCGGCGCCTCTCGCGCCCGTACCCAACCCGCCATCGTCCCTTGCGCCGCCGACCTCCGCGGCTGCGCCCTTGGCGAGCCATCCGCTGACCGCACCGGCGCCGCTCTCGACCGATTCGGCGTCCAAGCTGGCTGGGCAGCAGCGGACGCTGCTCGATCCCGCCACCCTCGCGGGCATTCGCAGCAGCCTCGGCCAGGCAGGATCCCTCTCAGACCCCGACGCGGTGGAGGCCGCGGCCACGGCGCTTCGCAAACACGCCCAGGCCCTGGACGAGCAGGCGCGCCGGCTGCGTGTCCGGGCGGGCCAGTAGCGATCGAGATCGCACGCTCTTCATTGAAGCGCTTCACCTGGCGCGAGTTCGGGCTACTATGAGCCCGAATGCGGCTGACCTTCAGTCTGGTTGCGCTGACCTTGCTCTGCCCACACTTCTGGGTACACGCTGACCCGGCTCGCTACGATCTTCGGGTGGAACTGGGCACCGAATACGACAGCAATCCTGACCGGAGCGAGCAGATCGCGAACTACGCGCCACCTATACCGCAGACCGGTCCCTCCCCCCTGGCGCGCCTGGTGGCCGCGGGGAACTGGGCCTCGGCGCTGGGACAGAGTGGTGGCCTCTCTCTGTCAGGGGCTGTGGCGGGCAAGCGTTTCTTCGACCAAACCGCGCGCGGTGACGATGTCTTGATCGCCCAGGCGGGCGCCAACGGCACCCTCCGCGTCGCACGCAGGACGACTCTCGGCCTGGCGGGCAGTTACTACGATGCCTTTCAACGCGGGCCGGTTGACCCGCGTGATTTTCGTTCTCTCACGCCGGCTCTGCGCATCGAGCAGGGATTCGCCCAGGCCGCACAGTTCACGCTGGGCGGAGGCTATCGCTGGTTCACCTTCAAGTCCGACGACAACTTCAGCTTTGCCGGACCCACGGCTTTCGTGACCGCACGTCAGATGTTTCCCGGCAACCTTGAGCGAGGCGGTGCGGACTGGGAATGGACCGCAGGCGCCAGCTTGGAATGGCGTGGCTTCGAGGGGCTGGCATGCATCAATGAAACCTGCACGGCTGAGACTTCGGCTCCGCCGCGTCGGCTGGACCGATTTTGGGTGAGTCACGTCGAACTGGCGCGCACGACGACGTTCCTGCTGGGGGCCGGGGCTGCGCTTCACATCAACCAGTCGAACAGCCGCGGCGAAGGCCTGTTGCGAGGCGTGTTTCACCTGCGCGCGGTGGTGCCCTTGCCGTGGGCGCTGTCGCTGTCCTCACGCGCTGATCTGGCAGCGACCCACTACTGGACTTCCTTGCCTCTGGCGCAGGTGGCGCAGGACCCGAACGCCGGCGCGCCTCTGGTCAGCATCGAAGACGAAAACCGAAGTACCCTGCGCATCGAGTTGGCGCGCCCTCTCGCGCAAGGCTTCGAGATCGGAGCGCGCTACGTGATCTACTCCAGCTTCCCGAGCAGGGGTTCGGTCGACTACCGGCGGCAGACTGCCCTTCTGTACCTCGCCGTCTTCGAGGAGCGCTAGTGCCGCCTTTCGAGAATTCGTAGCTGGTTGGACGGCCGGATTGACGGCTCCCCCTTCGGGGACTTCGGGACGGACAGCCCACCCTGCCCAGCCCGCGCGCTGCGCGCGCGCCCTCGCCGCCGCGATCCAGCCGGTAACTCAACCAGCTACGAGTTTTCGAGAGGCGGCACCAGCAGCACCTTTTTTCGTCCACAGCTACGATCGTCATTGACTTCAAGTGTGGCGAGGACCAAGAATGACCTCCCGAGTTGAGGAACGATTCGTCACGTGAAACTCGGGGCCCGCGTCGGCGGTACGCTGGCGGCAGGCTTCCGGAAGGAGGTCGGTCTTGATGGCCACCGGAAGCAAAACCTCTCCCAAACGGACGAAGTTCATCTTTGTCTCAGGCGGCGTGGTTTCGTCGCTGGGCAAAGGGCTGGCCTCCGCGTCGATCGGCTCGCTGCTCGAGGCGCGCGGTCTCAAGGTCACGATCCAGAAGCTGGACCCGTATCTGAACGTCGACCCGGGAACCATGAACCCTCTGCAGCACGGGGAGGTCTTCGTCACCGACGATGGGGCGGAGACTGACCTCGACCTGGGCCACTACGAACGGTTTCTCTCGCGACGCATGTCGCGGCTGAACAACGCAACCTCGGGACAGATCTATCAGACCGTCATCCAGAAGGAACGACGCGGGGAATACCTGGGCGGCACCGTTCAGGTGATCCCGCATGTGACCGACGCCATCAAGGCGCGTGTGCTGGAATGCGCCGAGGGCATGGACGTGCTCATCGTCGAGATTGGCGGAACCGTGGGCGACATCGAGTCGTTGCCTTTTCTCGAAGCCGTGCGCCAACTGCGCTTCGAGCAGGGCCATCAGAACGCGATCTCCGTGCATGTGACATTGGTGCCCTATATCGCCGCTGCGGGTGAGCTCAAGACCAAGCCCACGCAGCACTCGGTGATGAAGCTGCGTGAGATCGGCATCCAGCCCGACATCTTGCTGTGCCGGTCGTCCAAGCCCATCGGCACGAACCTGAAGCAGAAGATCGCGCTCTTCACCAACGTGGCGCCGGATGCGGTGTTCTCTGCCGAGGATGTTCCGTGCATCTATGAAGTGCCGATCAGATTTCTCAAGCAGGGCGTCGACGAGAAGATCGCGGAACTGCTCAACATCTGGTCGCGCGCTCCTGAGGTGACCGGCTGGGAACGGGTGGTCGAGTCGATGCGCAGCCCACTGTCGGAGGTCGAGATCGCTCTGGTAGGCAAGTACGTTGACCTGGGCGAGTCGTACAAGAGCCTCAACGAGGCCATCATGCACGGTGGGATCGCGAACGGCTGCCGGGTGAACCTGCGCCACGTCGACTCCGAGGAGATCGAGCGCAAGGGCGCCTCATGTCTCGACACCGCCGACGGCATCCTGGTCGCCCCTGGCTTTGGCACGCGCGGCACCGAGGGCAAGATCATAGCCGCCCGCTACGCACGTGAGCGGGCGGTGCCCTATTTCGGCATCTGCCTGGGTCTGCAGATCGCGGTCATCGAATTCGCGCGCAACGTGGCTGGCCTGCGCGGGGCCAACTCGACCGAGTTCGAGCCCACGCCCGCGCACCCGGTCATCGACCTTCTGCCCGAGCAGCGGGGCGTGGTGGACAAGGGAGCGACCATGCGGCTGGGCGCGTGGCCCTGCATTCTGCGACCGGGCACACGCGCCGAGGCGGCGTACGGGGTCAACGAGATCTCGGAGCGGCATCGCCACCGCTACGAGGTCAACAACGATTATCGAGAGAGGCTGATGGCGGCTGGGTTGGTTATCTCCGGGAGTTCGCCCGACGAGCAGCTGGTCGAGATGATCGAGTTGCGCAACCACCCGTATTTCGTGGGCTGTCAGTTTCATCCCGAGTTCAAGTCGCGGCCACAGCAGCCGCACCCGCTCTTCCGGTCGTTCATCGGCGCTGCCCTGCAGGCCCACGCAGACAAGCGGCGGCATGCGGCGCAGACTGCGTCCGACGCCGGTCCGCCTGCGCTTGCGTAGTCAACGTTCTGGCGCCGCTAGCCCCTCGTGAGCGAGAAGCCAGCGCTTGCGGCGTAGGCCCGAAGAGTAGCCGCCGAGCTTGCCGCCTGCTGCGAGCACGCGATGGCACGGAATCAGGATGGGAAGCGGATTGGCGCCGACAGCCTGACCGACTGCCCGGCTGGCCCCTGGCATGCCTAGCCGGCGCGCGATCTCGCCGTAGGTGGTCGTCGCGCCCGGCGGGATGGTGAGGAGCTGGCGCCATACCGCTTTCTGGAACGCGGTCCCGGCGGGCATGAGCGGCGGCAGGGGCGGTGGAAAGGAGTGGCTGGAGAAATAGGCGCGCAGCCAAGCAGCGCCCTGGCGCAGATGCCGATAGGCCCGATCGATCTCCGGCGACGCGCCACGGACCGGCAAGGTATTTGCAAGCGGCCGCGTCCAGCTCAGAGCCACCAGTCCATCGGCGGAAGCCTCGATGCGCAGCGGGCCGACTGGCGACTCAATGACGAGACGACTTGGAACATCGGGGAGGGAACTTGTCAAGGGCATGCAAGCAATAGATGTACCATATGAGGCTTTTACCTTCCTTGGCGCATTGCTCAATGCTATCAAGGAAAAGCCTAGGCGACGATCCTTGCGCCAAAGAGCACGCGACCAGACAGCAGGGGAATGACGCGATGTCCATGGAGATCAAGCAACAGCTGAAGCTGTCGCAGCAGCTCGTGATGACGCCGCAGCTACAGCAGGCCATCAAACTGCTGCAACTCTCCCGGGTCGAACTGGTCGACGTGGTTCGCGAGGAGCTGCTCGAGAATCCGGTCTTGGAGGACTCGGTCGAGATTGCTGCGGAACAACAGAAGCCTCCGACGGCGACCAGCGAGTCACCGTCCACAGCCGCGGCGTCGGAGGCAGAAGCCGAACGCGTCGGCGAGACCGAGATTTTGGTGGCGAGGGCTTCCGATGACCGGGTCGACACCACCGAGATCAAGCCCGACTCACGGTCCGGGGAAGCGGTTGCGGACTTCGATTGGGACACCTACCTCGAGTCCCAGTCGAATGCGCCACCCATGCCCACCTACCGACCCAACACCGAGGATCTTCCCTCCCTGGAGGCCACGCTTACCCGGGGCACCTCGCTCTTCGGCCATCTCGAGTGGCAGCTCAAGCTGTCGCGCAATTTTTCTGCGGCAGAGGAAGGGGTGGCGCTGCTTATCATCGGGAACCTGACGCCGGACGGATACCTGGACGCGTCGCTTGATGAGATCGCGGAAGAGGCGGGCGTCGAGTTGAAGGACGCGGAGGAAGTCCTGCGGCGGGTTCAAGAATTCGATCCCCCGGGCGTGGCCGCGCGCAACCTGCAAGAATGCCTGCTCATCCAGGCCCGCTACATCGGCGCCGACGATGATGTGGTGGTGGGAATCATCACCAAGCACCTGGCCAATCTAGAAAAGAAGAACTACGCGCCCATCGCCAAGGATCTGGACCAGCCGCTCGACGAGATCTACGAGGCGGCCAAGGTGGTGATGGGCCTTGACCCCAAGCCGGGCAGCGCGTACACGGACGAGGAACCGACCTACATCACGCCCGACGTCTACATCCAGAAGGTGGGGGACAAGTATTTCGTGGTGGCAAACGACGACGGCCTTCCCAAGCTCAAGATTTCGGACTTCTACCGCACGGCGCTTTCCAAGGGCCCCAAGGCGCGCGAGTACATCCAGGAACGCTTGCGCAGCGCCCAATGGCTGATCCGGTCCATCCAGCAGCGCCAGCGCACCATCGTGCGCGTCACCGAGTCCATCTTGCGCTTCCAGCGTGAGTTCTTCGAGAAGGGGGCAGCCTACCTGAAGCCGCTTATCTTGCGCGATGTGGCCGAAGAGATCGGCATGCATGAATCAACCGTTTCCCGGGTCACCACCAACAAGTACGTCCACACCCCGCAAGGCATTTTCGAACTGAAGTACTTTTTCAACTCGGGCATCTCCCGCAGCGACGGGGATGACCTGGCTTCCGAGGCGGTCAAGCTGAAGATCAAGCAGATCATAGGCAGCGAGGACGTCAAGCACCCGCATTCGGATCAGCGGATCGTTGAACTTCTTGGCAACCAGAACATCGAAATCGCACGCCGTACGGTCGCCAAGTACCGAGAGCAGTTAAGAATCCTTTCCAGCAGCAAGCGCCGGCAGGTCTTCTAGAGCTTGCACAAAACGGCCACAACCCCTTGGATGGAGACAAACCGCATGCAGATTTCGACGACGTTCCGCCACATGGAGGCTTCCCCGGCGGTGAGAGAGTACGCGGAAGAACGGTTGGACAAGATTCGCAAGTACTTCCAGCGTGAGCTCCTGGCGGCCCACGCGACCTTCTCTGTGGAACGGAACCACAACCATACCGCCGAGTTTTCTCTGACCCTGCCCAACGGCATCGTGTTGCAGGCGCGCGAGACGACCGAGGACATGTACTCGTCGGTGGACCTGGCGGCTGCGCGCATCGAGCGCCAGGTGCGCAAGTGGAAGGAGAAGATTCGCACGCACAAGCCCCACGGCGGCCCCAGCTTCTCGATCCGTCAAGCGGTCATTTCCCCCGAGGAGTTCGAGCCCCAGCCGGGTGGGGATGGCCACGCCGAAAAAGCCAAGGGCAGAGGGACGACGGGCAAGGTGCACGTGGTCCGCGAGCGGACCCTCGAGGTGCGAACCATGTCGGTCGAGGATGCCGCGATGCACCTCAACCTCATGGAAAAGGAATTCCTGGCGTTCACGGATGTAGACACCAACACCATTTCGGTCATATATCGCCGAAAGGATGGCAACTACGGTCTCATCGAGACAGGAGCCTCTGCTCCCGGAGCGTAGGACCGGAAATAGCCCCCGGATGGCCGGAACGCCGATGAAGGTTGTGGATTTTCTTCACTCGAACTGCGTCATCCCGACGTTGCAGGGGACCAGCAAGAGCGAAGTCCTCACCGAGATGGCGCAGCACCTGGCCAAGGTGCAGTCCGGTATCGATGCCGTGGCGCTTGGACGTGCGCTCGAGGAGCGCGAGCTGTTGGCCTCGACCGCGATCGGGGATGGCATCGCCATCCCGCACGGCAGACTGGACACGGTGGACAGCCTCATGGGTGTGTTGGGACGCTCGGTTTCCGGGCTGGATTTCGATTCCATCGACGGCAAGCCCACCCATCTCGTGTTCATGCTGGTGGCGCCCACGGCCTCCGCCGGGGCTCACCTGAAGGCGCTGGCGCGCCTGTCGCGGCTGTTTCGCGACGCCGGCTTTCGCCAGCGGCTGATTGATGCGCCCGATGGGGATACGATGTTCAAGACCATCGAAGAAGAGGACGCCAAGTATTGAACGACCCCACGACCCTGGCATCCAGTCTGACGGTGCGCTCTCTGCTGAGCGAGAGTGCGGGGCTTAGACTGGTGCTACTGGCCGGCGAGGCAGGGCTGGGCCGCCGCATCGCCGTGAACCGGGTGCAGAAACCGGGGCTCGCGTTGGCGGGCTTCGTGCGACAGGTGCAGCCCGAGCGGGTGCAGATCCTGGGTGCCACCGAATTGTCGTACCTGGCCAGCTTGCCGCCCCAGGAGGCTCGACACGGCATCGAGACCTTCATGGCCATCGAGCCTGCCTGCATCGTCATCACCAAGGGGCTCGATGTTCCGCCTGAGCTGTTTGACTCCGCCAACCGTCTGGGTGTGCCCCTGCTGCGCACGCCCCTGCGCTCCTCCGCCGCAATCGAGGCCGTGCAGTCCTTCATCGAGCGCGAGTTGGCGCCCTCGGCGAGCATCCACGGCGTGCTCATGGATATTCTCGGTATCGGCGTGCTGCTGCTGGGCAAGAGTGGCGTGGGCAAGTCGGAAGCGGCGCTGGAATTGGTCATGCGCGGGCACCGACTGGTGGCGGACGATCTGGTCGAGGTCCGCCGCACGTCGCACAACATTCTGGTGGGCTGGGCAGCCGAGCTGATCAAGCACCACATGGAGGTGCGCGGCGTCGGCATCATCAACATCAAGGACATGTTCGGCGTGGCGGCGGTGCGCGACGAGAAGAAGATCGAGCTGGTGATCGAACTGGTGCGCTGGGAGGAGTGGGAGTCCGCCGACCGGATCGGACTCGACGACCAGACGCACCTGATTCTCGACGTGTCGGTGCCGCTTTTGCGCATCCCGGTGAGCCCGGGGCGAAACGTGAGTTCGCTGGTGGAGGTGGCGGCGCGCAATCGTTTGCTGCAGATGCGCGGCCACCATTCAGCGCGCGAGTTCCAGGAGAGACTGGACCAGGCCCTGGCAGATGCGCAGCAAAGGCGTTTCCGCGACGAGCCGGAGTGAGCGGTGAAGCTTGTCGTGATCACCGGCGTTTCGGGCGCGGGCAAGAGCACAGCCAAGAGCGCGCTGGAAGACCTGGGCTTCTACTGCGTCGACAATCTTCCCATGACCCTCATGCCGCGCTTCATAGAGCTGTTGGCCGGGCGGGAAGAGGTGACGCGTGCGGGGCTGGTGGTGGATGCGCGCAGCGGAGAGTTTCTCGCCGATTCCGCCCGCGTATTGTCCGACCTGCGAGCGGCGGGGCATTCCATCGAGGTGCTCTTTCTCGACGCGCCGGACGAAGTGTTGCTGCGTCGCTTTTCCGAGACCCGTCGACGCCATCCCCTGTCGGGAACCGACATCCGTGCCGGGATTCACGCCGAGCGCATGCGACTGGCGGCCCTCCGGCAAGAGGCCACGGCCGTCATCGACACGGCTGAACTCACGGTCCACGGGCTGCGCGCAATGGTGCTGGGCCGCTACGGCAGGGCCGAGGGCAACCTGTCGGTCACCGTGGAATCTTTCGGTTTCAAGTATGGGCTGCCCACCGAGGCCGACATCGTGCTCGACGTTCGCTTTCTGCCCAATCCCTTCTTCGTTGCCGCGCTTTCCCCGCTCTCAGGCGAGGAGGAAAGCGTGCGCCGGTTCGTGCTGGACAACCCGGAGACACAGATCTTTCTGGCAAAAGCCGAGGAGCTGCTCGCGCTTTGCATTGCCGCGTTCGAGCGCGAGGGCAAGACCTACGCCACCGTGGCCATCGGTTGCACGGGTGGACGCCATCGGTCGGTGGTCATCGCGGCTGAGCTGGCGCATCGCCTGCGGACCTTTCACGTCGACGTCCGGCACCGGGACATCGGGCGGGGTCGTCCCGCAACGCCGGAGGCGCGCAAGTAGTGCAACGGTCAAATGCATGCAGGCATAACATCGCGTTCGTACCCAAACCGGGTAGAATAGATGGGTAGCATGACACCGGAGCCGACCAGGACGCTGAACCCGATGGTGGGCGTGGTCGTGGTTTCCCACGAGCAGGTGGCCTTCTCTATGGTGGAGGCGGCCCGTCGGGTGGTTGGTACGATGCCCGGCGTTAACGTGGTCTGCGTGTCATCGGCGGAGGACAGTGTTGCGATCACCCAGCGGGTCTCGCACGCCTGCAGTGAGGTCGATGACGGCGCCGGGGTGCTCATCATGGTGGATGTCTACGGGTCGACGCCGTTCAATGTGGCCATGTCGATGCTGGATGGGACAGGGGCCGGCGAGGTGTTGTGCGGGGTGAACCTGCCCATGCTGCTCAAGCTGGCCACCCTCGATCGCTCGCGCCTGTCGCCCGCGGAGATTGCCCAGGAATTGTGTGAGTGCGGCCGTCGCTCGATCCGGATCGGATCGGAGTTGACCGGCAAGATCGTCGTGGGAGGGATACGCTGACGTGGGGGATGTCAGCCAGGCACAACGCTCGATCAAAATACGCAACCGCCTGGGCATGCACACGCGCGCTGCGGTCAGGTTCGTGCAACTCGCCAACCACTTTCAGGCCGATATCAACGTGATCAGGGACGGCGCCGAGGTCAACGGGAAGAGCATCATGGGCCTGCTGACCCTGGTGGCGGCCATAGGCGCCGAGGTGACGGTCGTAGCCAGCGGGGTCGACGCGGAACAGGCGGTGGATGCCCTGGCTGCGCTGGTCAGCGATGGCTTCGGCGAAGGGGTGGCGGATGCTTAGGCTGGCGGGAGTGGGCGCCTCGCCCGGCATTGCGATGGGCGTGGCCCATTTCCTGGGTGGCCGCGTGGAGGTGCAGGAGCGCCGCATCTTCACCGACGAGGTCATCAACGAACTACGCCGGTTCGAAGACGCCATCGGCCGCAGTGACACGCAGTTGCGGCGCATCCAGCAGCAGATTGCCGAGCAGGAGGGTGACGGTCCGGAGTACCGCATCCTCGAGGCGCACCGGATGATGTTGGCCGACGTGCACCTGGTCGAGGAGACGCGGCGGATCATCAGCAGCGACCAGGTGTCGGCCGAATGGGCGTTGCGGCGGGCGTTGGACCAGATCCAGGCAGTGTTCGCGCGCATCGAGGACGCCTACTTCCGCGAGCGGCGCAGCGACATCGACATGATTGGCGAGCGCATCCTGCGCAATCTGATGGGCATGACGCCGCCCGGGCATGAGGGCGTACCCAAGGGTGCGGTGGTGTTTGCCCACGATCTCTCGCCCGCCGACGTCACACAGCTGGGACGCGCCGGTGTCAGCGGCTTTTTTACCGAGGGTGGCGGCAAGACCTCGCACGCGGCCTTGGTGGCGCGCGCGCTGGGCTTGCCCCTGGTGGCGGGCGTGCAGGGGTTCATCAAGCACATCCGCACCGGCATGACCGTGATCGTGGATGGCGGCCGGGGTGAGGTCATCCTGGAGCCCGACACCGAGATCCAGGGCCGTTTCGCTGACCGGGCCGCGCGCGATCTGGTACAGACCGAACGCCTGGCCCGGGCGCGTGAGGCGCCTGCCATCTCGCTCGATGGGGAGCGCGTGCACCTGGCCGCCAACGTGGAGTTGTTGGAAGAGATTCCCATCTCGGTCGAGCTGGGTGCGGACGGAATCGGGCTGTTTCGCACGGAATTTCTGTATCTGGAACGGAGCACCCTGCCCACCGAGGAGGAGCAGTACCAGCACGCGCTGTCCGCCCTGCGCGCCATGAACGGCCGTGACGTCTGTTTTCGCAGCCTGGACTTGGGCGGGGACAAGCTGCCGACTTCGGTGCGCATCCCGGCGGGGAACAACCCCGCGCTGGGCCTGCGCTCGATTCGCTACTCCTTGTGGCGGCGCGACGTATTCAAGTTGCAGCTGCGCGCCTTTTATCGGGCTGCCGCGGTGGGCCCGCTGCGCCTCATGTTTCCACTGATTTCCGGCGTGGCCGAGCTGCGCACGGTGCGCGAATTGTGCTCCAGCGTCTGTGCGGAGCTCCAGCGCGACGGGCTGGAACACAATCCCGAGGTCCCGCTGGGTGTGATGATCGAGACACCCAGCGCAGCGGTCATCGCCGACCTGTTGGTCGAGGAGTGCGATTTCCTCTCCATCGGCACCAACGACCTGATCCAGTACGCCTTGGCTGCTGACCGCCAGGACGAACACGTGGGCTACCTCTACCACCCGCTGCACCCGGCGATCTTGCGCCTGATCAAGCAAGTGACAGCGGCGGCCAAGCGCGCCGGCAAGCCGGTGTCGATGTGCGGGGACATGGCCGGCGACCCGCGCTTCTGCTGGGTCCTGCTCGGGCTCGGGCTGCGCGCGCTCTCGATGGCGCCGCGCCAGATACCCAGGGTCAAGTCCATCGTACGCGGCACGCGCATCGCATTTGCGGAGAAGCTGACCGAGGAGATTCTGGGCCTGCGCACGGAGGACGAGGTGGAGGAGGCGGTCAATCGCGTGATGAAGGAGCGCTTCCCGATCGAGTTCACCGAAGAAACGTCGTAGGGCTTTGCCGGTCGAGGGGTTGTGGTCATCAGGCTGGCGCTGTGACGTCGGTCACCTGGGATGACCTTGCCATCGCCGGCCAGCCGTTCTTCCGCTAGACTGCACTCTCATCGGCTGTCCCATGGTGTCCACACGTTGCACGTCGCTTCTCGCCCTCTTGGTCGCCTCCGGGTGCCTGCAGCCCGGGCCTTTGCCCGAGGGACACAAGCTGGCCCTCGGCCGTGATATCGGCTCGATCAGTTTCGTCTTGATCGACAGCGATACGGTGCCGGACCAGAAGGACCCCTGGGTTGCCTTCAATCGGCAGAAGGCCCTGGCCACACCGAGCAAGGGCGCGGTGTCCGACCTGTGGATTGCGTCCTGGGACGGGACGCAGCAGCAGCTGGTGATCGCGGGTCGTTCAGACCGATGGGGCTGGATCCCGGCGGGCGCATCGTTCTTCACCATGGTGGACGAGCGGGAGGTCACAAGCGGGGGCGCAGGGGGAGGGCTGGTGGAATCTGTCGGCACCCTGGTGCGCATCGACTCGCATTACCAGCCGAACGTGAGGTTCGAGAATGTGTCCACGTTCGCGCTCTCTGGATACGACAACCGATTGCTCTACCGCCAGGTCCCTGCGGATGATACCCCGGGTTTGTTTCTGTGGGACGGCCAGGACAGCCTCCGATTGGGGGATGTGGCGAACCTCAACCTTCTCGACATGCAGGTGGCCGGGAGCGGCGTGGCGTACTTCGTGCTGGGTACCGATCGGGTCCTGAGCCGGCTCGACAAACTGACCGACACAAAGCAGGACCTGCACGCCAACGTCAGCCGCTTTCAAGTGAGCCCCGATGAGAAATAGGTCGCGCTTTCTCTCTCGACTGCGGGCACCAATACGACCGTGGTGCTCGACGTGCAGGCGGGCAAAGACATGCCACTGGCGCGTCCCAATCCCGGCTGGCTCGGGTTTACAGACCCCAGCGTCAACCAGTTCACCTACTCGCAAAGTGCCGGTGCCGGCG
>Ga0182021_10005393_pt1 | contig 15135 bp, 10 predicted proteins | sample 612E3MmetaG_FD_120493 | JGI IMG/M metagenome (GOLD analysis project Ga0182021, IMG submission 120493) | Permafrost microbial communities from Stordalen Mire, Sweden - 612E3M metaG (Illumina Assembly) | ecosystem: Environmental > Terrestrial > Soil > Wetlands > Permafrost | place: Sweden... | reverse complement strand
CGGCCCCTGGGCCCGCGCCATGCGAGAATTCGCCAAGGAGGAGAACGTTCCCCTGATCGACCAGTGGGCCATGAGCAAGGAGCTTTGGACCACCCTGGGGCCAAACGTCAATCAGGCATTCAGCGACCAGACGCATCTCAGCGGCTACGGCGGATATCTGCTTTCCAAAGTCATCGTCACCGGAATCAAGCGGAACGTCCCGGAACTCGCCAAATACATCGCGGGTGACTTCAAGGAGATAGACCTGCAGCACTCCGATCCGGCGCCGGAGTATCTTCGCCAGCCGGCTGGAACAGGCATCCCTCCGCTGAGCCGTGGCGGAAGGGTTTCGGCATCGGCGCCGCAATCAATCCATTCGCCGTGCCTAAAGAGCACAAACACAGATAATGGAAACGCCGGATAAGCAGTCTCCGAGTTCCTTTTCATTTAACAGGAGAATCATATTTTCTTTTAAGCCATGTTTCAGGGACAGGGATAATACAGATGTTCATGGAGCGGTTATCTTCAGAAAGCATCGCTGACTGGATTTCGATTCTTGTTCCATCAGGACTGGAGAACAAGCTCACATGGAATATCGTGTTCTCGGAAAAACCGGCTTGCGGGTCTCCGTGCTAGGTTACGGCGCGTCGCCGCTCGGCGGGGTATTCCGCGATGTGAATGAGGCCGAAGGGATCCGCACCGTTCATGCCGCAATTGACTTGGGCGTCAACTATATCGATGTGTCGCCTTACTATGGCTTGACCAGGGCCGAGAGCGTGCTGGGCAAGGCCTTGAAGAGCATTCCCCGGGACAAGTATTACCTTGCCACCAAGGTGGGACGCTATGGCGATGACCAATTCGATTTTTCCGCGCGCCGCGTTACGGCAAGCGTTGATGAGAGTTTGACTCGCCTCAACGTGAATCATGTGGACGTGATTCAGTGCCACGATATCGAGTTCGGCTCATTCGACCAGGTTGTCAACGAGACGTTGCCGGCTTTGCGCAAGCTGCAGCAGCAAGGCAAGGTGCGATTCGTCGGCATAACCGGTCTGCCGCTCGGGATCTTCCGGCATGTGCTGGCGCGCACCGAGCTTGACACGATCCTGTCCTACTGCCATTACGCTTTGAATGATACGACCTTGGAAGAGTTGATCCCCTATCTCCGCGAGAAGCAGGTGGGCATCGTGAATGCTTCGCCTCTGAGCATGGGCCTGCTGTCCAATCGAGGTGCGCCGGACTGGCATCCGGCCTCCGATGAAATCAGGGCGGCCTGCGCTCGCGCGGCTGCTTATTGCCGCGGGCGCGGTACGGACATCGCTCAACTCGCTATCCGGTTCAGTACTTCCTGTCCTGCTCTGGCGACGACGCTGGTCGGCACCGCGAATCCAGACAATCTAAAAAAGAACGTACAGTGGATTGATGAGCCGATGAATCAGGAGCTGTTGGCACAGGTGTGCGAGATTCTGAAACCGATTCACAATCAAACATGGCCCAGCGGCCGTCGGGAAAACAACTGAAGGGCAAAACGTGTTTCTGGATGCGCACCAACATTTCTGGCGTTTCAATCAGCAAGCATATCCATGGATAGGCGCGGGCATGGAATCGCTCCAGAAGGATTTTCTGCCGTCCGATCTCTGGCCGCTCCTCCAATCCGCCGGCTTTGCAGGCAGCATAGCCGTACAAGCCCGGCAGAGTGTTCGTGAAACAGCCTGGCTGCTCGATTTGGCTGATCAACACCCTTTCGTCAGAGGCGTAGTCGGGTGGGTAGATTTATGCAGCCCGCAACTCCAACGGCAATTGGAACAGTTTGCGTCCCATCCCAGGTTTTGCGGCGTTCGCCACGTCATACACGACGAGCCGGATGATCGTTTCATGCTGCGCGAAGATTTTGCGCGCGGCATCGGGCTGCTGGCTGAATTCAATTTGGCCTATGACCTATTGTTGTTTCCCAAGCACCTGCGGCCGGCATGCGATTTGGTGGCACGATTTCCCCGGCAACGCTTTGTTCTGGATCATATTGCCAAGCCGCGGATAAAGGATGGTGTGATGGAACCGTGGGCCACAGATATCCGGCGGCTGGCGGCCTTCCCCAACGTCTCGTGCAAAGTATCCGGGATGGTGACGGAAGCACAGTGGCACGCCTGGAGATCAGCCGATTTCTTGGCCTATCTCGACATCGTGTTTGAGACCTTTGGTGCGGATCGAGTCATGATCGGGTCTGACTGGCCGGTGTGCACTTTGTCTGCGCCCTACGGACAGGTGATCTCTGTCGTCACGGACTACATCCGGCGGCTCTCAATCCACGAGCAAGAAATGGTTCTGGGAAACAACGCGTCCGAGTTTTATTGTATCCACGATTAGCACAGGGAGTAGTGAGATGAAAGCAGGTATCCTTTACAACGATCGAGACATTCGCCTGAGCACTGCGCCTGATCCCGAGATCAAATCGGATGAAGTGCTCGTGGAGACCGGTTACGCCGGCATCTGCGGCACTGACCTTCACATCTATCGCGGTGAGTTTCACGGCCGCGTAAAGTTTCCCGCCATCACCGGACACGAGTTTGGCGGGATCATTCAAGATTTAGGCAAGGATGTAAAGAACCTCAAGATCGGCGACCGAGTCGCCGTGGATCCGATAATCTCATGCCACAGTTGCCCGGCGTGCCTCTCGGGCCACCTCAATGCCTGCCGCACCCTCAAGCTGCTGGGGGTGGACCTCGATGGCGGATTCGGACAGTATGTGGCCGTGCCGGCCAGCCATGTCTTTCTCCTGCCGGACAACGTGCCTATGACTTATGCGCCCATGGTGGAGATGTACGGGCTGGGACATCATGTCCTGCAACGCGGGCAGGTGCAGCCGGGTGAAACCGTCGCGATCCTGGGTGCGGGGAAATTGGGGCTTTCGGTGCTCGATGTGCTCTGCCATGGCGCGGGGGCGACGCGGACGATTGTCACAGACATTCAGCCTTTCCGCCTGGAAACAGCCAGTAAACTCGGTGCCGATTACGTGGTCAACATTGAGCACGAGGATCCGGTGGAGCGCATCATGGAGGTTACCCACGGTATCGGTGTGGACTGTGTGATCGAATGCGTGGGACACTATCACGCCGTCAAGGGGCAGGAGGCGCCGCTGGCGCAGGCCGTCATGATGATTCGCACCGCCGGAAGAATTGTCACGGCGGGATTGGGAGAACAGCTGTCCGCGGTGCATTTCAAGACGCTGGTCATCAAGGAAGCACAGATCATTGCATCGCGCGTAACCTTGGGCGAATTTCCGCGCGCTCTCCGGCTGATGTCCAAAGGGCTGGTGCACCCCGATTTGCTGGTGACCGACCGGATGGCTTTACGAGACATCACGACCGCATTTGCGCAGGTGGACCGCGAAGATGCCCGCACAATCAAGGTTGTGATGAACATGCAGGACACATAGGAAATTCGGTGACAGGCACCTTTTTAATCTTGGGCCGGACTTGCAACCTGAAAGCGATGTGTGGCTATCAAGATTAAAAAGGTGCCTGTCACCGAATTTACCGAATTTAGGTCTTTACAATGACCACGTGCACTTCGCCCGGGCCGTGAACCTTGCGGATCAAGGTCATCTCGATATCCGCCGTCCGGCTCGGACCGGTGATCAACACGGTTGAGGACGTCTTCTCAGCAGGGTACGGCAGGATGGAAAACAGCTCGTCAAGGCTGGTGAGAATCCGGTCACTCGGAAGGATCGCCAAGTGAACCGGAGGAAGGAGCGAGATCATGCGTGCTTCTTCCGCGGATGACAGTATGACCAGCGTTCCTGTTTCTGCAATTGCATAGTCCGCGCTGGTGATCCCGAGATCTGCAGACGCGCACAAGCTTCGCAAATGCGCTTCCTCGAACCGCCCGGTGCGCACACCGGGCAGCGAAATGATCCCGCACGTGTTCAGGAAGGGTGCGTTGGAGGCAACAGCCGTACCGCCCGCCAGCAGTTTCGATGCGTACGCAAACGCTTCCGCGCAGGAAGCAGCGCAATGAGCCTTTCCTGCGAGGCTTTCCAAGGCTGCACAGAACTGGCGCAGGCGCGACTCCACATCTGCCGGCTGCACGCGCAGGCGCGCCGCCGGGACTTCGCCTACGGGCTGGCCGCCCGTTCTCCGCAATGCCGAGCGCACGTCCCGCAGGATGTCATCGCGCCGCATGATTCTCTCTCCCTTTCACTCGCCGGCGCCACAGCTCGCGAAAACTCCGTTTTGGCAGAGGCGGCAGATCCCTTTCGCTCAACCATGCCCGCAGCGGACCCACGTTCAATACAAAAGGAACACGCCGCAGCCAGTGTCCAGAAGCATGCGGCCGCAACATGAACGAGCCCATTTTCCCCAGCATTTCATAGATTCGCGGGTGCTTCATCACCCATGCCCAGGCCCGGAACCCGCTGCGCTCCTGCCATTCCTGGCCGTGCCGGGATTTCAAATCCGTGATGTCACGCCGCAGTTCCAGGAGCAGTCTCGGCAAGTCGATCTTCACCGGGCAGACCTCGGCGCAGGCGCCGCAGAGGCTCGAAGCGAAAGGAAGCCACGGGTCACGTTCGAGGCCCCGATAAAGCGGCCCGATCACGGAACCGATCGGCCCCGAATACACCCACGGATAGTTGTGCCCGCCAATCTTTCGATACACGGGGCAATGGTTCAGACATCCCCCGCAACGCAGGCAGTACAGCGACTCGCGCTTGCTCTCGTCCGCCAGCAGGCGCGTGCGGCCGTTGTCGAGCAGGACAACATAAAATTCTTCCGGGCCATCGACCTCACCCGGCCTTCTGGGCCCGGACAGAAACGAGGTGTAGACCGTCAGCGCCTGGCCGGTGGCACTCCTTCCCAGCAATTTCAAAAACACCGGCAGGTCCTGGGCGCGCGGAATGATTTTCTCGATTCCGGCAATCGCCACGTGCACTTTAGGGAGGGTTGTGCTCATGCGCCCATTCCCCTCGTTGGTGACTAATACGACCGCTCCCGAGTCGGCCACGAGGAAATTAGCGCCCGAGACGCCGATGTCGGCGGCCAGGAATTTCTCGCGCAGAACCGCGCGCGCGATCTGAGTCTGATTTTCGGGCACAGTCTCCGGGCCGACCCCCAGCGTCCGGAGAAACAGATCGGAGATATCGTAGCGCGTCATGTTCATCGCGGGCACGACGATGTGGTAAGGGCGCGCCTTGGCAAGCTGCACAATGAATTCGCCGAGATCCGTTTCGACCACTTCCAGGCCATGGCGCCCCAGGTGCTCATTGAGGTCGATCTCCTCCGTGGTCATTGACTTGGATTTCACCAGGAGCCGGGCGTTTTTCTCCCGGGCGAGGTCTACAAGGAACGAAGCCACATCGTCCCCGTCCCGGCACCAGACAACCTTGCCGCCGTGCGCGCGGACATTGCCCTCAAACTGCTCGAGGTAGTGATCGAGGTTTGCCAGGGCATGCTCTTTGAGCGCCCGGGCATGATCGCGAAGTTCCTGGTAGTCCGGCAATACATCCGGACTTACGACGGCCCGGCGCTTCTGCATGAGCAGGCCTGTACCGGCATACACCGCTGCTTGCAGGTCCGAGTCCGCCAGCGTCTTGCGAAATCTGCTTTCGAGATCTTCAGCCATAACCATGTCAGTGTGATGCCAGCACCTGTGCCAGGTGCATGGCCGTAACGGGTAAATCAGCCCGCGAGAGCGCACCGCGGATCTGCAAAAGGCAGCTGGCGTCTACGCCGACGACAGTAGCGGCACCGGTGCGCAGAATCGATTCGATCTTGGTCCGGCTCATCGCCCCAGAGATCCCCGCAAACTTGACGGAAAAAGTTCCTCCGAACCCACAGCATTCCTCCGCTGCGTCCATTTCCCGCAAGGTAAGCCCCTTGACGTTGGCAAGCAACCGTCGCGGTCCCTCCTTGATTTTCAGTGCGCGCAAGCCGTGACAGCTGTCGTGGAATGTGGCCACGCTGTCAAAGCGAGCTCCTACATCCTCAACCTGTGCCACTTCCAGCAGAAATTTGCTGAACTCCCACACGCGTGGTGCCAGACGTCGCGCTTCCGCCAGAAGTTCCGGTCTGCCGGCAAACAGCTCTTCGAAATGGTGTGCCATCATGGAAGCGCACGAGCCGGACGGGACCACGACAAATTCCTCATTTCGCAAAACCTCCAGGCAGCGGCATGCCACCTTTGCCGCGTCGCGACGATAGCCGGTATTGAATGCAGGCTGGCCGCAACAAACCTGATCCGCGGGAAAGTCCACGGTGTAGCCCAGTCGTTCGAGCACTTCCACTGTGGCCATGCCGATTTCGGGGAACAGTTGGTCCACGATACAGGTCACGAAAAGAGAAACACGCTTCGACATCGGCAAACTCCGGAAGGCCGTACTATGCCATATTTCGCAAGAAACGCGCAAACTCACATCGTCCGCTAGGCTTTTTAAATCCGTGTAATCAGTGTAATCCGTGGCGTTTTTGTTTTTTGGGCCAATTTACACTTAAAGCTGTGGCAAGCCACTATCCTCACACCTGCTTTATCCTTGTGCTCCCAAGTAGAATCGCTTATAAGGAATTCCCGGACCAAGAAATCCAAATCGAACAAAAAGGATGACTCATGCGAAGAGTTAGGTTGACGCTTCTTATGGTGGCGTTGGCATTCGCCGGAACTCCCGCGGCACGGAGCGTGGCTAAGCGCTACGTTATCACCAGCGCCGGCGCCGTGGGCGACGGGCAGACCCTGAACACCAGTGCGATTCAGGCCCTGATTGACAAGGTGGCTCAGCAAGGCGGCGGAATCCTGGTTGTCCCAAAGGGCACATTTGTCACGGGTGCGTTGTTCTTCAAGCAGGGGGTAAGTCTGTTTATCGAAAAGGACGCGATACTGAAGGGATCAGTCAATCCGCAGGACTATCCGCAAGTCCATACGCGATGGGAGGGAGTGGAGCGCGAATGGACCTCGGCCCTGCTGAATTTCACGGATATGACCGGCGTGGAACTCAGCGGCGCAGGCACGGTCGACGGCTCCGGCGATGTGTGGCTGCAACGCGGAGCTTCCTCGTTACCGCGCCAAACGGGCCAAGATCAGCAAGTGCGGCCTCCGCAGGATCGCTCCGGCTTGCCTTCGAGTCCAGGGATCGGCCGCCCGCGCATGATCTGCATCCAGAACTGCAAGCGTGTCCGCATCGCCGACCTGAAGCTACGCCAGCAAGCGATCTGGTGCCTGCACATTCTTTACTCCGTAGATGTGACTGTGGAGAATCTGACAATCACAGCCGACCATAACATCCCCAGCTCGGACGGCATCGACATCGACTCCTCACGCCGCGTGCGGGTGAACAATGTCGACATCGACGTCAACGATGACTGCATCTCGATCAAGTCCGGCAAAGATGCCGACGGCCTCCGTGTCAGCCGCCCCAGCGAGGATATTGTCGTCGAGAACAGCCGCTTCCATTATGGTCACGGCGGCGTTGCCATGGGCAGCGAAACCTCGGGCGGCATCCGCAAGGTAGAAGTTCGAAACTGTATTTCTGACGCAGACAACTGGGCGCCGATCCGTTTCAAGACGCAGCCGAGCCGCGGCGGCGTGGTCGAGAACATCACGTACCGCGACATGCAGCTCAGAGGCACGCGCCAGGCGTTTGAATTCAACATGGAATGGCGTATGGTTCCGCCCATGGCGCCTCCCGCGAAAGTGCTGCCTGTGGTCCGCAATATCACGATCCGGAACATAACCGGAACCGTAAGCTCGGTCGGGATGATGCACGGCCTTGCCGACAGCCCAATCAAGAACGTGAGGTTTCAGAACTGCAAGATCACTGCCCAGAAAGGTTTTGTCATTGAGAACGCGCGCAAAGTCGACCTCTCCGGCCTGACCTTGGATGTCAAAGAGGGAGCGCCGGTCACCAAGAAAAACGTCCAATAATACCGCAACCAGGATTGATATGAAGATTTGTCTCCGAAACATGAACATGCGAATCGCTTTTTCCAGGTCGATCGTGGCGGCCGTGTTCCTGATGCTTGCAGCCGCCGCGTCGACATTGGCAGAAGTCAAGCCTTCCGCTCTCTTCAGCGACCACATGGTGTTGCAGAGCGGCATGCAAGTTCCTATATGGGGAACCGCGAGTCCCGGCGAGCGGGTCACGGTGACGCTGAATGCGCAGAAGCAATCCGCCGTTGCCCATGCGGATGGGAAGTGGTTAGTTCGCCTTAACAACCTCGAGGCCGGCGGCCCGTTTCAGATGACCATCGCCGGGAATAATACCATCACGATCAGCGATGTTCTGATCGGGGAAGTGTGGCTCGGTTCCGGCCAGTCCAACATGGTGTTTACGATTTCGAAGAAACAAGCTTCTTATGCCGGGGTGATCAACGAAGAACAGGAGATCGCAGCAGCCAATTACCCCCGGATCCGGATGTTCACGGGCAAAACCGCTAAGACCTACGAACCTCAAACCGAGATCCAGGGCGAGTGGCTGGTATGCAATCCCGAGAATGTGCCGGCTTTTTCGGCGGTCGGCTATTTCTTCGCCCGCGATCTCCAAAACGAGATCCATCAACCGGTCGGTATTCTGACCATAGCATTTGGCGCAAGCACGGCAGAAGCGTGGATTCGGCGGGAAACGCTAGCTGCCGATCCACTTTTAAAGCCCATGCTCGATCATTTTGACGCTGCGGTCCAATTCTATCGTGCCAATCCAGCGGCACCGGCCGAGCAGGCGCCCAAACCGCCGCAAACCATTAACGCCCGGCCGGGCCCGCCACCCCAGCAGCAACGCGATCCTGTGCAGGACCAACACTACCCGACGGTTCTATTCAACGGCATGATCAATCCCGTCATCCCTTACGCGATTCGTGGCGTGATCTGGTATCAGGGTGAATCCGTCGTCGGTGGTGACGAGGGCGTATCGCTCTACGGGCATGTTCAAGCCACGCTGATTCAAGACTGGCGAAAGCTCTGGGGGCAGGGTGATTTTCCCTTTTTCATCGTCCAGTTGCCGGCGCTCGATAACATCAGCAATAATCCGCGCGTTCGGGAAGGCCAGGCCTCCGTGCTCTCGCTGAGGAATACCGGAATGGCCGTCACTATCGATATCGGCGATCCGAAGGATGTGCACCCGCACAACAAGCAGACGCTGGGAGAACGTCTGACCCGCCTCGCTCTTGCCAAGGTCTATGATCGCAAGATCGAGTACTCGGGTCCGGTGTATGAATTGATGAAGATCAGCGGCAGTACCATTCAGTTGAGTTTCTCGCACTTGGGAGGCGGTCTGGTGGCCAAAGATGGCACGCTCAAATGGTTCACGATTGCTGGCGCTGATCGGAAATTTGTACCCGCGGAAGCCCGGATTGAGGGTGACACGATCGTCGTAAGCAACGCCCAACTCACAATGCCCTTGGCTGTGCGTTACGCTTGGGACAATTATCCCGAAGGCTGCAATCTATATAGCGCCGCGGGTCTTCCAGCGGCTCCGTTCCGCACGGATAAATGGTAGGGGTAGGGCACTATGAGATTTCCTAATTGGAAGATCTTCCTGTTTTGCGCCGGTCTGGCTCTTCTGCCGGTCATGATGCCGCTGATGCTATCAGCGCAGGCGCCGTGGCAGCAGATCACGGTTCTCTCGCTCCGCGAGGCGGCGGCAAACTTTCGCACGCCTCCGCGCGAATACGGCGCGATTCATTGGGCGATATGGGGCGGCGACCTGACCCGGGAGAGAATCGTCCAGGAATTCGACACCCTGGTGGCGAACGCCATCTTCGTCGTGAATCTCGGCCCGGCTCGCGGCATGAATCCGAAATACCTATCTCCCGAACATCTCGCGCTCACGAAATTTGCCGTGGAAGAGGCAAGCAAACGCGGCATGAAGGTTTGGCTGGCCGACGAAGGCAGCTATCCAAGCGGCTTTGCTGGCGGCAGGATCAGTGCTGACTACCCGCAACTGTGCATGCAGGGCATCGTGGCCGATATCCGAATCAGCGTGGCCCCAGGGCAGACGGTCTCAATGCCCGCGCCGCCCGACACGCTGGGAGCGCTGGCGGTCAATCCGGGCGCCGGGACCGCCGAGTCACTTACCCTCCATGATGGGAAAATCCAGTGGACCGCTCCGCCCGACGGACGCCGCGAGGTCTTGCTGGTGCGCCACGTTTTCCGCAGTTCGCCCACCCGCTACATCAATCGCGCCGATGGCACCTACTCCAAAGACAGCCTTTATTCGCTGATCGACTACCTGAATCCCGAAGCCACCCGCGCATACCTCAAGACCACCCATGAAGTTTACAAGGGGTTGTTCGGCAGCGAGTTCGGCAAAACGGTATTGGGCTTTTTCGGCGATGAACCCGATTACACAGGTTTCATCCCCTGGACACCCGCTTTGCTGGAGAAGTTCAAAGAGCAGAAGGGATACGATCTGCAGCCGTATCTGCCTTTGTTCTTCGCGCCGAAACTGACTGACGAGGCGCGGCGCGCCAAAGCCGACTATTGGGACGTCTGGAGCGGCATCTTCCGCGACAGCTTCTTTGGCGTCCAGGCGGATTGGTGTGCAAAGAACAATCTGGAATACCTGGTCCACCTGAACCACGAAGAGCTGATGCTGAATCTCTCTCGCGGCGAGGACCTCATCCGCAACGAGGGCGATTTCTTCCGGGACATGCGGCATGTGCAGGTTCCCGGCATCGACAATCTGAGCCAGTTGCTGCCGGAATTGGTCAATCGGGAAGATTCGACCTACGCGACGAACAACAATTTCCCCAAGCTGGCCTCTTCAGCCGCGCACCTGAATGGCAGGCCAAAGGCGTGGTCCGAGGAAGCCGGTGAGTTAGGCTTGGCCGGAAAGTTTCAGTTGGACTATCAGCTGGTGCGCGGCATGACGGCGCTGCAGATCCGGGGGGTTCTCGGAGGCGGCGGCCCCGGCGGTGGGAATGCGGCTGCGAACTCCGGGCCTTCGCCTGCATTTCCGATGCTTGCGTGGTATACCAATCGCGCCGGCTATCTCATGTCGATTGGACGCCCAGCAGCTCAGGTCGCCTTATACCATCCGGCAAACAGCATGTGGTTGGGCGACGAGGAAGCGGATCGCAGCACTACCAAGCTTTCAAACCAGTTGTTGGAACATCAGATCGACTTCGACTACATCGACGAGCAGGCGCTCAGCTCCGAAGCCTTGCTCGAGAACGGCGGCTTCATTAACCTCAGCGGCCAAGTTTACCGAGCCGTGATCGTTCCGTCCTCTACCGTGATCACCCAGGTATCCCTGGATCGGTTACGGAAATTTGCTGTTGCCGGTGGAAAGGTCATTTTTTCCGGCCGGACGCCCACCATGGTTGTCGACAGGGATTTCCTCCACGCCGGCGGTGCGCCGGACCTGAGTTTTGCCATCCTTGAGGTTTCTGGCGACATTTCGGCGTCCGTAATTCAGGCTCTTCCTAAACCCGATGTCGCGTTGGATCAGCTCTGTGGGCCAATCAAATACATGCATCGGAGCTGGCGAGATGCCGACCTGTACTTCTTCTTTAATGAAAGCGGCGAAAAGCAAACCCGCACCGCCCTGGTGGCCGGCCGCGGTCAGGCACAGGTCTGGGATGCGGGCACCGGTCTGATTCGCCCGATGAAGACGACTGCCGCGACAACGGAAGGCGTACGGCTGCCGCTGGTACTGGAACCGTACGAAGCGAAATTCATTGTAATCGGACCGATGCCGCCCGATGTGTCCACGCCGGAGCCATCGCTTTCGGCGGCCGACACCCTGATGGAACTGACCGGTGACTGGTCACTCAGCATCGACGGAAAAAACCTGACCACCCAGCTGAAGTCCTGGCAGGATCTCGGCATCGGCGGCTCCGGCCCTGCAATTTATACAAAGGAGTTCACGCTCACCACCAAGCCGGAGAACAAGCGGCTGTTCATCGAATGCACCGATGTGCGCGACTACGCGCGCGTGCGGCTGAATGGCGTGGACCTCCAGGCGCGCGCCTGGCAACCCTATCGCTGGGATGCGACCATGGCGGTAAGATCCGGTAAGAACGCACTTGAAATCGAAGTGCGGGCTTCGCCCGCCGGCCGGGCCATTGCACCGATACCGGCAAATCCGGGGCCGCCCGGTGCGCCCGGAGGTGGGGGCGCCAGCACTCAAACTCCAGCGGCCGCCGGGCAGAGTCCCGGGCCAGTAACCCTGCCCATATCGGGGCTCCTGGGATCGGTCCGCCTGGTCGCGCGCGACTAGCCTATTTCTGTCGCCAAACGGCTAAACCCTCCGTCCTCGACTTGGACTTCGACCTGGACGTGGACATGCACAGATGGAGGGTAATCTTGTAAATGCTCTTTGTGGAAAGTTTGCCCCGGACAAGACGGTCCAGGTCCACGTCGAGGTCCAAGCGGCTCACTCGGGCTTTCGTTGTAACCAGAGCCCGCTACAACGCGAGGTGAAGTCCGTCGCCGAACTGAGGTCCTGCATTCGAAGGTTTATCGCGCGATGGTCGCGGCCATCAGGCCGACGACAACCTCATTAGCCAGCGCGCGTACCGTGAGGGATTTCAGGGGCTTGGCAGGATCGAGCGGAAGGTCAAGCACGGTGGCGGCTCCACCCGGCACTACGTGGCCCTTGCCTTTGAATTCGTTGACATCGAGAGTCCGCACCGTACCGGTCATCAAGTCGACGCGCGGCGGAATCGGCTCCGGCCTCGAAAATGCGAAATCGTCGATGAAATAATCCTGGTCAATTGGCCACCAGTTGACCGGATTGCGGAGGGCGAGCCGCTGGCTTGTCCCGTCCTGGTAAGTCACAATCACTTCGCCGTTATCAATTCGACTTTGCATCCAGTTTGTCGAGCCGGCCATGAGCAGAAAAAGATGTTGCCCATGGCCGCTCAAAGGAATTTGCGCTTCACGAGGATAATTATCCCATTGCGAAGTGAACAGGATGTTTTTGGCGTCGCCGGGGCCAGGCGTCGCAAAGGGCACTCCGTTCGGCAGCTCGAAACGCCCGCCGTTGCGGCCGGCAGCGGCGCGCAGGCCGGTATCATCAATTTCCGCATTGGCACTGATGCCACCGGCCCAACCGCCGATGCCCTGGCTTGGAATTGCCAGCGAAACATAGGGCGAACGCGGCGTTTTGTATTTATCGATGCGAAAAGTGTCCGTGACGCAATCATTGAAGTACGGCACCAGGTCGATGGTATCGCAGCGGGTTGATCCCGGGAGTTTCACCTTCCAGTCTGTTCCCGCGTCAGCAGATCGAGCCGACGTCTCTATTTTTCGATCCACCGGCTGCAACCAATGCACCTGCCCCTGCTCGACTCTTACAATCTTGTCGCTTTGATCGCCCGGAATCGTTTTGGATGGCCGCTGGCCTGCCCACACAATCACAACATCATTTCGGGCTGCCGCAGGGCCGCGGATCTCGATCCGGGGCGTGGCGACACTGTCTTCGACTAGTTGCCAGTTCACTGGACGGCCATTAACCGTGACCGAGGCCACATGGTCGCGAAACGCGGCTACCCGCAGTCTCAAAGACATCGGTTTTTCAAATCGTGATTTGATCGCGTAAGTTTCCGTCAGCCCTGTGCGCCGGAAGGTTAAGTCGACATCAGGATGGCGCAGGTTGGCGCGCTCCCAGTTTTCCGGGAAGCCGGGCTGCACAAGACACTCGCCTGCAAGCGCATCGGGTCTCACGCCGAACAAGCCTTCCACCAGCGCACGAGAGAGCACGCCGGCCGGGTCGGCAAAATCCCGCTGCGATTCCCGGCGATAGACGTCGAGGTAGGACATCGAGCCGACATTACCGGGGCATATGCCCATGAACATGCTTGCGAGGAGCGCGCTTTTCATCAGCCGGCAGGCCTCTTCGGCGCGCCCTGCCTGCCAAAATCCCAGGGCTGTATGCACTACCTCGCTCATCACGACGTTATTGATCGACCATGTATAAGGCATCCAATTCGTTGACGACAGGACGTGATAATCTTGATCATTTGGCACGCCGGGTCCACGCACCGGCAAGCGAGGCATCTCCTGCTCGACGCAACGAGTCATCTGCCAGGCTTCCATCGGAGTTGCCAATCCGGAATCAAGTATGTGATAGAAGGTCCACAAAGCAGCGCTTGGATGAATGAGCTGCAACCCGAGCAAGTCCTTGTACTCGGCGAACGATCCCCTGTCGGCAAGCCATAAGTACTCGCGCATGGCGCGTGCGATGAGGTCCGCCTCATTATCATAGGCGGTCGGATCTTTGCCGAGCAGACGAGCAAGTCGCGCTGCCATGCGGTTGTGGTAGTAGTTATAAGCCGAGGCGTGGGCCACACCGCCGCCGTTGTACTCCAGGTCGTCGCTCGCCCAGATTGCGGCGTAGGCCTCATAGAGCGGGAGGCCGTCCGGTCCGAATGGCCTCCTGAACAGACGCCGTTCCCACTCCAGGTGCCTCTCGATCACCGGCCAGACCGAACGAGCGAACTCGAGGTCGCCGGTCCACAGCAAGTGGCGGAACAGCGCATCGATGTAGACAAGGTTCATATCATAATGAGAATTCGATATGTCGCCGTTGCTGTGCAACGCAGCCTCGCTGCGCGCCAGGTTCGCATTGGCATCGGGCGGGGGGAATTTGTCCGGGATAGGATCCGTGTTCTGCTGCCCGGCCCAATAGGAAAGGTGCCGGCGCGCGCGGTCGTGCCAGCCGAGCGCATCCATGGCATAGGGTCCGCGCCAGCCGAGCAATCGCGATCGCCACGCCACGGCTCCGTGCTGCACAGTGCCGGAGGGCTCGTCCCAGACACCGTCCGCGGCAATACACACAGCTGAGGCCGCGGCATTGAGAAACGGATCCGGCGTTTCAACCACGATCTGTTCGCGCAGCGCATGGAAATGCGCCTCGGTCTCTGCAAACAAGCGAGGCAAGTCTTCCACGCTGTAGGCTGGGCGGAGCAACACCTGCGCTGGATTCTCGTTTTGCCCTGGCCGATCGGCAGTTACAGCACGATAGGTCGGCAACTCAGCGTTGGACGTTGGCGTGTCGCTTAACCGCTGCCACGCCAGAAACAACGGCGCGCTGGCGGTCAAAGCCGCATGTCCCACTACCACGGGCATTTCGGGTGCTCCGCCTGCCGACGCGAGAAGCGAGGCAGGAGAGGCCCAGTTTGTAGCATCCGCAACCGTGAGTCGCGCATTGGCCGGCGCAAGGCCGAAAATGGT